>MDTA01215879.1_pt1 | contig 13488 bp, 10 predicted proteins | sample 811151 | NCBI WGS metagenome assembly MDTA01 (sample SAMN05326648, study PRJNA326480) | marine metagenome | isolation source: seawater | place: Indian Ocean: South | collected 2010 | reverse complement strand
TTATTTAATTTCTCCACCTCTAATTTAGACCATTTAATAACATGTCCTTGATCATCTAAAGGTATAAATTCAGATATTTTCAGTAAATCAAATATTTCTAAATGATTATTTGATATCTCAATCATTAGACTCTTTATTGAACTTAAGATGTTATTTGCACCTCTTAAAACCTCTAATTCAGATCCTTCAACATCTATTTTTATGAAATCAGGATAAAATGTGTATCTTTCACAAATTTCATCAATTGATGAAACTTCAACTTCTATGCCATTTACTTTTGTATTTTGTGTAAATTGAGTCTGCTCTAATTCATTATTTTTACTGGACGTGAAATCTTTTTTTAAAGAGTTAGTGAATCCACCATATGAATCAACATAAAATCTTTGATAACCTGATTTATCTGACAAAGCAATTGGTAGAATAAGGGTATTTTTTTTAATGTTCTTTCTAAGAAATTTTCGGTTTAATGGGGAGGGCTCTATAACAATTACTTTTCCACCTGAAGAAACCAGATGTTCAAAGAATTGAGTGAGGTATCCAATATGAGCTCCAACCTCTAAAACTTTATAAGAATTTAGAATCAACTTTTTAAAATTATTAATCTCATCTGATTCCCTTTTTGAACCATAAAACCAATAACCTTTGTGGCTCCAAAATTTTAGAAAAAATAATCTTTTTGTAAGATCATGAAGAATTACTATGGAGAAATCAAATCTTCTAAGAATGGGAAATATTAATGACCTTAAAATCCTAATTTTTGCTAACTTTTTGAGTAACATTAATTATAGAAATTATTGTTTGTATAATAAATTAGAATATTACTTTAAGTTTTAATGAAACGTAAAATAATATAAATTTGATAAATATAGACATAAAAAATAAATATTGTTTAGTTTATGTTCTATTGAGGTATCATTAAATATATAATTAGATTTGTGAAGAGGATTAGAAATTTGAGTAATATTATTAATTATTCAATAGATATTTCAGTCTATATCACTGTTAGGAATGAAGCTCATAGAATAGAAGCCTGTCTTAAACGTCTATCATGGGTTAAGGAAATATTTATCTTTGATAAAGAATCTTCTGATAACACAGTTAATATCTGCCAAAATAATGGAGCTACAGTTATTAATGTACCTAATACTCCGAAAAATGATAAAGGGATTGAACTTTTTAGTAAATTGGGATCAGGGAAATGGTGTTTATTCCTAACGGCATCAGATTTAGTTGGAGAAAAACTTAAATTTATCATTGCAAATGCGATTAAAAAACCAGAGATAAAGGCTATTTCAGTACCTTATTTGACATATAATTTCGGAAATTATGTGCCTATTAATCCTTTTTCTAGAAACACAAAAGTATTACTTTTAAGAAGAGATTCGGTTAAATTATCCACCACTGTACATATGGAGATAGGCTACTCTGAAAAAAAAGTATATAAAATACAACAACCAAGAATCTCTGATCATGAATCTTATATCGTTCATCTCGCCAATGAGAATTTCCAAGAATATTTTAATAAATTCCCCCGATATTTACAAAAGGAAGCATTATCTAAAGATAATTATAAAGTGAGGATTCATATAATAAACCTAATAAAGGATATATTTAATGCTTTATTGCTTCGACCTTCTTATGTTTTTGGAATAAGAGGACTTTTATATACAACCTCATATTTATCATATGTCCTTTCAAGATTTACTTTGTTAACCGCTAATAAACATAGAATTGATCACCCTCATTTATATAAATCATATGAAGATATTAGAAGAAATAGAAATCTAAATAATTAAATTTTAATGTAATATAATTTGATTAAAATTATATCAACATTAAATCGAAATATTTTTTGTGAATGATATTTAAATTATGCTAGTAGTGTAACACTTTCGTCTCTTTGGTAAATGTTTAAAGTAAAAAGGACCAAAATTGAAGATTGTTATTTAATTGAACCTAATGCGCATATAGATCAACGAGGTTTGTTTGTAAAATCTTTTCATAAATCTGTGTTTATAAATCTTGGTCTACATTCTGAATTTAAAGAAGACTTTTATTCGGTATCCCAAAAAAATGTTATAAGAGGTTTACATCTCGCAAAGCCACCAAGTGATCATGAAAAGACGGTTACATGTCTCTCCGGCGAAGTATTAGATGTAGTGTTGGATTTACGACTTGATTCCCCAACATTTGGAAAGTGTGAAAGCTTCCTCTTGAGTGCTTTGAATAATAGAATTATTTATATAGGCAAAGGAATAGCACATGGCTTCTTAGCAAAAACTGATCACACCATTCTTTATTATAAGGTTGCCTCAGAATATAATGCTTCTGATGATATTGGAGTGAGATGGGATTCTATTAATTTCAAATGGCCAATTTCTAATCCTGTTATATCAGAAAGAGATTCAAAATTCCCAACTTTTGAACAATTTATATCTTAAATTTAATATGAATAATTCATCAAAAAGCGTCTTAATCAGTGGCACGAGTGGATTTGTAGGTAGTGCTATTTACTCAAAATTTTTAGAAAATAATTGGCAGATATGCACATTAGGAAGAAATAAAAAATATGATGTATTTTGTGATTTCTCAAAACCACTAGAAATGCTTAAGTTGAAGTTACCTCTTAAAAAATTTGATATTTGTATTCATATCGCAGCAGCAAACGAAGTGATTTGTATGCAAAATCCTGTTCAGGCTTACAATATTAATTGTTGTGGAACTCATGCGTTAGCAGAAATTTGTAAATTTTATAAAATTAAAAATTTTTTTTATATATCTACCTTTCATGTATTTGGAAATCAAACTGGCTATTTAGACGAAAAAAGCAAACCAATACCAAATAATTTATATGGTTTGTCTCATCAAATATGTGAGCAAGATTTATTGATGAGTGATATGAATAATTATTTTAAAACAAAAATAATTAGGCTTCCTAATATAATAGGTGTCCCTCATTCCTGGCATGATTTTGACCGGTGGACTTTAGCACAGTTTGATTTTTGCAAACAGTGTAATGAGGTTCAAAATATAGCCTTGAATTCATCTGGAGAACAAGTACGTAATTGGGTCAATTTAGAATTTGTTTCAGAAAAAATTCTTGATTATGCAGAAAATTTAAACTATGAAAAGATACATCATATAGTTGGTCAGAACCTCTCAGTCATTCAACTAGCTAAGATGATTGCTGAAACTTGGGAATTAAATTTTAAGCAAAAAATTAATATTTCAATTCCCCTGAATTCTCATGAGCTAAAAGTTAAAAATGACAGAAATTTTTCTACTGAAAATATGGAAAATAAAAGCACAAACTTAAAAATAGATAATTTTGTTTCAAAAGTTGGATTGTATCTGAAGAGGTCTTAGAAAATGGATAGAACCTACTCAACAGTAATATTAGGTGCCGGTATAGCTGGTTTAGCGGCTGGTAATCAATTAGCTAAAAGGCAACAAAATTGTGCAATATTTGAAAAAAACTCATCGGAAGGAGGCCTTTTAGATGGTTTTTCTGTAGAAGGTCATAGATTTGATAAAGCGATACATTTATCATTCGCAACTGAAAGTGAAGTTCGTGAAGTATTTGATCAAACAAAATATTACATACATCAACCTGAAGCTTGGTGTTGGTATTACGATAAGTGGTTAAAACATCCTATTCATAACAACTTGTATCCTCTCTCTGCTGAGGATAAGGTTGATTTAATTAAAGATTTTTTACAAAAAGAAAGTCTAAAAGTTAATAACTATGAGGATTGGCTAAGAAATGAATATGGAAATAATATATCTGAAAAATTTAATTTACCTTATACAAAAAAATATTGGACCTTGGATGCAAATAAATTAGGATTGGATTGGATAGGAAATAGAGTTCGTGTAGCAAATATTGAGGAAATTTTATTTGGTGCTGTAACAGAAGAAACTCCAACATATTACTATGCAAAAGAGATGCGTTATCCTCAGGAAGGTGGTTATAAATCTTTTTTAAAGCCTTTAATATCTCAATGCAAAATTTATAAAAGTCATCAAGCTCATAATATTGATATTAAATCAAAAATTATAACTTTTAATAATGGTCTGAAAGTCCATTATAAGAATTTGATTTCTACTATTCCTTTACCTGAGTTAATTGAAATATTAGATGAGGTTCCTAGCGAAATAAAAATGCTTTCAAAAACTTTGCACGCGACATCAGTAGATTTGATATCAGTTGGTTTTAATAAAGAAAGAATACATAATAAATTATGGTTTTATATTTACGATAGTGATATTTTTGCTGCGAGGTGCCATTCACCTACCATTAAGTCAATAAATAATTCGCCTTCGGGAAAGAGTTCTCTACAATTTGAGATATACTCCTCTTACTTTTCTCCTCTAGAAAAATCGGTGTCTGATATGAAGGAAAATACAATTTATGCACTAAAAAAGATGAAGATAATTAAAAATCTCGATGAAGTTGAATTCATTCATCATAAACATATAAAATACGCAAATATCATATTTGATATTGGAATGGAGCGTAGACGCGATGAGGTTTTAAGATGGCTAAGTTTGACAGGAATAAAATCTGTTGGTCGTTTTGGTGAATGGGATTATCTTTGGAGCAATCAAGCTTTTATGAGTGGAATAAGTGCTGCAACTAAAATAAAAGATGAATTAAATTAAGTGAATTATTTGATGGAATATAAAAATCAACCACCAGTCGAAATTTTTAATAATAATGATAAGAAAGACCCCTCTCTATCAATTCTTATCCCAACCTTTAAAAGAATAAACTTGCTTGAAAACGCAATAATATCAGCAATAAAGCAAGATACATCTTTAGATTATGAAATTATTGTTGTTGATAATGATCAGTCTAAAGATTCTCTTGAGTTAATTAGGAAACTAAGTAAGAATTTCCCATATGCAAATCTCACATTATATCAACATAGACAAAATATTGGTCTTTATGGGAATTGGAATGCGTGCTTATCCTTAGGAAGGGCAATATGGATGACTATTCTTTCTGATGATGACTTACTTAAGCCAAATTGGTTGAGAGTAATGTGGGAAGCAAAAGATAATCTGAGAGATCCAATTTTATTAGGTTGCGAACTTGAATTTAATAATCCAAATTACCATTATTATGAATTTTTTAAAAATTGTGTGAATTTTATTGAAAGAAAAATTTATTCACAAATAAGTTTAATAAATTTATCAATACTTGATTATTTCATTGAGATGCCTCATCAAGGTTGTTTAGGTATTATTTTTAATAGAAATGCAGCTATAAATTGTGGAGGTTTTGATCCAAGTTATCATCCTTGTGCAGATTATAAATTATTATCAAATTTAGCATTCTTAAAAAAATCATATTTAATTAAAAAAAAATTAGCCACCTACTTAATTGGTGTTAATGTAAGCAAAAATCCTGATATTGTTTATCAAGGAATTTCAATAAATAAAAAAATACAGGAAAATTTAATTTCCTATATGTCTTTCAAAATAAATTTTATATATCAATGGTATGTAAATTTGTTCTTAGCAAGATCTATATCTGGATTTCGTAAGCACTTTCGTAAAAATCATAAAATTCAAAATTTTATTAAAAAAAATAATTTAAACTTAAAATTTAATTTTATTTTCTATTTCCCTTTAAAGACTTTTCTACTAATACTTGCAACTATACAAAGGCACAGAATTAAAAATGAAATTTAAATTTAATCCAATAATATTTAAAATTCAGAAAAGAGGTGGGATTTCTACTTTATGGAGAAGTCTTATGGGGTTAGATAACCCTAATAAATTTAACCAAAGTTATGATTATGATAATTTTTTATCAGAAAAAATTATAACCTGTAAAGCATCTCGAATAGTCTTTGCTAATAAAAATGAGTTTTATTTGAACTCCTATCACACAATTAAATTAGGACCTGGCTTATCGATTAGTGTTTGCCATGATTTAATGGAAGAGCGTAAGGTTGGTTTGATTGCTTTTTTAAAAAGAATATATATATATATGGCTTATTTAACAGCGAATAAAGTTGTTTGTATTTCAGAAAAAACCATACAAGAATTTTCAAAAGTTTATCCAAAATTAGCTCATAAGTGTTGCCTTATTCCTAATCCTCTACCCTATAATTTTACAGAATCTAGATATAAAATTTGTCAAAACATTCAGAGAAAAAGCCTATACTTTCTATATGTTGGGAATCGAAGTGGAGAAAAGAACTTTGAAGATGGTCTTAAAGCATTATCTAATAGTATGATTAAAAACTTTCGTATAATATGTGTTGGAAATAAATTTACAGAAAAAGAAAATAAAATTTGGAAACCATTAATAGATAAAAATCAGCTTGTTTGTCTTGAAAATATTAGTACTGAAAAGTTAATAAATTTATATCGGATATCTGATTTTTTATTTCTTCCATCCCGAGATGAAGGTTTTGGATTCCCAATTATTGAAGCACTATGTCTCGGAACACCTCTATTAATAATCCATCCTAAAGCAGCTTCAATCGTTGATTCTAATTGTTATTTCATTCTTCAAAGTACAACAAACTTCAAGGATTTGTACGATTATTTGCAAAATTGGGTGAATTTTGCCCCTAAAATAAGCGAAAAGATTAGAACTAAATTTAGTCTTAATTTAATTAAGTCAAAGTATAGGGAACAAATTCTTGATTTATTAAATTATTAGCTTCAAATATAAATATCAAAAATTAAATTTAATGTGATGGTACATTAAAAAATAGTTAGAGTTTTAATATTTTGATTTGTGAAATAAATTTCATTAAAACTGCTATTAATAGAAGATAAATGGTTATTTTTATAAATGGAAAAATATCATTTCTTAATGACAAAATAAAATTTGAAATAATTAAAGGATAAGTCGCTGCAATTATTGAGGAGCTCCCTAAATTTTCATAATTAATTGAGATCATTCTTGCAATTAATAAACCAAATAAAAATAAAATTAAGTAAGAAAATTCAGCAAAATTTGTATAAAGTTCACCTATGAAGGAAAAACCACCCATACGAGCACCAGCTAGCTCCTGTACTAAAAAATAGTAAAGAGAGTCACCCCCTTGAATATCAAAAATATTTCTTAAGAATGAAGGGACTAATATATATAGTTTTGATAAAAATGTATAACCTTCTGTAATTACTGATAATCCATCTCCTGAGATATTTGCTGAGATTAAATTTGCAAGAGTTAAAGGGTATTCATATTTAAAAATTGATGAAACAATTTCTCCAAAATTTAATCGAAAAAGATCAACTCTGAAAAGAAGCATTATATTAGGAATAATAGATGCTGCTATTAGATAAATTATGTATTTAAACTTTATTTTATTTTTATCCCATATTAGGAATGCATAAATATATACAAAACCTAATTCAAAAATTATGGAACGTGTTTTTAGAATAAGGCAAGAAATCAAATAAATAATTGAGATAATAATGGTATAAGTTTTTGTCTTAGACTTTAAAAGATCTTTAATTCGATAATTAAGAAGATTGTAAGAAATATAGATTAAAGTTATGTATCTCATCTCATATAAAATTGCATCTAGCGTAGTCTTATTTGACCTTAATGAAGCTGCAAGATTATACCCAATTTGGTCAATAACTATTGAAAAAGCATTAAAAATTGCAATAGATGTACAAAATATCGCAAATAATTTAAATGAAGTCGTATTATAAATATCGCCTCCAAGTGTATTTTTATATGCTTTAAACTTAAGAAATTTATTACTATATAATCCAATCGCAATTGAAATTAATGATATTGTTGCATAGGTAAAAGTTTTAAAAGCAATTTCTGAATCAAACGAATAAGAATTTTGTATTCCAAAAAATTCACTATAAGTAATTCCAAATAAGAAATAATTCAGAAAAAATAATATGTGTAATATGAAAAATATAAAAAGTATTGTAAATTGAATCATAACTTTTCTTTGATCTGCAACTTGATCAATTAACTTATACCTTAGGATAAAGAGATTGATTGATAAACTTTTATATTATGGATGTAATAATTTTAATTTTGACGTTTAATGAGGAAATTCATTTGAAAAGATGCATTAATTCATGTTTAGCTGTTACAAAATCGATAGTTGTTGTAGATTCTTTTTCAAACGATAAAACTGTTTCGATAGCTAAAGAAATGGGAGCAAATGTTTTATTTAGAGATTTTGATAATCACTCTAACCAGCTTAACTGGGCCTTGAATAAGCTGAAAGGAAAGGCAAAGTGGATTATGCGAGTCGATGCTGATGAAATTATTTCTGATCATTTAAGTTCTGAAATAAAAACATTATTGCCTACGTTAAATGATGATGTGGCAGGCATATTTATTAAAAGAAACATAATTTTTTTAAATAAACTTATTAGATTTGGAGGCTGCTACAAAAGAGAAACGATGAGGATTGTAAGACCTGAAAAGACTATTTGTGAAAAAAGATTAATGGATGAACATTTACTTGTAAATGGCAGGACTATTAACTTTAGTGGTGTGATTTATGATCACTCATTAAAACCACTTTCTTTTTGGATAGACAAACACAATTCATATGCAAGTAAAGAGGCGGCTGAAATGATTAAATTAAAAATAAAGAATAATGAGAGTATCAAAAAATATAATAAAATCAAACTTCCTCAGATTGTTTTTTTAAAAAATATTTTTTACTCCAATTTACCTCTTTTTTTAAGACCTTTTTTGTATTTCATTTATAGATATTTTTTAAAGCTCGGTTTTCTTGACGGAAAAGAAGGATTTATTTTTCATTTCATGCAATCTTTTTGGTATCGTAATCTTGTAGATGCAAAAATCTTTGAGGTAAATAATTTTTCAAAAAAGTATAAAAAATCTTTATCTTATTCAATTAAAAAATCATTGGATATTAATTTTTAAATTTAATAAATTATTTAATTAATCTTTTTCTTATTTTTATTGATTCAGAGGATAGTTCCTTATACTTCATGATTTCTTCAAGTTCATTTAATTTTAAAAGAGGTGTCATATCCTCAATTGGCATACTAGTAATGTTACCTTTTTCATCTTTTTGTGGCATACATTTTGGTAATAGTTCCTCTGATTTGCTTATCATTAACTCAGTTAAAGTTGGCCTTTCAATTGTTTGATTAGAATTAGAATTTATTATCTGTTTCAGCTCATCATTATTATTAGCTTTAGCATATTTGATTCCATATGATTCACACAATAGTTTTAAATTAGCACATCCTAAACCTGATTTTTCATTTACACCAGATAACCTACCTCCAAATGATTTATTTTGCCCATTTCTTATTGATAAATATCCATTATTATTAAAAATATAAATGTCAATTTTAAGATTAAGATTTGCTATTATCCCTAATTCTTGAGGATTAGTATTAAAGCTTCCGTCAGTTTCAATTAAAGTAACTCGTGATTCTTTCTTGAGATTATCTGATAATGCTATACCAATTGCAGATCCTAGAGCAAATCCCATTGAACCCAAACCAGGAGAGTGAAATACTCTTTGATTACTCTTAACTCTAAAGTATGAATAAAAAACCTCTACTCCGTGACCAGAGCTACCTGTAACTATATATTTATTTTTGTCTAATAAATTACTTAAATCCTCTACAACATCATATGTACTCCAACCTTCTTTAGTTGCTACTTCTGAAATATATTTTGTATATGATCTACTACTGTATTTGTTTTTAATAGTATTACAGAATTCTATCCATTCTTTTCTCTGCAAATTTGATATTTCTAAAGCAGTTTTATTTTTCTTGATATGGATTAGAAAATCATTTATAAATTTTTTAGCTCCTGAATTAATAGTTTTTCTTCCTAATTTTTTATGAAATTTAAGTTCGCCTTTATCGATGTCAACAACGAAGAAATCCTTTACTTGTTCACCAAATTTTTCTGGTGCATATGCTGTAGTTGCTAAATCTATTCTATTACCAATGGCCAATATGAAATCAGAATTTTTAATAATTATATTTGCAGTTCTCTTTCCAACAGTTCCTGGTGCACCAACATAAAATTTATTATTATCTTCTATTAATTCTAAAGAACCCCAACTATTTGCTATTGGAACTTGTATTTGGGTAATAAGTTCTTCAATTTTCTTTTGATTAACTCCATCAATCACACAGCCACTTCCAACTAAAAGAATTGGCCTTTTACTGTTATTTAATTTTTCAAATACTTTTTTGATTAATCTTTCATTATTATTTTTGCTTACAGATGATTTTAAAAAGTATTTGATTTTTGCAAATTTAGTTGATGCACTTTTTTTTTCATTTACTTTTTTTGATTGTAAATCTAATGGTACTTCAATAATTACAGGCCCAGGTCTATTAGATTTCGCAATTGAAAACGCTTTATCTACAATGTCTGTAATATTATCATTGACTTTTAACCTTAAGAATCTTTTGCATATACCCTTAAATATATTTTTAGAGTCAACATACTGCACACCATATGATCTTATTTTGTCATTATTTTTTTTTAAATCAGGGGTTTTAACTTGTCCAATAATAATAATTAAAGGCCTAGAATCTAACCAAGCCGAAGTAACACTTGATACAGCATTAGTTACACCTGGACCTGTTGTTACCATTGCTACTCCTATTCCGCAGGGACTATTCCTTCCGTAAAATTCAGCAGCCAAAACAGCTGATTGTTCTGAGTGAAAACAAATAGGATTTAATTCTTTAGATCTTATAGCAGCATCTTGCATTATCATACAACCACCACCTGGAACTAAAAATATTTTAGAAACACCATTAGAAATAATTGCTCTAATTAATAAATCCGAATTTATTAATTGCATCAAACATTAAATAATAACTATTATATCATTCAATATTCTTTAAAAATTTTTTATAAATATTATTTTTTTATTAGACATTACTATAATAAGCTAAAGAAGATTAATTAAATAATTGAAATTTTTCGAATACGAAGATAACTTAAATCAATTATTTTCGGAAGAAATTGATTTATTAAAATCTGGAAATGAAAATTTAAAATTTCTTTTGATTGGAGCTAAAGGATTTATTGGTAGCCATTTGGTTGAATATTTTTTCCCAAAGTTTCTTGAGTTTAATTTGAATTTTGAACTTTATATTATTACGAGAACTTCTTATTATCAATGTCTTTTTAATGGGAATAAAACTTATTGGAAATTAATAGAGGAAATTCCCATAGGAATTACTCATGTATTTCATTTGGCGGTTTCTTCCGTTCCAAAAAGTTTGAATGAATTTGAAAAGGTTGAGTTAGAATCTTACTTCAATACTAGAAAGAAAATTGATGAGATTTGTTTTAAAAATAGGCCACATTTTATTTACCTTAGTAGTGGGTCAATTTTTGGAAGAGATTTAATTAAAAAAAGTTTCAATAAAAAGAAAGATAATTGTATTGAAAGTTTGTTTAAAGAGGATCCTTATACATGCTTAAAAAATTTGGATGAAAGCCATTTTTATCTAAAAAGTAAATTATTAAAATATCCATTTGTTTTAATAAATTTATATAATGTTCTTCTGCCAAATCAATTAAGCAGGCCTCATTTTGCTATTTCTCAGTTTATTTACTCAGCAGTTAATTCACAAAAAATTGTTGTAAAAAGTCCTCAAACTCTAAGATCATATATAGGATTACAAGAAATAATGCTTGCTTTTCTATTAGCTTCAAATTCAAAGAAAAATTTTTTAAGATTTTCTCTTGGTTCCCCAATACCAATTTCGATGATTGATCTTGCTGAGTGCGTAGCAAATTTTTATGGTAAATCCGATGTAATTGTTGAAGATATAAAGGAATCTTCAGAATATAGTATTTATCATCCAGAGCAATTTGAAATTCATAGAAATCTTTTATTAATCCTTAAAATAAATCCATTTAATTACATTTCTGGATTATTGAAAAATATTAGAACAAATAAGTTTTAAAAAAAATGTATTATATTTGATCTGATTAATAAATTTATTACCAGCCTAAAGAACTAAGTTTGGCAAGTGCTTTTCTAAATCCCCTGCCTGAATTAAGGTGGCCTTGCCATATTTCAGGGATGTATCTCATTTCTTTTTTATCAAATATCTTATGAACATATTTAAAATCAATATTTCCATTACCAATAGCTAGTCCTTCTTGGTCTATCCCTGAAGCGTCAGAAACATGTAAATAATTAGTTATTATTGAAATTTTATCAATAAATTGATTAAAGTCAGATTCTAGAAACTCGCATGCCATAAAAGAATGAGAAAGATCAAAGCATACTTTATTGCCAGTTTCTTCAAACCATTTCAAACAGTCTTCATAACTCAAGAATAAATTATGATGACTTTTGCCACCTAAATGCCATGGAAATGGAGGCATAGTTTGAGGAAGTAATTCAATATTTTCAAGATTCAGTTCTTTTATAGAATTTAATAAATTTTTAAATCGATCGTTAATTTCATCCTTCGAGAGAAATCCTATTCTATTAAAACCTCCCACATTTATTACTAGAGGAATTGAAGAGGAAGTTGGTTTAATTAATTTAATAAGGTCTCTTACTCTATCTGTAACTTTATTTATATAAGCAATAGATAAATTCCTATACTCTTCATCTGGTGCAGTCAAATCAATTATATGATCATTTTCAAAACATTCAGGAGCATGAACAGTAAAGTTATTTATCTTATCTAAACTTTTAATAAAGTTTTCTGGAATCAGTTCTACATCTTTGTAAGTTAAATGAAACTCTATAAAATTTGGATTAAATTTATTTATAAGTGAATCGCAATCTCTATACCTTACTGGTATGCCCCAATTATTATTAGTTGGAAGACTTTCTTCTGAATCAGAATATTCCAAAGTTATGGCAGATTTAAATAAAATCATATCTTTATTAATATCCGCAGATGCTTTATATTTTTCAATGTTTCTGAGTTGCATAGGAGAAACTCCACCACCAGGAGAACATGCTATAAAGTCTGAAGGACTAAGTTTTTCTCCTTTTTTAATATCTCTATTTGAATAGAGGGATTTTCCTAAATTATGTCTATTTATTAATTCACCCTGCGATAGAGTACGTTTTATAGTAGTACCTTTTGCATACCAAGCATCTTTTACTTGTTTTATCATTAATTTAAATTCATTTGGTTCTAAAGATGCTTTATGATCAGGTCCGATTGCTTTGGTGTTATGAGTTATGTGTTTTTCTATAATTACAGCTCCATAAGCAACAGCAAGCGCTGGAATATGTGTAGTTAAATCATGACTAGAGTAGCCAATCTCAACTTGTAAGAGCTCTCTTAGTTTAGAAATATAAGCTAAGTTTAAGCTATTCGTTGGTGCTGGATAAACAGATTGACAATGAAGTACAAATAAATTTGGATTCTTATTTTTTATTAATGAAACTAATTCATAAATTTCTTCTTCAGTAGCCATTCCTGTAGAGGCTATTAAGGGAATTGAGGCTGATGAAGCTTTTTCTATAAGAGGCCAATTTGTTAAATCTG
>MDTA01057146.1_pt1 | contig 13488 bp, 12 predicted proteins | sample 811151 | NCBI WGS metagenome assembly MDTA01 (sample SAMN05326648, study PRJNA326480) | marine metagenome | isolation source: seawater | place: Indian Ocean: South | collected 2010 | reverse complement strand
TACTGCTCTATATCCATCTAAGTTAGACTGTGAGGATAAAACATCCATTGATTGAGCTCTAGTAATTCTAGGTAATAATTCTAAAGAAAAGGGCCTTATTTTTTTATGAATAATTTTATCAATTTGATTTTTATTTTTTGATGGGTTAAGCATTCCAACTAAAATCGTATTATCTTTAAAAATTTTAATTTCATCTTCTGTAGGACAATTAACTCTCGTAATTAGGTTACTTGAGTTTAATACCTCTTTAGATGACATTTTTATTTCAACTCCGACATCCATATATTGATTGTCGCTAATTCCGAGGTGAAGTGCATATCCTTTTTCAATTAGTACTTTTAATCCTAGTCCAATTATATTTTTTGCTGACTCAGGAGTTAAGGAAACTCTCTTTTCTAATGAACTATTTTCTTTGATTGAACCAACTATCATTATTAATTATTTTAATCTTAAAGCAAAGTTATTGCCAAAACTACTAATATTGCAATAACTACTATTGTTCCCCATAACACAAATTTGGTGAAACCATTGTAAGTTTTTTTTAAATCGTTTTCGCTCACAATTAACCTTGACGAGCTTTAAATTTTGGATTTTTTTTATTTATGACGTAAAGCTTCCCTCTGCGCTTAACTAGTTTTGAGTTAAGGTCTCTTTTTTTTAAAGATTTTAAAGAACTAGCTATTTTCATAATTTTTAAGAGCCTGGCAACGTCCTACTCTCCCGTATCTTAAGACAAAGTACCATCGGCGCTGAGGGACTTAACTTCCGAGTTCGGAATGGGATCGGGTGTGACCCCCTCGCAATAATCACCAGGCAAAGTTTTATAGTATTTTTGATTTAAAATGTAAATATAAATTATCCTTTTAATTCCTAGCTTTTACTACGTTTTAAAAAGAATTTTTTAATTGATATAATTTTAATGGTGGACCGTGTAGGTTACGCTCCTACTACCTCTCGCATGTCAAGCGAGCACTCTACTATTGAGCTAACGGTCCCAAAATTTATTAATACAATTTATGGATTACTAATCAAGATAAACCTATTAAATTTTTAATCTTTAATTTAAGTAAAGAGTATCTCATATTAAAATATTCAATATTTTTTAAGTCCTGTTTATTTTCTTGAAGCCAATTTTCAAGTTCATTAATATATACTTTTAACTTTTTATGAAAATTATTTTCATGAAGTCTATAAATTGCTAGCTCTTTATCAATGCATCCAATCTTGATACTTTTGCTTATTCTTATTATTAGGTCAAAGTCTCCAATAATATTATACTCATTATTAAATAAGAATTGTTTTAAAATTTCTTTTCTGAAACAAACAGTAAGCATACCTACTTGGTAATTTTTAATTAAATCTTTGTAAATATTGCCAGATGGTAATGGGTTGGTGTATCTTGCTTTTTTAATTTTTTTAATTTCATCATTTATAGTGAAATTTGAATACACTATTCCAAATTCTTTGTTATTATTTAAAAATTTTACTTGTTCTTCTAATTTTTCTTCAGACCATAAATCATCAACATCAATATAACAAATATATTTACCATTGGTAAATTCTAAAGCTTTGTTTCTTGCTGAATAAAGATTAATTAATTTTTTGGATTTCACGTAAAAAAAATTGTTGTTATCAGAATACTTTTTAAATATATCTTTACTACTATCTGTTGAACAATTATCGTAAAATATTAATTCCCAATTTTTATAATTTTGGTTCAAAATACTTTGAATACATTGTTCCAAATATTTTTGTCCATTGTAACAATTAATTATAACACTTACTAATGGTGTATTCTTATTGTTAAAATTTTCTAAAATTTGTGTCAAAATCTTTAACTTTTTTTAAAATATAGTTTATTTCACTATCCTTTAGATCAGTAAACAATGGCAAACTAACCAGTTCTTTCCATGTTTTTTTTGCGTTTGGAATATTAGCTTTATATTTTTTATATAGAGGATGATATGGTAAAGGCATTAAATGCACAGTAGCTGAAATTCCTTTTGACTTAAGATAATTTATAAATTTTTCCCTTTTTTTTGTTCTTAAAATGAATAGCCAGTAGCATGACTTGTTAAGTTTGAAATCAAAAGGAGTTTTAAAGTTTTGAAGATTTTTTGTTCCTTGAATATATTTTTTTATTATTTTAATTCTTTTCAAATTTAAATTATTCAATTTTTGTAATTGTACCGTTGCTATCGCAGCAATTAAATTACTCATGTTGTATTTGAAACCTAAATTCTTAATTTCGTAAAACCAATGTTTTTCTTTTTTTCTTTTTAAATGTCTTTCCCACGGATCCTTGCTCCAACCATGAAATGAAATAGACTGAAGCAAATCATATTTTTTTTTATTATTAGTGACTAAACAACCACCGTCCCCAGTTGAAATAATCTTTTTATCCTCAAAACTAAAACAACCAAAATCTCCCCATGTTCCAAGTTTTTTTCCTTTATAAACACTTCCGCACGTATGAGCACAATCCTCAATTACAATTAATTTTTTTTTTTTTGCCCATGGAATAATTTTTTCCATTTGACATGGATGACCTGCAAAATGAACTGCTATTACAGCGACACAATCTTTGGTATATTTCTTTTTTAAATCTTCAAAATCAATATTTAAGTCTGATTTGTTAATATCAACAAAAATTGGCTCTAAATCATTATATAATATTGCTGCCGCAGTTGCGCTAAATGTCATGCAAGGAACTAGAACCTTTTTTTTTCTTTTAAATTTGTTTACCGCGAGAGCAATGTGTAAGGCTGCTGTACATGAATTAAGACCTAGAGAGTATTTTGATCCAATAAATTTGCTAAATTTTTTTTCAAAATTTTTTACTTTTGATCCGTAACCAAGCCAAGGTGCTTTAAAAACATCTTTAATTTCAGTTAATTCTTTATTGTCAAACGATGGTTTAAAAAGTCTAATTTGATTTAATAACTTCATTTTTTAATTTCTTTTTTAATTTTAAAATAGATTTATAGCTTTTATCCTTCGATTTCTTATTAGCTATAATTATATCTTTAATATTGTCAATTGAATGAAATAACCCAAAAATCTGTTCTAAACCTGTTTTATATTTTTTAATAAGGAGAGGGTAAAAGTCTTTTTCAAAATTTAGACAATTAAGAAAAATCTTAGAGTGCTTTAATAATTTTTGTCTTTTTATTATTAAAAGACCTGCATAATTAAAAGCTTTAATAAGATTATTATTTCTTATATTTACCGAGTCAAAAATAATATTTCTTTTAAAGTCTACTAGTTTATTTTTTTTAATACAAATAGTGCCAAATTGATATTTACTTTCTGCACTTAAAAAGGTTGCATCATAGTTTTCTTTCATATGCTTATTAAATATCTTTTTAATATCAAAATTAAATATTGCATCACCGTTAAGAATTAATAAATGTTCAGATCTAATTTGTTTAATAACTTTATAAATTCTTTTACCAATATTTGAATTAATTCCTGTATTTATTAAGTCAATGTTTGTTCCAAAACTATTGTTTTTTTTGATATATTTTCTAATTAGATTGCTTTTGTAGCCTAATGGGAGAATGAAGTGGTTAAATTTTTTAGTCTTTAAAAAATTTATAATATACCAAAGAATCTCTTTATTTTGAATTTTTACTAATGTTTTAGGTAATTTCTTAGCTATTGAACCGAGTCTTGTGCCTTTACCGCCGCACAAAATTATTGCAGTTTTATATTCCATAACTAACTACCACTTTTTTTTGTTTTTTTTTGTAAGTTTAATTTTGCAGTCATAAATTTTATTATAAATTTTTATTTGAAGTTTAAGAAAATCAAAATCTTGGGCCAAACAGTTTAAAACAAATTTTTTTTCTCTTAAAAATTGTTTTTTATCTAAATCAATAAAATTATTCTTAATAAGTTCTTTCCTTTTGTTAACTTTTTTTGTTTTGATAAACTTTTTCAATTTAATTTTTTTGTTTCTAATCTTTAACCAGTTAGAAATGAATAAACTTTTTATATCTTTAAGGCTTATATTAAAAATTTCCCCTGCCTTATAAGGGAATTTTAAATTAATTCTTTTCCTGATATAATATTTACCGCCATCTATAGTTTCATCCATTTTATGAATACAAATTCCTAGAGGGGTCCTATTCATTATTGAAAAGTAATATGGGTCACGACCTCGATTAAATGGAAGGTAAGCTGGATGTAAATTAAGGTTATTTTTGAATTTATTTAAAAAATCTTTTTTTAAAATCTTATATCCCCAAATATTTAATAACCAATCAAAATAATTTTTATTTATCTGTTTAAAAAAATTTTCGAAATTCTTTGTAACATATTTAATTTTTTTTTTTTTTAAAAAGTTAATGATAGGTTTATTTTTATCTAATACACAGACTGTTAAAATATCATTAGTCTTGCACAAATATTTTAATGAATTTAAAGCTACTGAATAATTCGACCTATCTCCAGCACATATCACGAGAATTTTCATCTTAGATCTTTTTTAATTCCTTTTTTAATTTTTCTAATAAAAAAATAAACTATTGACAATAATGCATTTGGATAAAAAAGGTTTAATAAAATATTATTATAAAACTTAACATACTCCCAGCCAGAATTGTTACGTCTATTAATGAATATCTTTACAAAATAGTTTACAAAATTCCTTAAAGCAAAGTTTTTACAGTACAAATATCTTGAAAAGCTAAGTCCTTTTTTTTTATAAAAATCTAGCATTTCAGGAAATCTTACTATCTCTAAAAAATAATATATGCTTCTCCAGTCTCTACTCGAAGAAGAGTTAATGCTCAAAGGCTTGGCCTGAAAAAAAACTGTTGAATTTTTAAAAGCTTCTGTAAAAACAATTATGTTAAAGCATGAGTTTTCAAAATTAGAAAGCCATCTTTTATCTTTAATTTTTTTTTTATCTAATATTTTGACATTATCATCCCAACTTTTTTTTCTAAACATAGAAAAAAAAATAGCCATTAAAAAATCATAAGTAATCTTTGGATCTATCAAATCAAAGAAATAAGTTTCTTTGTTTTTCTTCAATTTTGAGAAAGGTTCAAGATTTTTTGGTAAAAACTCAGTATTAATAAGTTTATTTCGATTATATTTGTAATCTTTCAAATGGTATGAGTTTAAAAAAAAATAATCTATATTTTTTTTTTTCAATAATTTTTTAATAATTTTCAACGAATCTGGTGTAACCATATCATCATCTCCGATAGTCCATACAAATTCTGTATTAGCCATAGAAATACATTTCAAATAGTTTTTAGTTACTCCTTGATTAAATTTAAATTTTTGATATTTAATTTTTACTTTACCCTTAAATTTTTTTTTAAAGAAATTTATAGTTTTTATATTTATTGCCTTTTTACTATTGTCAGAAACACAAATTTCCAAATTGATTTTTTTAAATTTAGAATAGGCTATATAAATGGAGTTTAAACAATTTTTAAGTTCATAAAATCTATTATAAGTAGGTATGCAAATTGCAAGGCTCATTATTAATAACTAATAACTATAAGATTGGTTTTTGAAATTATTGTTAATAAATTTAGAGTAATTTTTCTTGTCAATTACATGAAATCGTGGAAGCATAAATACTAGTTTTCCGCCGTTTTTAATAAATTTTATTTCCTCTTTAATAACCTCTTTTCTAAATGACCAAATTAAAACAAACAGGAAGTCTGGTTTATGAATTCTCATAAGTTTTTTATTTATTATTTGTATATTTGATCCTGGTGTAAATAAATTTTCTTTTAAGATATTTGCATCACAAATATATTTAAGATCTTTATTTGTAAAATTACAATAATTCAGAACAACATTACCTTTAGTGGAGGCTCCATAACCGTATATGATTTTGTTTTTGTTTTTCTTTAAAAAAAATTTCATCTTATTTTTTAAAAAAACAATTCTTTTATTAAATTTTTTATATGAATTTATATTAATTTTTTTTTCGTCGATAAGAATATTTTTCTGTAATTTTTTTGAATAATCTTTAATTTTTGAAGTTTTTTTTGCACAAAATATTTGTATACTACCTCCATTAATTTCGTTAAAAGCTACATTGATAATTTTAAAGTTATTTTTCTCCGCAATTTTTTTAAAAACGCTAAAAGTATAATAAGTAACATGTTCATGACATATTTGATCATAAGTTAAATTTTTTAATAAAAGAGGAAAATAAGAAAATTCTAGAGCCCATATACCATTTGATTTCAATAATTTATAAATATCTCTACAAAATTTATTTGGATCATTTACATCATAGAACATTGCGAAAGATGAAATTAAGTCAAATTTAATATTTTTATTTTTTCCAAAAAATTTCTTTACGTTATTGTATGAAAAAAAACTGCTTATCCTATTAACGTAAGGTTTATAAAATTTTTTAAATTTATCAGCAGTTGGATCAACTCCATAAAGTTTGTTACTTTTTTTAAAATTATTTAAAAATGTTCCATCATTACTACCAATATCTAATACTGCGGACTTATCATTTAGAAGATTTTTATGGTTAAGTTTTTGATAAATCATTTTTAAATGAACTTTCATTAAATTACTTATAGAAGATTGGTAGCCATAAGTGTTACCAAACATTTTTAATGGGTTTGCATTTTGACCCAATTGCACAAGATTGCAGTTTTTACATATAAATAGATCTAAAGAATATTTATTTTTTAATTTTTTCTTTTTTTTAAGGAATATTCCACTTAAAGGCTGTTTACCAATAAATATTATTTTTTTTAGTTTTGAAAAATTACAATTTCTACATTTCATTTTTTTATTTTTTTTTCTAAAATTTCTTTATCTCTTAATGTATCCATGCATTGCCAAAAGCCACTATGTTTATAAGCATAGAGTGATTTTAATCTGCTTAGTTTTTGAAGGGGTTCTCTCTCAAAATAAGTTTTATCATCTTTGATATATTTAAATACCTCTGGTTCTAGTACAAAGAATCCTCCATTAATCCACCCCTCATGTAATGATGATTTTTCTTTAAAATAGGTCACTGCTTTTTTTGTTGATATTTTAAGTGCGCCAAACCTTGCGGGTGGTCGAACAGCCGTTAAAGTCCCAATTTTTTTTGTTTTTAAATGAAAGCTTAATAATTTTTTTAAATTAATATCACTTAATCCATCTCCGTATGTCATAAAAAAGGTTTGGTCTTTTAGATATTTTTTTAACCTTTTCAATCTTCCACCAGTCATAGTTTTTAAACCAGTATCTACTACTTTTACATCCCAATCTTTAACTTTCTTTTTTTTAAAAAAATTTTCTATAATTTTTTTTTTATAGCCAGCAGCGATAATAAAATCTTTAAAACCATATTTACTGTAATGTTGCATTATTCTAAGCAAAATTGGTTTACCTAAAATTTTTATCATTGGCTTAGGAATGTCTTTTGAAAGTTCAGAAATTCTGGTGCCTTTACCACCTGCTAAAATTACACATTTCATTTAATTAGACCATTTATAAGGAAATTTTGGATCGTCAAATTCTAGTCTAGAAATTTCTGACTTATCATGAGGAATATCAGAGCAGTTAGCCAGTACAGCTAAATCTTTATTTGCGGATGTAAAACCATTCCAAATTAAAGGAGGAATAGTGACTAAAACATGATTTTCATTTGATAGAAAAATCTCTTGTATTTTTCCATATGTGACACTTTCTTTTCTATCATCATATAGAACCAATTTTATTTTACCAAAGGCTGCTACATAATTTAAAGTCATTTTTTTATGGATGTGCCAAGCTTTTATCTGATTTGCGAATACATATGAAAAATAAATTTCACCAAATTTAACGAAATTTTTGTCATCATTTCTTAACATGTGTAAAATTTTACCTCTGCTGTCTGAGATTACATTTTTTTTAGTAATGGACACTCCTTCGATAAAGTTTTTTTTACTCATTGGCTATTTTTTTTTAAATATTTTGTAATTTGATTCACAGTAATTTTATAGAGATCTTGTTTGTGCATAAAAGCTTCATACCACTCTACAGTTAAATTCACTGCTTCTTCTATGGATAGTTTAGGTTTCCAACCTAATTTAACAAATGATTTTTTACTATCTATATTTAAATATTTTGACTCAAACACTTTAAATTTTTTATTTTGAAATCTAGTATCTTTTTTTCGAATTATAATTTTGGAACTTGAATTTAATCTATCTTTAATTAAGAGAGCTAAATTTTTGACTTTCATATTCTGCTTGATACTTGGTCCAAAATTCCATGGACCTGAAAAATTTTTTCCCTTATTAGAGTAAAGTTTTTCAGCTAGTTTTAGGTAGCCAATTAATGGTTCAATTACATGCTGCCATGGTCTGGTAGAATCGGGGTTTCTTAGAATCAGTTTTTTATTAACAAAAAATGATTCTAAAGCATCTTTTACAATTCTGTCTTTTGTCCAGTCCCCACCACCAAAACAATTTCCAGCTCTTACAGTTGCGATATTACATTTTGTACCATTAAAAAAAGATTTTTTAAAACTATTGACTAAAATTTCACAACAAGCCTTGCTTCCACTGTAAACATCATCGCCTCCTAATTCAGAATTTTCATTAAAAAATTTTTTAAACTTGTAATTTTGATAAACCTTATCAGTAGTAATTATAACCACCGACTTTACACTTTTTTCATTTTTTAAAGATTCTAACAAGTTGGCAGTACCTAAAATATTTGACTTAATGGTTTGCTCTGAGTCTTTAAAACTCTCAATTACACTAGATTGGGCGGCTAAATGAAATATGATTTCTGGTTTAACTTTTCTTACAAATTTTTTTAAATTTAATAAATCTGCAATGTCTTTTCTATTATCTTTTTTAAATAACTTTTTTATTTTAACAGAATTAAAGAAATTTTTTTTTCCAGACGGGTTTAATGCATAACCATAAATATTTGATCCTAGATGATTTAAAAGAACAGATAACCATCCTCCTTTAAAACCAGTGTGACCAGTTATCATTATTTTTTTTCTTTTCCAAAATTTTCTATCTACTCTCATATAGTTTAGATATTTTAATATTATAATATACTTCTAAAGTCATCATTATATATATCTACCGATTTAATGATTTATAAAATTTGATAGTTTTTTTTATACCTGTAATGAAATTTATTTTTGGTTTCCAGCCAAGGTATTTTGAGGCTTTTTTGATTGACGGAAATACTTTTTTTTGTTCACCTTTCCTCATTTGTGCTTTTCCAAATTGAGGATTTCCATATCTCAAATAATTATTTATACTTTTTATAATTTTTTTTAATTTAACAGGCTTGCCTTCACCTATATTAATTGTCTCTCCATAACACTTTTTATTATTTAACGCTTTAATAACTGATTTTACAAAGTCATCTACATACAAAAAGTCTCTCAACTGGTTACCATCTGAACATGGAAAGTTTTTTTTTTTCAAACAGGAATTTATCACAAATGGGATTAATCTGTTGTTAGATTGGTTGGGTCCGTAAACTTGGTAAAGCCTTAGTATAACAAAAGGAAAGGACTTTTTATTTCGTCTTAAAAATTTTGAAGCTAATAACTTATACTTTCCATAACTCCCAACGGGTTTTTCTTTACAATTTTCTTTTTGTGGAGATCTTACTAATCCATACTCCATAGAACTACCAATTTGTATATAAGTTTTAACTTTTTTTTTTGAAAAAATATTTATAAGATTTTTACAACCTTTAACGTGACTATTGTAAGTTTGAATTTTATTATAATGGTCAACGTATCCTCCACAATTAATTATGTATTCAATTTCTTGATTTTCTAAAAAACGGATTTCTCTTTCTTTAGATATATTGCCTAAATAATATTTAACACCTTTCAATTTTCTAAGTCTTGTTGGAAGTTTTAGAGATAAACTTAAAACAGTCCATTTTTTTTTTAGGAAGGCTTTACACAAGTGGTATCCTAGAAAACCTGTTCCACCCACTATTAGAACTTTTGACTTATTTTTCATTGTATGTATTAAAATTTTTTATCTATTTTTTTTATGACTTCTATAATTTTTTTATTTACTCTTGAAGCACCTAGTTTTGTTAAATGTATTTGATCGTAGTAGAGTGGTTGATCTTTATCTAAAAATGTACATTTATATTCATCGCAAAAGAGATTACTAGGATAAATTTTATAAAGATTTTTATCCTCTAGATTATTTAGAAAATTAATTATTTCGGAATTATCTTCTAAGAAATCTGAAAATTCAATTTGTAGAGATTTTGTGTTTAAGTACGAAAAATTTTTCTTAATATAATTTGTAGAGTAGAGAGTTTGAATAAAATGTTTTGGAAACTCTGGAAAAGGATAGATAAGTATTACAATGTTATCTTTTAACAATTTCTTGATTGTTTTCTCAAAATCTTTTTTTATATTCTTAATACCTTCTTGAAATAACTCTTCTTTAGAGAAAATTAACTCTAAAAAATCAATTTTTTGAGATAAACCATTAAGATAAATATAAGAGTAGTCTCTCATGTGTTGTCTATACTTTGCACCAATAATTATAATCTTTTTTTTTGATGATTTTTTTAGATAAATCGATCTATCAATATCTTGAGTTTCGCTTACTCTATCTTTTCCACTGTTTATATTTATATATTTTCCATAAGGTGTGTATAAACTTCCGCCTCTAGATAAATTAATGATATTATATTTTTCATCAGGTAATTTTTCGTTAAGGTCAATAACTAATCTATTCAAAACTGAGTCGCCAAGCATTACTATCTCTGTTTGGTCTGACTCACCTTTTTTTAAATAACAAAAACCGTGCTTACTAATAATTTCGGAACATTTTATTTTTTCTTGGTAATTTTTAAATGACGCTGTCAACATATCATTTTTAGAAAAATGATTTAAATTCGTAAAATTTTTGAAATTTAAAAAAATTGTTGAAATTGAGAATATTATTAAAAGACTAATCAAACTTCTAATATTATATTCTCCTTTGCGAAATGGTTTTTCAATTAAGTGGTAGCTCGATATTGAAATAAGTAAAATTATAATAAAAATAAGAATATAAAAGAAATATAAATTGTTTGTATCTAGGTTTAATGTATTAGAAAATACTAAAATTGGGTAATGCCATAAATACAAAGAGTAAGAAATTAATCCAAAATAAACAAGAAATTTTGAGGATAAGATTTTATAAATAAAAAAATTGTCGTTTTCAGAATAACAAATAATAACGAAAGCAGATAGAACTGGAATAATAGTAATAAGCGACGGGTGTAGTGTTTTATCATTTGCAATAAAAGAAAATAAAATTATAGAAAAAAATCCAAGAAAAACATATTTTTTTTTTGTTTCATCCATCTCAAATTTTTTATTTTTAAAAATTTCATAGTAAGATATTAGCGATCCAAGCAATATTTCCCATACTCTACTAGGTAATAAATAAAAGTTAGCATTAGAATAATTTACCGAAGCATAAGTGGATATAAATAAGCTAATTATAATAACTGAAATTAGGATTGGTAATATTCTTTTATTTAAATAAAAAAATATTATTAATATTAGAAGAGGAAATAAAATATAAAATTGTTCTTCAACAGACAAGCTCCACGTATGTAATAGAGGTAAATTAATACTTTCTTCAGCATGATAAGTTGATAATTGTTTCCAGAAAAAAAAATTTGAAAAGAAAAACCAAGAAGAAGTAGCTGAACCAAAAGTAATATCAAATTTTTCTGGTATAAATAGGAAGAATGATAATATTAAACTAAAAATTAAAACAATTCCTAGAACTGGTAATATTCTTTTAGCTCTTCTTATATAAAAGTTTTTAAAAGAAAAATTAGAAGTTGTTTTTAACTCAGTAAATATTATAGTTGAAATAAGATAACCCGAGATAACAAAAAAAATATCTACTCCGATATAGCCTCCTTGAAAATAATTAGTATTAAAAAAGACCTTTTCAAAGTGGTATAAAAGAACTAGCAACACAGCAATTCCTCTTAGACCATCTATATTGGGTCTATATTTTAATTTTTTTTCCATTAAATTTTTTGTACTAGTTTTGATAATATTTCGGAGTTAGTTATATTTTCAACTGATCTACTTTTTGGTGTCAAGTAATCAAATTTATATTTCTTATATTGTGTGTCATTAATTTTTAATATCTTTTTGATCTCGTTTAAATTGTAATTACAAATGTCTATTGGACTAATTTTAAGTTTTTTTGCTAAAATCTCTCTTGAAAGCTTTATGCTAGGAGCTTCTTTAAAATATTTAGATGAATAAAATAAAATTGTAGGTTTATTTGATGCAACTGCAAAAGACTGAGCTGTTGAATTGTAATTTATAAAAAATTGACAGTTTGAAGATAGTTTTGGTAATGCATCATAATCATTAATTACTTTTTCTTTACTAAAGAATGGATTTAAGCTAATCCCTTTATCAGACTTATATTTGGGGTGAGGTACTACAAAAACATCTAATTTAAAATTATTTTCTAAATCTTTAAAGAAATTATTTAAAGCACCATAATATTTCTCATGATCACACTCGTCTTTTTTAGTTTTATTAAGAAGTCGATCACCAGAAAAATAAGGTCCACCTCCGTCAATATAAATTGCATATTTTTTTTCATTTTTTTTGAAATCTTGTTTAAACAAAAGGTAATTTGAATAATCATATGAATTAAAATCTACTCTGTGAGATTTAGATGCATCTTTTGAAACTTTCATTACTGAGTCAAAGTTATTGCTTAAAAAATAAACTTTTTTAAAAGGAAAAAGATTTAAAAAAAATTTATATATCATTATTTTTAAAAAATATAGATAAGGCCAAATATTGAATCTATGATACCTGATTCTATCAATAATAAATTTAAAAGTTTTTTTTTGAGTTGTAGAGAAAATATCAAAGAAAAAATGCTGGATTACAATTAGATTTGCTGTTCTTAAGATTAATTCTATTATAAATCCATTTAAATTAAATGCTTTTATGTTATTCCAAAAAATAGTCTCTTTTTTATCCAATTTTCTAAAATAAGCAAACCATTCTAAAAGGGAACAAAATTTTAAAGTTTTGGTTTCTAATTTTGTTTTCCAATGACTTGAAAAATTTTTTCCATATATTATTTGAGATAAATCATTAATTTCTATATTTATACCCCTAGATCTTAAATCTTTAATTTCCATTTTAAATGAATTGTGCTCAGTAAATGGATATTCACATACGAATACAATTTTTTTCATCAGAGAGACCAACCGTCATCTATAATTAAATTTTGACCATTTATGTACTCAGAGTCATTGGATAATAGAAAAAGTATCAACTTGGTAATATCGTTTTCATGTAGTAAACCTTTTGAGTTACAAGATTGTTTATATCGCTTTACAAAAGTTTTTGATTGATTATCTTTAATCCCCCCAGGGCTGACACAATTTACTCTGATATTTTTGTTTCTATAATATTTAGATAAATATTTTGTTATTGCAATTATGCCGGATTTAATAGCAGAATATTCAATAGGG
>MDTA01209273.1_pt1 | contig 13489 bp, 11 predicted proteins | sample 811151 | NCBI WGS metagenome assembly MDTA01 (sample SAMN05326648, study PRJNA326480) | marine metagenome | isolation source: seawater | place: Indian Ocean: South | collected 2010 | reverse complement strand
CTTTACTAAAGATCTCTTTGATTTCATAAAGCGATGCGATATGGCCAAGAAACCTCTTTTAGGGGTCTGTTTTGGCCATCAGGCTATTGCGTTTGCATTAGGTGGGATAGTCGAAAGATTTTCTTCTGGGTTCAATGTTGGTATCGAAGAAACTCGTTTTCATGACCATACTGAATGGATGACGCCAAAGTGGAAAACCCTCCCGATGTATGTCTTCCACGAGGACCATGTTACACAATTGCCACCGGGGTGTAGACTTTTGGGCTCAACTAAAACCTGTAAGATTGCAAGCTTTGCGAAGGAAGATCATATTTTTTCAACCCAATCCCACCCTGAATTTTCATACGAGTTTATGTCGTGTGTATTGCGGTTTGCTGAAAGTGAAATGCCCAAAAATGTTGTTGAAGGTGCTTGGAGCAGTATGAAAAAAGATCAGCATGGTCACGTCTTCGGCACCTGGTGTGCCAACTTTTTCAAGAAGGGTCTTCGTAATGCATGACAACAGGTATTTAAATCTCTCTGACCATGATAGTTTTGCTAGTGGTGTACCGCATGAGACCTTTACCCAGATGCGCAAAGAAGATCCTGTAGCACGGACAGATGGTTGTACTGAAACTAAAGGGTCTTGGAACTTGACACGACACGCTAATATTTTAATGGCTAACCGCGATAATGCCATTTTCAGTTGGCCCAAGGTTTCCGCATTGAAGATCAGAGTTATAAAGAGTACATGTCTCGGCGTTCTTTTCACGAAACTGATGCGCCGGAGCATACAGATATTCGACGTTTCGTTAATCCTAACTTTACCAAACCAGTTGTTGCAAAGTTTGACACTCTCATTCGCGAACTGACAGTTAGTATCATTAAAAAAGCATTATAAAAATCGGAGTTCGATGCTGTGGATATGATCGCCAAGCAGTTGCCAAGGTAAACGTCGTGATTTCGAATTTCATCGCCCGCTCCATAACCACCGAAAAGTTAAAACTTCCTCAAAGATACTAACATATTTAACTTCTTGACTTAGTCCCTGGATACTTCCTGAGAAATTTCTAAAAAAACCAAATGCTCTCTCGTTTAGCAAATTTGGAAGTGTTACTCATTCACAAAGTGCATGAATATTAAAAAAAGGCGTCTTAATGCTTCCTGAGTGAAATTTATACTTCCTAGTTATCCAGTTATTTTGCTCTAATGTGAATAGTCTTTAGTTACCTTTGGTAAATTATAAATGGAGTTAATGACGCAACTTGATCGTACAATTTCCGTGCTTTTTGATTAAAGTCTTGTGTCATCCAATACACAGAAGGAGTTCCATTTGAATCAGCTGCTTTGTATACTGCTTGAATTAAAGCTGTCGCAATGCCTTTTTGTCGCATTTTTTTAAGCGTGAATAAATCTTGCAAGTAACACACATCTGTAGTTTCCCAGTTATCAGCATGGAAAATGTAATGAACGAGGCCATGAAGAGTTTCGCCACTATGGGCAACTAAACAATTTTGACTTGTATTATTGCTATCGATCAAACTGGAGAATGTTTTGGAATATGTTTCGAGGGGTAGTTTTGTGTCATAAAAGTAAAGGTATTCTCCCCATATGTACTGCCATTGCTCTCTGTCGCGCTTTTCTAATGGTCGAATATCAAAGCCTTTCTTCATTTTTTGTCCGTTCCCCTAAATCGCATGATGCGTTGCTAAAGTGCTAGTTACCAAACATTCCCGAAGTCTTTTTGAACCTCTTCATTAAGTGCACTTCTTTTTTTGCTATTGTATATTTAACAACATGACCCAGACACATCTAACTGTTTAATTAAATTCCATACTATTTAAATCTGGCTCCATTAAAACTTTATCAAAGATAATCTCTTCTAGACACTCTTCCAGAAATGCCGACACGGGCACCGTAGCGTTTTGGCGACACTTATTGTTGTATCTCTGAATAGAAATGGCATGCCTCTTTGTCTCAATTATTTCGAAATTAATATTTGAATATGAACAGTGGGCCGTAACTTTATCACCTTACAACCTAAAAGTTTATGTAAACAAGTCAGCAAGTTGTCCTTCAATAAGCTCTTGTGCGGTTTTATTGTTAGCCAACCTTTCTCTTTTGTAGGATACGCAGTAACCTCCAAGTGTTCTTGCTTGCTGAGTTTTAACCAACACAAGTAAATCAGCGTGTACAAATAATTAAAAGGCGTCGCAATCATTTATTTCAATAAAGTTTTCCCCAACTTTAAGAAAACTAAAACTCATCAAAACTATTTGGGTCGGTTTCATGATTGCGAATTGCCTTTTAGAAAATTAAAGACCTAAAAATTTAATATAACAAATCCATAAACTGATCAACAGCGGCTCTTTTATGATTTTTTTGACAAATTACGGACGTTTCAATTGCAAAATTATCTCCCTGTAACGGTCGCGCAATTAAGTCTTCATTCTTTATGAAACTAGTAATACTCTCTGGATAAACGGTTAGCCCTAAACCAGCTGAAACTAGGCCCAGTATTGCTAAAGTACTCGTAGCCTCTAAACTAACTGCTAAATTTACACCATGTTTTTCAAACATATCTTCTAACCGCCACCGAAAAATATTCCATTCAACTAAGTCTCCAAGTATTAACCGCTCGTTAGATAATGATTTTGGCGGGATTTCCTTAAGGGTTTGGAAATTGTGATCTTTTGCACATACGACGACCAATCTTTCCTTAGCAGCATTTACTTCAACAAAGTTTTTATTTTTAATTGGGCCAATGATATAGCCCACATCAATTTCTTCATTTTCTAGAGCTGCTAGCTGGTTTTGGGAATTTAGATAGCTTAATTTTACCACGGTTTCAGGATATTTTTTTTGAAAATTTGCAATATGCTTTGGAGCTATTTCCATAGCAGCAAAAGCCATGTAACCAACCCTGAGGTTGCTGGAATTAAAAGAACTGAGCAATTTTGCGTCAATGACACTTTTGGTATAATCCTGAACAATTTTTCTAGTTTGATCATAAAACCTATTGCCAGAACTTGTAAGTAAAATTTGTCCTTTGCCTCTCACAAATAGCTTGAAACCGATAGCTTCCTCTAATTTAATAATTCTGCGGGAAAGAGTAGTCTGATCAATATTGAGGTTGGCAGCCGCTCTTCCGTAGCTAAGGCATTCGGCAAGCATATGAAACGATTTTAAACTTTCGAATTCACGGGACATAAACGTACTCCTAGAACTTAGCAGATATCAACAATTACACAGAAGTTTTTGGAAGTAAAACATCAATGCAAATTTTGCAGTTAAATATGTAAAGTATTCATTGGAAATAGAAAAATAATCTACTACGATATTTCAAATAGGTTTTTTACAAGGAGGATATATTTTGTCGAACAACAAAACTGATCTTGATCTAAAAGAATTAGATAAACTCTTGGAGCAGGCATTTGAAGCTGCTAGTAATCTTTACAAAGAGCGGGGTTTTCAGCGGCGAATTGGGTTTGGCAAGAAGCCTGCTTTGGTAAGCGTAGATTTGGCAAATGCCTGGACACGACCCGGCAACCCCTTTACTTGCGATCAACAAAAAATGGATGAGGAAATAATGCCTGCCATGCAGCAGCTATTGAAATGCTTTAGAGCACAGAACTTTCCAGTAGTTCACGTAACAACTGCATACGAGGTAACCAATAGAGGCGCAGATTTCACCGATATGGGTTTGTGGCACTGTAAAATACCCGTTGAGGCGGTAAATCTGAAAGATAAAGAGCTCTGGGCGATAGACAGTAGAATAGCCCCAATAGACGGGGAGTACACGCTTCTTAAAAAGCGAGCTTCGGCTTTTCATGGTACTGAGCTTGCAGGAATACTGAGGTCAAACGGGGTAGACACAATAGTAGTTACTGGGGTCACAGCGTGTGCCTGTGTACGAGAAACAATTTGTGATGGTTTGGCGGAGGGCTTTCGAACAATAGCAGCTAAGGAAGCAATTGGCGACAGAGTTCCCGGGGCAGTTGCATGGAACCTTTTCGACATCGATGCTAAATTCGCTGATGTACTTTCTACATCGGATTGCATATCAGCAATTGATATGCTCAAGAATGATACCACCGCAGAGCAATAGTGCAACTCGGATAAATGTTTACAGTGTAATTTTTAAAATGACATGAAACCTTACCCTTTCGCATATCATAGACCTACAAATCTGGCTGAAGCATTAAATAAGTTAGCGAAATTGCCAAATCCTAAGATTATTGCTGGGGGTCAAAGTCTTGTTCCTATGCTCAACTTCCGTGTTGCCCAAGTAGATAACCTCATCGATTTAAGTGAAATCGACGAGATAAAAAGAATAGAAAATAAGTCTCAATATTTCTACGTTGGTTCCATGGTGAGTCAGAGAGAACTATCAGATGACCCCATATTAGAGAAATATTTACCAATCTTCAAATTTGCTTTGTCTCATGTAGGTCACGCTCAAACCCGAAATCGCGGCACAATCGGAGGAAGCTTGTGTCATCTAGACCCATCGGCCGAGTTACCATTACTAGCTATCGCACTTGAGGCTGAACTGTACGTGAGCTCAAGTGAAGGTTCCAGAAAAATACCCGCTAACGAATTTGCCGAGTATATGCTAAGTCCATCAATAGAGGAAGATGAAATACTCACACATATTAAAATTCCGATAAAATCATGGAGTGGGTGGGGATTTACAGAATACTCAAGAAGACATGGTGACTTTGCAATAGTAGCAGCAGTATGCATGATTAAATGGAGTGAGAAAACTACTATTGAAGAAATAGTTCTTGCCGCGGGCGGCCTTTGCGAAGTTCCATTCCGCCTCACAGAACTTGAAAGACAATTAATCGGCTGTCACATAGATCAGATAGATATCAACGAGGTAGTACCTGAGAAACTTGATTTTGACGCATTAGACGATCCATTTGTACCGGCTTGGTACAGGAACCGTATTGCCAGCGAGGCAATCAAAACCGTTTTTTCTCAGTCATTGCGCAGGTTACAAAAAGCGAGTTCGGCAAATGGATAGTTGCTCCACTAAAGTAATGTTTATGCTTAATGATCGTAAATTGAATGTGGAAATTGACCCTCGAATTACTTTACTTGAGTTTATTCGTAATCACGAAAACTTAACTGGGACCCATGCCGGATGTGAACATGGCGTTTGTGGAGCATGTACCGTTTTGGTGGACGGTAAAGCAGTGAGAAGCTGTTTATTGTTTGCTGTTCAGCTAAATGGTCAAAATGTGGAAACCGTGGAAAGCCTTGCTGAAAATAACACGCTATCTGACTTACAGAGGAATTTCTGGGAATATCACGGCCTTCAGTGTGGCTTTTGCACTGCAGGGATCCTTATGAGTCTAACAGAATTTTTTAGAGGGCGTTCCGAATGCACTGAGACAGAAATTCGAGAATTACTTTCTGGCCATTTGTGCAGGTGTACAGGTTATACTAATATAATTAGAGCGACAATTGCTCATGCAAGAGATCAGGGAATTTTCTGTGACGATAGCTGAGAAAAGATTTATTGGTAAAAAAGCGAAGCGTATTGAGGATTACCGGCTGCTGACTGGCAAGGCAAGATATCTTGACGATATTAAATTGCCTGGCATGCTGCATGCAGTGTTCGTTAGAAGTACTTATGCTCACGCAGAAATTATTAAAATATCTATCGATGCCGCTAAAAAAATAAGTGGTGTATACGACATTATTACCGCAAAAGAACTAACTGAGAATAAAGTTAGCGACAGACTGCCGCTAGCGTTTCCATCGGGGTTATTACATTCATCCGCCATGCCTAAAATACTGGCAGAAAAAGAGGTACTTTATGTTGGAGAACCAATAGCAATTGTTCTTGCTGAAAATCGCTACATAGCTGAAGATGCTGCAGGACTTGTGGAAGTAGAGTATTTTCCATTATCTCCGGTCTCAGATGCCCGCCGTGGTTGCGAACAAAATTCTTCCAAAGCAAGCTCGAATACCACTTCTAATGTTATGAAAAAATTTACCGTCAACTGTGGCTCAGAGGACCAGGCTACAAAATTTGTAAAAACGACGGGCTCGTTTAGTGAACAGTTTACGATTCATCGTGGTAAGGCCAACCCAATCGAAACTCGAGGTATAATAGTAACAACAGATCCTTTCAATGAAAAACTGTCCGTTTGGGCTTCCTCGCAACTTACTCATGAATTACGAAATACGATCGCTGAAACACTAAGCCTTCCAGCAGGTAATGTAGACGTAAAAGCTTGTGATATTGGTGGTGGTTTTGGTTGTAAATTTATGGTGTATTCTGAAGAAGTTTGTGTTGCCGCGGTAGCAAAATTTCTTGGAGTTACCGTTAAATGGGCAGAAGATAGATATGAACATTTTTTATCAGCAATTCAGGAACGCGATCAACATTGGGATATCAACGTAGAATATGATCAACAGGGTAAGATACTAAAGCTTGAAGGGTCAATGATCCACGATCAAGGAGCTTACGCCCCGCATAGTATTACGGTACCCTACAATAGTGCCAGTAGCGTAATTGGTCCATACAAAATACCACACTATAAACTCAATGTATCAGTTGTAAGAACAAATAAGCCCCCAGTAATACCAGTTAGGGGTGCCGGCTATCCACAAGGCACTTTTATAATTGAGCGGGTAATGGATAAAATCGCTCTAACTTTGAAGTTAGATCGATTACATGTTAGATCTGTTAATCTGATAAAAAAACTTGAGATGCCTTTTATTACTGGGCTGAAAAATAGAGCTGGAGTTGACGTAGTTTACGACAGCGGTGATTATCAAAAGTGTCAAGACTTGGCTGTCGAATTTTTTAATGAAGATATGCTAAGCACAACAGAAGATAACAATATAAAATCAGGAGTGGGTTTTGCGCACGCTGTTAAATGCACTGGCCGAGGACCTTTTGAAAGTGCAACAGTGAGGGTGGGCCCCAATGGTAACATTGACGTATTTACTGGTGCAGTAGCAATTGGACAAGGGACAAAAACAACTTTAGCACAAATTTGTGGTGAAATTTTACAGGTGAATTATGAAGATATCAATATTATCTGTGGTGATACGTCCAAGATTGAATATGGGTTAGGCGCTTTTGGAAGTAGACAGGCGATGTTAGCTGGTAGCGCAGTTAGGGCTGCCTCAGTGGCTGTTAAAGAAAAAATATTTGGCGTGGCAGCACAGCTGCTTTCAAAAGATTATTCAATTAGCTTTGCAAATAATAAAAAAGAAATCTTTCTTGAAGATGGTAAAGTTTGTGTTCAAGGAAGAAAAGATTTGCGAATTGACCTAAAAGAAATTGCATTGGCGCTAAGAGGGTCAGCTGGCTATTCATTTCCAACTGATATTGAAGTTGGGCTTGAGGCAACTCACTTTTTTCGAACTGATAAAATGGCTTACTCAAACGCATTTCATGTTTGCGCTGTTGAAGTATGCGTAAAGAGTGGGTTCGTAAAATTGCAGAAATACGTCGCGGTTCAAGACAGCGGAAAGATTATAAATCCTCTTGTAGCGGAGGGTCAAGTGCATGGGGGAATAGTTCATGGCATTGGCAACGCTTTGTACGAAAAAATGCTGTATGATGATGAGTCTCAACCGTTAACAACGACTTTTGCCGACTACCTTTTACCCACTTCAACAGAAGTGCCTAAAATTGATGTGATTTTTAATGAAACTCCGTCGCCATTAAACCCTTTGGGTGCAAAAGGCGTAGGAGAAGCATCAGTACCCCCAGTGGCACCTGCTATAATTTCAGCGATTGAAAATGCATTAGATGAGTATAACATACGGATAAAAGAGGCTCCGATAACACCAATCCGTATTCTTGAATTAATTGAGGCGAGCAAGACAAAACGACTATAAACTAAATTATTAATAGGAGAGAGGTAAATCACATGTTTAATTCAAAATATTTCAAGTATCTTAAAGCCTTGCCTGCAATTTTGATAGTAGGCACCGGCTTTGCAAACGCTGAACAACTTAAAATGGTTGCAGGTTCAGTTGGTGGGGGCTATTTCAAAGCCGCGGCTGCATTATCTGAATATGTCGCTGCGGAAATGCCGGACGTAAAAATTACGGTGGGCCCCGGAACTACCTGGTCTAACGTAGACCAGTTGGATGCAGGTAAGGTCGATCTTGCCGTTATTGAAAATGTTGTGTCTTCGTTAGCATGGTCTGGAGATAGTCCCACAGGTGCAAAATATGACTTTAGAATGCTTGCAGCTGTGCGTGGTCCAAGCGTGATCCAAGCTTTCGTACCAAATGACCGCGGCATAGATTCATTTGAGCAAATCGTAAGAGAAAAGAAAGCTATTAGAATTGCCACGTTTGAGCGAAGTCAGCTTGTAACAGGAATAGCCATCGACCTGCTGGCAGAGTATGGAATTACGGAGGAGAAGCTGAAAGAGTGGGGTGGGCAATTAATATTTACCTCCCTAAAGCAGGGTTTTGAAATGCTCGGTGATGGCGTAGCAGATATGTGGTTGACAGGAGGTTCTTTTTACCCTCATCCAGCTGCAGCCCAGTTAGGCCTTAAGGGAAAATATAAACTATTACCAATATCTGATAATGTTGCAAAAGCAGTTGCAGATAAATATGGGATGCAAATAGCTGAAGTGCCAGCTGGTGCATATGCGGATAGTAATGGGGAGAATGTTGCTTACCCAAGCCCAGTAGTAGTAGTCACATTCGCAGTAAGCAAGGATTTGTCTGACGATCTAGTATACAATATTTTAGATGCTCTGTGGAAACATCGAGAGGAATTTTATGCCGTCCATAGACAGCATAATGTTTTCAAACTTGACTTTGCCCAAAGTAATGTTGGAGGGGCACCGCTGCATCCAGGTGCAGCCAAATGGTATGCTGAACAGTAAAGATTCAGTCAGTGAGCCCGTACAAAAGCGCTTGTGCGGGCTCATAATAGAAAATGAGAAAATATTAAAATGATGCTGAATTTTCAGAGTATAATGGTAAAGGCAGTATCTATTTCATTGTCGATTTTCTTATTATATACTGCTTACTTTGGCACGTTTTATCCCTTTTTCCAACGTGCACTTCCCTTGACGTGCTGTATGTTCTTAGTATTCCTTACAATAGACTATAGGCGTAAAGATAAATCAAACTCGGCATCAATAATTGATTTTATATTAAGTTTGGCTTGTCTTCCTGTTTTTGGATATGCTGCGGTGTACTCAGACTACTTGGCAAATCGTTGGCCAATGTCTCGAATGTCCGAGCCTACAACTATTGAAATCATTTTTGGAATACTAGCTATTATTCTTTTGCTAGAGGCGGTGAGAAGAACGATAGGCTTTGCATTAGTAGCTGTAATTCTTCTGATGCTCGCCTACACAATGTTTGGAAACATGATACCCATTCAATCTATTAGTCATCCTGGCTACAGCCTAGTAGATGCGCTTGATCATTATTACCTCACCATGGAAGGTATATGGGGTTCTACATTAGGCATAGCTGCCACATATGTATCATTATTCGTGATATTTGGTGCTTTCATGAAGGTAAGTGGAACTACACAGTTTTTTGTTGATTTGGCCAATGCTATAGCTGGTGAAAGCGCTGGTGGCCCGGCAAAAGTATCAATTGTAGCATCAGGGCTGGTAGGATCTGTAACGGGCTCAACGGTAGCTAACGTATACACGACTGGACAATTATCGATACCGCTCATGAAGCAAGTCGGTTATAAACCAAGCTTTGCCGGAGCAGTTGAAGCGTTGGCATCAAATGGCGGTCAAATTATGCCTCCTATTATGGGAGCAGCAGCCTTTTTATTAGCCTCTTACGCTGGGGTTCCATACTTTGAAGTGATGAAGGCATCTATAATACCTGCTTTCCTGTATTTTTCGACACTTACCTGGTTCATTCATCTTGAAGCAAAAAAGCAGCGCTTGGAAGGACTGCCCAAAGGTTCTACACCAAAAGCTCTAGCCGTTCTCGGTGATAGAGGTTACCTTTTATCTCCGTTAGCTCTGTTAATAATTCTTTTAGCTAACGGCTACTCACCATTACTATCCGGCTTTTATGCGATTTTTTCTTTAGTAGCAGTAAGCTGGTTAAGACCTCAGACTAGAATAGGCGTAAAGGCTTTCATAACTGCACTAATTGAAGGCGCAAAAAATTCGGTACTTATTATAGTAGTATGTGCGGCAGTAGGGCTTGTTGTGGGTACATTTACTTTAACTGGATTAGCCCTCAGCATCAGTAGTACAATAATTAACACGACTGGCGGTAATCTTGTATTGGTCTTATTATTGGTCACAGGAGCCGCATTAATTCTTGGCACCGGAATGAACACAGTTGCTGCTTTCATATTAGTATCAGTTGCTGCAGTTCCCGCCATAACAGCGCAAAATGTTGATATTTTTCCTGCTAACATGTTTGTTTTTCATGTATCATTATTATCAATGATTACGCCTCCAGTATGTTTGGCCGTCTTTGCAGGTGCTGCAATAGCTGGTGCTAATATGTGGGAAACCGCCCTTCAAGCGATGAAACTTGGTACAGTAGCATATATTTTACCATGGATCATAATTTTTCAGCCAGGCGTAATGTTGATAGGAAATACAAGTGAAATTATATTTGACACATTGAGTGCGCTCGTACTTTTTTTCTGCATGGTCTGCTTTACCCAATCCTATATCTTTACCAGAATAGGCATATTACAAAAAATTATCTTGTTTGTTTCTTCAATTTCAATATTTCTTGGCGATACCAATATTAAAATGCTGGCAATTATAACCACAGTTGGTCTTTTTGCATATTCTTGGATCGCTAATACCAGAAGTAACAATCTAACTAAGACTACAGGAAAGTAGTTCAACAAAAACGAGGATCAGAATGGCTAAAATAGTAGACTTAACTCTTCCCGTATTTACGGACCTACCAGTTGTACCAGGAACCACTAGACGGGTAAAAATCGAACCTGATATGACTTTTGATACTCCATATAAAAGAAATACCAGTCGACTTTTTTTGCATAGTCATTTTTGCAGTACACACATTGATGCCCCAAAACATGCAATTGAGCATGGCCACAGTGTAGATGAATATTCTTTAGAAAATAATCTTATAGGTGAAGCTTATATATTAGATTTAAGAAGAGCAACACCAGGGTCACGAATTTCAGTAGCAGATTTAAAATATGCTTTGAACAAAACCCCAGAAAGCAAGCTAGAAGGTAAGATGCTCTGTATTAATACCGGATGGACAGACCGCACTTGGGGGACTGAACAATTTTTTTCTGAAATGATTAGTCTTGTTTATCCAGAAGTTGGCGACTGGCTATCTGAATTAAACCCGAAGGGTATTTTATTTGATTGTTACAACGATAATTGGGAAGGTTTCATGACAGATCAGTGTTTCATGAACCACAAACAAATATTGGGCAAATCAATTCCACTAATTGAATTTTGTTGCAATATGCATGAATTGTATGGACGCGAATGGAAGATCTATGCTTTACCACTCAAATTGCGAGGCTGTGATGGATCGCCTGCAAGAGTGATTGCAGAACAACTTGTATAATAAGATATCTTTTTAATAAGGAAATTATTAACATGCTGGATCTTACTATTGCGACGTGGGATTATGATCGAGTAAGGCCTATTTTAGATGGAAGAATTAAACCAAAAGGATGTAACATAAATTATATATGTTTGCCCCCTGAGGAATGCTTCTACAGAGCTTATATTCTTAAAGAGTTTGAGGTTTCAGAAATAGGCTTTATTCCATATATAGTGGCTAAATCTCAGGGTTTGTCAGCTTATAAAGCCTTACCAATATTTCTATCAAGAATGTTCCGTCATTCTTGCATTTATATTAGAAGGGACCGAAGTATTGGGTCACCCAAAGATCTTATCGGCAGGAATGTAGGTGTAGTTGAGTATCAAATGTCTGCTGCTACTTGGTGCAGAGGTTTTATGACAGACATCTATGGCGTAAATCCAAAAGATATTTATTGGTATCAAGGGGGAGTTAATAAGCCTGGAAGATTTGAAAAATTTCCTTTACAACTGGAAAAAGATTTTCCTCTTACTGTGATAAACAGTAAAACAACTCTCTCGGAACTTCTTGAAAAAGGAGAACTAGACGCAATAATCAGTCCTGAAACTCCAATATGCTTTAAAAAAAATAATTTAAATATTGGACGTCTCTATGAAAATTTTGCCGAAGTTGAAAAAGAATATTTCCGCAGAACTGGTATCTTCCCAATTATGCATGCTCTGGGAATTAGAGAGGATATTTATGTAGAAAATCCATGGTTGGCTGAAGAATTGTACAATGTTTTTCTTGAGTCAAAAAATATAGCCGAACAAGATCTGTTAGAAACACGGGCTTTAAAAATTGGATTACCATGGTTGTTAGAGCACGTATCAGAAACAAAAAAAATTATGGGCAAAGACATCTGGTCATATGGGATCAAAGATAACTATGCAACTTTGCAAACAAGCTTAAACTATGTGCGAGATCAGGGGCTAGCAGATCATCAAATGGAGGTGGAAGACCTTTTTGTATAAATAATATTATTACCTACGCCACATAGATGCTTCAGACCGGGTGTAAATATTCAAAATTAAAGGAGTTATCCTTCTGCTCAAAGTAGCTTTTAAAAATAATAACCAAGTGTGAAGCTTAATTCGCTGTCATCTATAAGCGAATTAAATGGTAGATTTTGTTCGTCAGACATATAGAGTAAGTAATTTAAATCTAGCGTCATTCCGTTACGTAGCCGCCTATAAGCCTCTAAACTAAATAGAGACTGGCTAAATTCATCATCAACGGTATATATAGCAAGAAAACTGGTGTCGAACTCATCATTTGCCGTTAATCGAATTCCTGAGACAAGAGTAGAATCTACTAGAGCCTGAACTCTATCATCATATTGGTATTCAATTATCAGCCCCATATCCCATTGTGTATCAAAAATTGAATAAACAGTTTTTTCTGTTCCTATAACTGCTGCATCAAAATCCTCCTCACCTTGAATGCCAGTCAGGCCTTCAAATTTATACAATATCGAATCTCCAGTATATTGAAACTCCAAACCAATTGAGCGCATTCGCTCATAATATGGAAGGATACTACCCATTTCCTCTACGCGAATTAATGGTTCTCGAGCGGTTCCATCGAATACACTCAGGGCATAGTCAGTATCGCCAAGTGAATTACCATACCTTACAGCATGATCGGGAGCTTTAGACCCTTTAGTGTGCTCAAACTGAGCTGGCAAAACTGGCAAGCCAAACCCAGGGTGAGCATTTTTCTCATTAAATGTCTTTTCACGAAACCTGGGGATATACCAATATTGAAAATCCCCAGAACCTAAATAGGTATCAAAAGAAATAGATGGCGCACCAAGCCTATTATCTGAGGAAATACCTGCCGCCATGTCGTGCTGATTAATCAAATCAACAAAGTTTCTACTTTCGACGACCCCCCAAAAAGTATGTCGATAGCCTAAATACGCGTCTATTTCTCCAAAAGTCTT
>MDTA01088289.1_pt1 | contig 13492 bp, 8 predicted proteins | sample 811151 | NCBI WGS metagenome assembly MDTA01 (sample SAMN05326648, study PRJNA326480) | marine metagenome | isolation source: seawater | place: Indian Ocean: South | collected 2010 | reverse complement strand
GCTCGCGAGCGCCGCAACAAGCAAACCATGGGACAGAAAAGAGAGCAGACGATCGAGGTCGAATTCACCGAGGCGGGCAAAGAGTGCCTCGTCCGACTGGTGAAGGAGCTCGCGGCCAAAGGAGCCGAGGGCGACAAGGTGAGGAGCGACATCTCCCGGCGGCAAAAAGTTGGTTCCCCTCAACAAACGGCTGAGTCATCCACATCCCTGAACCCTTCCCGCAGGGCGACTTCAAGGCATGGCTCAAGGCGACGCAGAAGGGAGCGATGAAGACCAAACTCGATCCTGCAAAGCACGAGTGGAGCACCCTGTCCGATTTCGTGCTCCACCTCGTCGCCGGCAAGGGCGAGGGTAAGTGGGCCCCCGTCGCCCGTCGCCATCTCGGCTGGTCGCGTTGGGCCCAGCGCAGGGACGAGTGGACGCGCTGGCAGAACGACCAGAACGAACACGAGCGGCCAAAGACGGGTCCCTTGTCACTCGTCGGCCGCACGGCATCGCACGCCAACTATGAGGAGCAGTACGCCAAGCTCCCGTCCTACAACGAGCACTGGGCGAGGAGTAAGAAGCAAAGGCCCCCGCGATGGTCCCAAGAGAAGGGCACGCCGCCTGAGATGCTCGGCGTGGACTGCGAGATGTGCGAGACGGACCAGGACCCTCGGGCGCTCGTCGGCGTATCCGTGGTGAACGAGAAGGGCATCGTGCTGCTCAAGACCCTGGTCAAGCCCCCGGGCAAGATCGTCGACTACAAGACAACCATCACCGGCCTCACGGCGAAGGATTTCAAGGGAATAACCACCACGCTCGCCGACGTCCAGGCCAAGCTGAGGGAGTTCGTGAAGCCCCAGACCATCCTGGTGGGCCACGGGCTGGTGCATGACCTGCGAGCGCTCAAGTTCGACCACCTCCCGGTGATCGACACCGCCATGCTGTTCTCCTACAAGAACCTGCCGCGGTCCACGCCAGGTCTCGCAGATCTGTGCAAGCGCCTGCTGGATGAGTCCATGCGAGCGGAGGGCACGCACGACAGCGTCGAGGACGCGAAGATGGCGCTGGAGCTGGCGAAGTGGGAGGCCAAGAACGGACCCACAGGCGAGCTAGAGCCGCCGGAGCACAAGGTGGACCCGAAGGACCTCGTCAAGCTCTTCGTCCACCGCATACCGCGCGGCACCGATGTGGACGACATCAAGGGGATGTTCTCCAAGGTCAACGGGACCATCGGCGTGGACCATGTCGGGTCCATCGTGGCGGTCAAGGGTAAGTTCCTGGGACCGAAGACCAAGAAGGACCCGGCGAGCAAGGCCATGACCTCGGCGTATGTGGAGTTCGAGTCTGTGGAGAAGTGCAACATGGCGTTCAAGTCATTGCGAGGGGCAAATGGCACCGACGCGCTGGGCCTACCCCAAAAGTCCGTGAAGATGGTCGTCGGCTATGAGGCGAAGAAGCCGGAGAAGGAGAAGAAGAAGCCGACCGCGAAGACGACCGCATCAAACGGCGATTCGGGTCTCCCCGACGATCTCAGCAAGATGACCGTGGTGAAGCTGAAGGAGGAGCTGAAGAGCAGGGGCCTGGACCTGAAGGGTCTCAAGGCTGACCTCGTGGCTCGGCTTCAGGCGGCTATCGGCACCGGCGACGGCGGAGGTTTCTCATCGCCCGACGACAACGACTCCGACTCCGACGCGCCGCTGGCCTCTCTAGCCCCCAAGGAGACCATGACCGTGATGGTGAGGAAGATGGCCGCGCACGAGGGCCGGGCCATTGGGACTAAGGACAAAAGTGCCAAGGACGTCGCAAGCCCTGGGAAGCGAAAACCTGTCGACGGGGAGAAACCCAAGCGCAAAGTCGGTCGACCGTCGCGACGCGCGCGATTGGCGGCCAAGGGCATCATCGAAGAACCTAAATGATGCTTTTGTAACACATCCATCTACTACGAAGTGCGAAACACGCCTCTCACCTCCGGCAGCGGTTTTCTCATGAATTCCGCGAGAGCCTCGGACGTTGGGTCATCCGGGTTCCCTTTGCTTCTCGCGCTGTTCAGCGTAACCTTCAGCGCGGCCACCTCCGCGGCGGCAAACACCGCTGATGACGCCGCCGTCTCGGCCACCGATCTCGCCGTAGCCGCCGTCAGGCTGACGCGCGCGTCGAGCAACTCGCGGAGCGACATCGTCATCTTTTCCCGCGCCAGGCGCTCCTGCTCCAACACCGCGCGCTCGGCAGCCTCCGCCCTTTCAGCAGCCGCCCTCGCCGCGTGAACCTTCGCCGCATCTTCGGCGGACCACTTGAGTTCGGGGTCGCACCTGTTCTCCTTGTCCGCCTCCCACGCGGACGGACCGAGCGCTTCCGGGCTATTCCCCCGCGCGTAGGCGCTTGCGACCGCCTTCATCGTCCCGGCCGCCTCGTCGCCCTCGCCGCGCGCGCTCGAGCTCTCCGCTCCGGACGCCACGCCGTCCAACGTGGACGTGAGCTCTCGCGCCGTGAAACCCTCGTTCCCCTCGGTCCTCGCGTTCCTCCCGTCGTCGCCGTCGCCGCCCTCCCGTGCTCCTCGCGCCGCCGCCAGTCGTCTCAACCCATCCTCCACCGCCGCTGCCGCGGCTTCCGACAGCGCCGCCATCCTACGTCGCGCCTCCGTCGTCGCCTCCGTCGACGGAGCCGAGTCGTGTGACGACACCTCTTTCGCACCCAGCTCGCGGTATCCGAGGGTGCGACGGGCCGCGGTGGGCGGAGTGCGAGAAATCGCCCAGAGCTCGGCGCTCATCATCGCCGCGTTCGCCCCGCCCCCGGGGCTCACGACCGACGCGAGAGATGCGCCGACCGACCCTACATTCGCATTCCTCGTCGCAGACTCGGACTTTTTCGCCGACGACGTGAGCGCGGCTCGCAGCACGGAGGCGGAGACCGACGGAGGTGCCCGAGGGGTCGAAGAGGAGCGCGGTCGTCCGAGGGACGCGAGCACCGCCGCGCGCTCGGCGGCGAGCACCTCGGCGGCGATCCTCCCGCTCGCGCTCGGGGGGGCGCTGTCCCGGGCGAACCTCAGCTCTCGCCCATGCGCGGTCTCATCCTCGGCGCTGGCTGCCATCACCCCGGCGCTCGCAGCGCGTTACAGCTGTCGGCGTTGACCTTGAAATGGTGGGCGAGGATTTTCGTGCCACGGGGCCGTTTTTTTTTCCCCGGGGGTCTCATATGCGTCATAGGCGGCACGCGGTTGCCCACCACCCCGGCTGATTTCCTCGGAAAATCCTTCTTTTGAGATTCGAGGGAATATCCCGTATTCGAAGGAGCTTGCAGTCTACGGTGGGCAGTCTGATTTTTGTTGAACTCGTTTTCCCCCTCGGAAAGATCGATGTGACGGCTGGTGGAATATTGTTTAGAATGTTCTTCGTCACGCAATCGTTCGTCACTTCAAAGCACACGAAGCAAGGGCACACCGTTCGTATCCACGGAGTCTTGTCGCATATCTCGCGTCAAGACAACCCCTTGCCATCCCGCACAGACCTCCGCTCACACGCACGCACTCGCGCATCCCGCGAACAACAACTTTCGGCCTCCGCAAACAAACGCTTTTTCGGCAACCTTCACGTGATGGCCGCGCAACTGCTTCCCGCTCAACTTCTGGAGCTTCAACGCCGACCTCAAGCGGCCAGGCGCCTCGGTCTCACCCAGGCAGCTCCCAAGGGCTCTATTGTCGTCCCAAAGGGTGAGTTGAACCCCCGCGCGCGCGTAATCCCCCACCTTTCCGCGCGGCAACCTACGCAACACGAGATCTTACGTGGCAGGCAGTTTTTCCCCGCGGCCTCCGCCGGCGCCCGGTGTTCTCGCGGCGCCTCGTTGCATTCGCGTCCGAAACCTCGTATCCGACGCTGAAATCACCCCTCCATATCGCAGTCAAAGAATCCGAGCTTCTCGTTCACCAAATTGAGCTCGAACGCCGCCACGCGGCCGCGCTTCGCCTCGGCCTCGTCACCCGCAACGTCGAACACCACGGTGAGTGAAAGGCGCGACTTTTTTCACCTCCCCGAACCGGCGTTTGGCGACGAGCGCGCCCGCGACGAGCGAAAATCGCCGCTCGCGACACGCCGTCATCGGTGTATCGCGCGGATGTCGCCGCTCACTGCGTCGAACCCGCGGGCGCGCGAACGCCGGACCTTATCCGCCCCAGATTACACCATCCGGAGCTGTGGAAATACCGTTATTTCCCGCTTGTTGCTGGTTGCCCACAGCAACCAGCGTGCATTTTTGACGCGTCGGTTTTTCGTGTGCTCGTCCCGACGCTGACCAGACCACCCTCCGCCTCCCCCACTCCCGCAGACGTTCCCGTCCTCGACATGTCCGACACCGACTACTACACGATGGAAGCCGAGCGCCGCCCCCACGCCGCGCGCCGCTCCACCAACCTCAACCCCGCGCCCGCGCGAACCGTCCCGACGACGGTGGCTTCCGTCCCCGTCGCGGAGACTGCGTACTTTTCGATGGAACGCGCCCGCCGCCCCGTCGCCGCGGTGCGCTCGGGCGTCGTGGTCAAGCAGCCCACTCCCGTGCACATCGCCTTTGAGGCGAACAAGCTCGGCGCTGCCGCGATCGATACCGCCTACGGCGCGATGGAGGCGTCGCGCCGACCGAGCGCCGCGCTTCGCGCCGGGCTCCGCGAGCAGGATGCGCCGCGCCACTACGTGCCCGTCGTCAACTACCGCGACACCGCCTGCGCCGCCATGGAGGCGAAGAGGCGCCCGCGGGCGATGGCCCGCCTCGGGTCCCACCGCGGCTCCGCGACTCCCGAGTTGTCCCATCCCGAGATGAGGGGCGACGCGGCGCCCAACAACCTGCACGAGCAGCTCAGCGAGTTTGCCAGGTGGCGCGCCGGCGCCGCGACGGACGAGCTCGCCAGGCTCAAGATCGATGCTAGGCAGCCGGAAGAGGTCAATCCCTTCGACTCCCTCGAGCGTGCGCTCGCCGTGCAGCTCGAACAGAGCAAGAGCCGCGGCAACTCGCTCCGCGGCGCCACCAACTTTGGGCGCACCTCCTCCAGCTCGAGCCTCACGCGCAACGGCAGCTTTGGAAGCTCCGGCAACCTCCAGCGCCGTAACACTCCGATGAGCCCCAAGTCCAACCTCCTTCCTCGCCCCGTTAAGTGCGTCTTCGACCCCTCCATCGGAGAGGTCGTCTGCCGCCGCGAGGACAACGGCGATGTCATCTTCCATGGTGAGGCTGACGACGTCGACGCCAAGCTCCTCAGCAAGGGCGTCACAGACCAGGAAGCCTAAGAACGAGACGCACCGCGCCACCACGCACGTACGCATGTACCACGAGAAGGCCACTAATACTATTAGGCCACGGCCATTTATTAGGCCACGCGCTGTAATAGCTTCGCTCTCGCGGTCGCGGTCATATTAGGCCGCGACAACAACCCGCCTATAATAAGGCCGGTTTCACTGTGAATGAGACTGACTATTACCAGTCTCTCTTTTAATACGAGGGTAACCAGTTTTACTCATACCGAATACTCTGTCCGCGTCTTGGGGTTATTCATATTAGGAAAAATCTTCCGAACCTTCAGCGCAAGATGACGTGGCCGATTGCGGGTGGCCATGCGATGCGGAACTGAAATCAGGGCGATCGAGAAAGGTGAGCTGTCAGATCTATCAGAAATGGTCCAAAAAGGAAATCTGCAATTTTGGAATTGGAATTCCTGACCATGCTGCGTGTGTGTCACGGTCAGGAAAGCGCCGCAAAAACCTGTTCTGCTAGCCTGTCTTCCCCCCTCTCGCTCGTGAAATTTTCGTGGTCTCCGTGGTTTCAGGGTCTACAAACGACCAATCAACGAGCCACTCAGCGCGCTTTTGAGCGGGTTCTCCCTGCAACTTCGGTGAAAAAGCTCCCCCAGACCCGGGTCAGGGTAAGAGGAATTTGGCGCTCAGGCGCGGTCGCGTCCACGCCGCGGTCCGACCGGCCGAAGAGAAATCGCGTCTGGATCGGCACGCTCCTCCTCACGTCCTTTCCAGCCCCTGGAGCGGCTCTCTGCCGAGGCTCACATCGGCTCTGAGGGGGTTGTCGCGGCGCGGGTCCATCGCCCTCGTCCACGCCGACCGTGAGCAACGTGGCAGCCGCAGCCATGGCAGCCGCAGCGGGCAGGCCGGAGGGGTGCAGGGATTTCCTTAAGGTGAGATCGCGTCCCGATCGTCCATCGTGCTCTGCGTGGAGAGCCACATCCGCCGCCCCCGATCGGCCGTCGACGCATTGACAGACCGGGTGTCGAGGAGGCGTGGGTTGGTTCCAGGATCCCTTTTTCACCCGCGACCCACACCGGACCACGTTTCTGACGTAAATCGCAACCCCCGCTCGCCTCACCCCCTCCTACAGGGTGCATGCTTTCGCGATAACTGCCGCTACGCGCACAGCAGCCAGGACGGCTCGCAACCCGCAGCGCAGGCGAATCAGCCCATATGCCGCGACTTCCAGAACGGAAGGTGCTTCCGCGCAAGGTCAGCCCGCACAGCCCCGATCAAACCTCACCTGTCCCCGCCGGGAGTTCCAACGAACCACCCCACGGCACGCACTTTTTTTTCCCATCATGTGGCCCCTGCTGACCCTCGAGCGTTCCCCGTCCTCCACAGTTGCCGATTCTATCACGGCACCGCCGCGGAACTCGCCGCCGCTCAGGCTGCCGCCGCGGTCGGTGTCAGCGCCGCCACCTTCGCCGCGCTCGGTGGCCAGCAACTGCTCATGCCCCAGGTTGACGGCATCAACGCGCTGCAGCGAGCCATGAGCCTGCCGTCAACCTGCGTTGAAATCCAGCGCTCCGGCTCCTTCGACGGTCACAACAGCTACGACGCGCAGCTGCTCGCAAGTCTGGATCCCACCACCGCCGCCGCGCTCCTCGCGGCCAACGGTAACGGGTTTCACAGCTGGAACGGCACCCCGAATGGGACATCTTCGCCGCTGGGCGGGAACACGTCGGCGGCGGCGGCGGCGGCAGCACTGCTCGCCGCGGCGGGTGGTTCCCCCAGCAGCGCGGGTAACATCGCCTCCCTGCTCGCCATGCAGTCCGCACAGCTCCAGCAGCAGCAGAACAAGGCGAATGGCGCTGACACGACCGGCCAGTGGGTGGCCATTCAGCAGCAACTTCAGCAACTTCAGCAGCAGCAACAGCAGCAGGGCAACAACGGAGTCCCCGCCCCGGGGCTGCTCAGCCGATCGCTCGGAGATCATTCTAAGCTGAACGGCTACATTAACGGAAACGGACATCTCAATGGCCATGGCAACGACCACACGAATGGGGGCCTCGACGCGGCGAGGCGCGCCAGCGTCGACATCGGCGCTATGAGCACGCTGGCAAACGGCGCTGCCAAGAAGGAGGTGTTCAATTCCATCATCAACGGAAGGTCAAGCCTGGATCTCGGCGCGGATCTCAGGCACAGGGTGAACAGTAACGGGCACACCAACGGCGGCTATCCCATCAATGGCAACGGCAACGGGCACATCAACGGTGGCTATCCCATCAATGGCAACGGCAGCAGCAACGGCTTGGCCAACGGCGGTAGCCTCAGTTCAACCGGCGGTCTCTGGAGCTTCGACGGCGAAGGCGGCAGCCCGCTCACCAGCCGCAGGACCTCGTTTGACCCGGGAAGCCGCAGGACCTCGATGGGAGACGTCGGCGTCGGTCGATCCCGGCTGAGCCTGGATGGGATTGGCGGGGGCTACGGCGGGATGTGGTCCGAGGACAGGTCTGGGGTGCTGAACCGGGGTTCGCCGCGCCAGAGCCTCAGCCTCGACATACTGCCGGAACACGTCAGCAACAACAACGGTATCCCCGCGAAGCTCACTTCGGGACTTTCAGTTAACGGTGGCACCATTGGCTCTTCCTTCGGCGCGGGGGATGAGTCAAAGCTGCCCGCGACCCCGATGGAGCAGCCCGCAAAAGGCAACTACAGCCTTTTCTAGCGTGGCAGCCCAAATTCCTCATTCATCAACACCGTTTGCTCTCTGGTTCGGGAAGGTGTCTGCGGCGTTGAATGCTCAACGCCTCTGTACAAGTAACATATCACCACTCCCCGAAAGTCCAGAGACAGCGATGTTATACACTACGCAAACAGCAATATTATGCATGCATTGTCGCCGAGCAACAGGGGCCCCAACCGCTGGAGCGCCCCTTTGTTCTTAAGAGTTGTGTACCTCGCGATCCACAGCTTGGATTGCGACGCGCGCGCACGCTCGCTTAGCAGCTGTACCGACTATCACCATTTAATGAGTAATCCTTTATTGAATGAACCTGCGCGTCACAATCGTCGTTTTTCATTTTCGCTGTTATTCACATTTCGTTTGCCTCTGAGGCGCTCGCTCTCGCTAAATTTACTCCAATCAAGTATTAATGAAAGAATGTCCGCCGGGGTTGACTTACTTCTGCATCACAGAGTAATCCACCTGAACGGAGGGGCCCATGCTGGACGCGATGTACATGCTCTTCCAGTAGATGCCCTTGGCACCAGGGGGGCGGTTGGTGTTGATGGCATCGACAACCGCCTCGAGGTTGGCCATGAGGTCAGCGTCCTTGAAGTTGGTCTTGCCGAAGGGAACGTGAACGATGCCCTGCTTGTCGGCGCGGAACTCAACCTTGCCACCCTTGAACTCACCCACGGCGGTGGCAACGTCGGCGGTGACGGTGCCTGCCTTGGGGTTGGGCATGAGACCCTTGGGACCGAGAGTGCGACCGAGCTTGGCAGCCTTGGGCATCATGTCCGGGGAGGCGATGAGAAGGTCAAAGTCCATCATGCCCCCCGCGATCTCCTCCACGAGATCGTCCGCACCCGCGAAGTCGGCACCCGCCGCCTTGGCCGCGGCGATGTTGTCGCCAGAGGTGAGCACGGCGACGCGAACAGTCTTGCCGGTGCCCTTGGGGAGGGCGACAGTGGCGCGGAGCTGCTGGTCGTTGTACTTGGGGTCGATGTTGAGACGGATGTGGCACTCGGCGGTCTCGGCGAACTTGGCGGTGGCGTTGGCGAGCATGAGCTTGACAGCCTCTGAAGGCTCAACCGGGTTCATGCGGCCGGGGACCGCAGCCTGCGCCTTGCGGAAGCGCTTGGACTGCCTCGCCTCCTTGGCGCTCTTGCCATCCTTGCGAGTCGCGCGCTGTGGGTCAACGAAAATACGAGTGGGAAGAATGCGTCAGCTGGATGCTCGCGACGGAACAGCGGGGCCCACGCGCGGCGGCGGCGGGAGCGCCAATAACTTGAGGGTTCAGGGCTATGGTGGTTTTGAGTAAAAGAAATCTGGGTCTGGCGACGTCCGGCCGGGGGTTCACGCACCACGGGGGGGGTCCATTCGTCCGCCTCGTCAACACTCGCCGCCTGCTCGAGCTCGGCAAAGTCGAGCCCGGCCGCGAACACACCCATGCTCTTCCTGCCGCCTGATGGATGAGAGGAACGGGAAGGTGTCAATTACACGGCAAATCACAAACCCTATCGCTGTCGTAGCGACGGAAAAAACGAAGCGAAGCGCGTCGGTGAAGCGCGCGCGGCGACCGCGAAACGCGCGTGACGGGCCGTCTGAGCGGTGGCATCACGTCTTCGGACAACGCAAGATCATGTCCCGATTCGCTTTGGGGTCGAGATAAGGTCGAAAGACGTACCCGCACGGCGCATCTGGACGCTCTTGGAGTTCAGCTGAACGCCACCGAGCTTCGCGGTAATGCGACGAACTCCCCCCACGCGCTGGGCCTTCACGGCCACAGCGGACGCCATGGTCATGGCACTCATCGTGCTCAAAGATACGGAGAACGAGTACCCCGTGTGATGTGACGTATCGCAAGCCCGCGTTGCGTCGTATGACCCGCGCTCCGGACCCCGGCAGGAAGAAGAAACCACGTCACGGCGAAAAGCTCGAGTGCTATCCACAAAGGATGACCTGAACTTTTGGCGTCAACCGACCGCCAAGTTTTTGACGAGTTTTAGACTTGCCAAACTCCCATACATGAAAATCAACTGTCCGACCGCCCGCGAAAAGTGTGCCATTTCATTGAGCCCCACACCCCGAGAGGAGAGGCACTGCTGAGAGGGCACCGGAGGCTTGGCGCTTGGGGCGTTCGTGCACTTCAGGGGTGTCGCGGCGTTCTACCTCTCGGGCTCGCACGACCGCGCCAGGGTCTGCAAGAGGGTTTGGATGCCAGCTCCAGCGGCTGCGCCGCTAATCGTCGCTTCCACATCCTTCCGTCCCCGCCCCCAGAGGCGCGTGGGTCCTCGCGTCGGTGGTCGCTCTCGCGTCGGAGACGGGATGGGGGCGTCGTGCAGCACGTCCGGTGCCACCTCGGCGGCGCCCCCGGACGTTATCACCACCGCCGCGGGACAAAAGTTCGAGCGCATCCCCCCCGCCGGTGAGTCGCGAACCACCCTCGCTGCCGCCTTTCCATTCCCCGTCCGTCTCGGATCACTCCCAACCCCTCGTCCCCTCGCGAGCGCTGACCTTCCCCTCTTTTCGCTCCCATCCGCATCACAGAGGATGGCGGTAAGATCGTCGTGGCGCTGGGTAAGTTCGACGCCATGCACCGAGGTCACGCCGAGCTGGCGCGGCGGGCGTCAAAGATGGGGGCACCGATCCTCATGAGCTTCGGTGGCATGGCGGAGGTGCTCGGATGGGAGGAGAAGCTCCCGGTGGTGGCACCCGAGGACAGGGCGAGGGTTCTGGAGATGTGGAAGGCGGCGTGCGAGGGCAAGACGGTGCGGGAACACGTCATCCCGTTCGCGGACATCCGACGGATGAGCCCGGAGGAGTTCGTGTCGACGCTGAAGGACATCGGGGTGGGCGGCGTCGTCGCGGGTGCCAACTACAGGTTCGGTTTCAAGGCGGCGGGCACCGCGGATACCCTCAAAGATCTTGGCGAAAAGCTCGGCGTGGACGTCTCCATCGTCGATCTCCTCCCCGCCAACGAGCCGGGCGACGAGGGGGTCTACCCGGCTGGATACGAGAACACGCCGCAGGTTTCGTCCACCCGCGTCCGAGCATGCCTCGCCGCCGGGGACGTGGAACAGGCGGCGAGGCTGCTCGGTCGACACCACTCGCTAGTGTTGCGGGTTGCCGGCGCGGGGGTCGACGGGAGGTTTCCCACGAGCGCGGCGACGAACCAGTACCCGGCGATTGGACGGTACGCCGCGATCGTCGTGGGAGCCGACGGCGGGAGGACGCCGACGACAGCGGAGGTGACGGACAGGGAGATCGTGCTGGAGGGGTGGGGCGAGACGAACGGCGGGAACGACGACGCGAACGTGTGCGTGGAGTTTGTCGGTCCCGCTGCGGATGCTTAGCGAGGAGATTGTGAGGAGATGCGTGAGGTTCTATCAAGCCGAGCGTGCATAACGCCAGGTGTCGGGTTTCAAGACTCGTCCAGTTATCACACGCCTTCCCCATCGCAGCTGGCGGCGTGGATGTGATTCGAAAATTCAAATCCCATCAGATTCGCCCCTCATCATCCCAAGCGTGCGCTGTGAGGGCAGTTTTTGCGGCGCGAACCGGTCGTACCGACGCGGACGCAAGACCTCAAGGGTTCGAGGGTTGAAGGGTTCGGGAGGCTACCATCCTTCGAGGATCCCGGCGACATGGCGAAGACCGACGCCACGCGGGGTCACGCTGGAGGCGGTCGGGAGCCCTTGGTCGACTCGGCTTTCAACCCCGGCTCGAGACTTCGCCAGAGACTGCCGCCGCCACCCGACGAGTCGCCGCCTCGCTCCGCCTTCCTCTCCGAGTTTGTCGCGAAAACCGCGGCGTCGGTTCTACCCACCGAACCCGCCGCGAACGCCAGAGGAGTGACAGCGTCCAAACCCCCGAGGCGCAAGGTTAAGTTCTCTCGGCACGTTCACGGTAGGCCCCTCTCCCGCCGAAGGGTCGCAAAGAACAAACCGGCGAAAACGACCTTTCCAAGGGGCTCCTCATGACCTGCTGACTTTTTGTCTCTGCAGGCTTCCGCTTCACGCAGGCAGAGCGCGAGTTTTTGGTGAGCGTGTACGATCGAAACGAAGGCAGGACCCCGGATCGCAACACGTGCGAAGCGATAGCGAGGGCTTTCACCGCCTCACCTGTCCGCAACCCCCAAGGACGCCTCACCAGGCCGAGGCGACACACCACGGGCAGCATGCATGCCCCCAAACCGTTGACGCTGCAGCGCAACAACGGGCACGGCGCAAACTCGACCGCGACGGCGCCAGGGGGGAGCGAAACGTCGCCCCTTAACGCGTTACTCCGTATGCGGGCGCAGCAGGATGCGGCCGTGCGGGGCGGACGTGATATCTTGGAGACCCAGCAGAGGCGACATCCGCGCCATCACCTCCCAGGCGTCTCGTTAGACGACTTTTGCCTGCTCGACAGTGAGAGCCCCATGTTCCCGTCGTGCATGCTCGACGAGGGCACGAACGCAGTCTCCGAGGTAAAGTCCGCATCCGACGACGAATGGGAGATCGCCAAAGCACCCGAGGACGATTGCTCAGAGATGGTCGCCGATGCCGCCACTGAAAGGCCGTCGCAGCCCGCGTCGACGCTTCCGGCTTTCCCGCAGCAACTCGCCGACCTGTTCTCGACGGAGTATCGAACGGCGAACGACCCGACCGCGGCGATGGTTCATAGCTTGTCGGAGTTCCGGTGCTGGTCCGGGAACCTCGCGGACGTGGGGCTCCTCCCGGCCAAAGTTTACAACCAAGAGGAGGATCCAGCAGCTGGCTCGGATCACGCAGAGCCTGTCCACTCTGACGATGACTCGGGTTTAATCATCTCCGCCGAGGACGACAATCTGGACGTCGAGCTCTACGCCAATCTCACCCGCGGCAGTCGCACGGGGCGTTGGATCCCGCTCAATAACTCCGGAGGTCTTGGCCAGGGCATCGAGGAGATTGCCCATGTAAAGGCAGATTCTGAGGACGACGTTGACATGATCGCTTCTGCCACTGCTGAGCTCGGTGATGGTGAGAAGCATCCGGTCCAGTGGAAGCAGATCAAAACATGGTTTGAGAACAGACGTATGACGCAAAAAAGGATTAGCGAGGGGAGGGATCGGCCTCCAAGGCGCCCAAAGGCTAAGAGACGCGACTGAGCCATGATCGACAAAAGAGAGGGACAAAAACATAGAACGTACGTAACGCGTTGACAACAACATAGATAACTACGTTGTACAGCTAGCTAGAGTGTTATACATATGACGTCGCACAATCTCCGTTGACTACAAGTACTTCACAGCTCATCGTTAAGAATCTTTTCACGCTGTGTCCGCATCAGCCACCCCATGTAGTGCAGGTTGTGAGCAGTTGCCAACGTGACTGCTGTTGGCTCGTTGGCTCTGAACAGGTGATGCAAATAGGACGCAGTGTGAGTCTTACACAGCGAACATGCGCACTGGGGACATACGGGCTCATGTAAGGACGCATTCTCCGCACGTTGAATGTTAAAAGTGCCCCGGGTCCGGGTCATGAGCTGACCGTGACGAGCATTCCTGGTGGGGAATGTCGAATCAAATGTGTCCACGCCG
>MDTA01184406.1_pt1 | contig 13493 bp, 7 predicted proteins | sample 811151 | NCBI WGS metagenome assembly MDTA01 (sample SAMN05326648, study PRJNA326480) | marine metagenome | isolation source: seawater | place: Indian Ocean: South | collected 2010 | reverse complement strand
ATAATATGGCATCCCTCCAGTATCGCCTTTTTCAACTACCCAAACTGTATCCCAATCATTTTGAGAAGGCCACCATTCATAGCCATAAATATCGGCTCCATCTGCTCTCCAGCCATGGCCTCTTGAAAAAATTGGACTTCCCCTTTTACCGCCAACTAATAATGTGTAAATACCTGTACCCGCGAAAGTGCTACCGTCTTCAGCACAGCATGGCTTCTGTCCATTTTCCGCCATATTTATATTTGGGAAATTATCAGGAGTGTATTGCTCAGGTAAATTTGTAGTAGCAATATTATTTATGTGACCACTATTACCCATACCATGGGTTTTTACATCTAAAGGGAATAAAGCTGCATCAGGAGGATATTGTGCGTATATAAATAATGGGCATAGAAAGATAATTATATTTGTTTTAAGTATATATTTAAAAAACAAATTCATAGATATAAATATACATAATACGACAATAAACTACTTGTGTTTTATAATAAAATACCATTCAAAATCATAATCTTTTTCCTGTGTCAAAATCAAAAAATATTGCATTTTCTAGATTAAACTTAATAAACACCTTCTTTCCATGCTCCTTGTTGGAAGACATATTTTCATATTGTCTTGATATGATGTTTATATCACTGATTTTAATATGAAAGAGAGTCTCGTTGCCTAAAGGCTCAATTAATTTTAAGTCACCTTGTATAAGAGATCCTTTTTCATCAGCATTAGCAATTTTAATATATTCTGGCCTTATACCTAATATTGCCTTCTTCTTAAAATAATTTTTAAAAATTGGTTTTAAATCAATATTGTTTAAAGCAGTAGAGTTCTCATTTGGGTTATCTAATTGAATTTCATAAGAATCAGAAATATTTATTGGAATCAAATTTATTCCAGGATTTCCAATAAACTTTCCAACAAATGTGTCTGCTGGATTATTGTATAAATTAATGGGCGAATCTACTTGATGAATTATTCCTTCGTTTAATGTAATAATTTTTGTCCCTAATGTCATTGCTTCAACTTGATCATGTGTTACATATACCATCGTGGCATCAAGCTCCTCATGTAATCGTTTTATAACAGAACGCATTTGGATTCTTAATTTTGCATCTAGGTTCGATAAAGGTTCATCAAATAAGAAAACTTTTGGCTCGCGAACAATTGCTCTTCCAAGTGCTACTCGCTGCTTTTGGCCTCCTGACAGTTCTTTAGGTTTTCTATAGAGAAAATCCTCTAAACTTAATTTTTTTGATGCCCAATTAATTTTTTCATCAATAAAATCATTTTTTTCATTTCTCATTCTTAAACCAAATGCCATATTCTCATAGACTGTCATTTGTGGATATAAGGCATAATTCTGAAAAACCATAGAAATATCTCTGTCCTTAGGCACCATTGTTGTGACCCTTTTATTGTCAATGAATATTTCACCGCTAGTGACCTCTTCTAAGCCAGCTATTAGTCGCAGTAATGTTGACTTACCACAGCCAGAAGGTCCAACAATTACAGCAAATTCCCCCTTTTTAATTTCAAGGTCCAAACTTTTTATAACTGGGGTATCTTTGATGTAACATTTTTCAATTTTTTCTAGTTTAATTGCTGCCATATTTATTTCTCCACTGGTAGTACAATTCCTCGAAGTATAATGTTTTGAGCAAAAATAAAAACAACTAATGTTGGAATAGTGGATAACACTAATGAAGCCATCATTGCTCCTCTAGACGAAAATGCTTGCATCTGGACTAGCCAAACCATTAACGTCCACATCTTTTCATCAGGACATAAAACAACAGCGAACATAAAATTTGAATACGCTCCATTAAAAGCACCTAATGCTATGACTGCTAATATTGGCTTCGATAAAGACATTGCAATATGCCAAAATTTATGAAGCTCTGAAGCAGCATCAATATCAGCTGCTTCATAAAGTTCTCTTGGTAAACTATCAAAGAAACCTTTCAATAAAAAAATACTGTATCCATTAGCCATGCCAGGAATGATTAAAGCATAGAATGTATTTAGAAATCCAATATCTTTCATTAATAAGTAGTTTGGAATCATGGTTACCATTGGCGGAAAAGTCATGGTGGCTATAAAAAAAAGTAATATTTTAAATTGACTAGGCAATTGATATCTAGAAAGTGCATATGCAGCGATTGGGTTTACAATTAAAGATGTTAAAATTGCAAAAAAACAATATAGCAATGTATTTTTAAATCCATCTCCAAATAGAGTTAAATACTCAATGACCATTTTATAATTATGTGTTACATAATCCCATTTTAATTTATTTTTATTTTCAGCTACATAATTATAATCCACATTCTTTAGAGGCATAGCTACGGCTGAAAATGAACTAAAAGTCTCATTTGATTTTTCATTAAAGTTTGTGATGTTTGTATATTTTTTTTCTAAGAAATTTTGCCAAAGAACTTCCGTACTTCTTATCCTAAGGTAAGCACTCGAACATAGTTCAGAGTTTTTAATAAAGTCAGTGAATTCGTCTAAAAATTTAGATTCAAATGGAGAGTTATTTAAAATTATTATATCATTAAAACTTGTAAAATCAGTGTCTAATTTTAAGTTTAATTCAATTATGTCGTTAAATTTTGACTTTAAGTGTTTTTTAAAAGCTACATTACCCTCATTATTTAAATAAATGAATTGAGCATTTAATTCAGACCTTACAAAATCTTCCCAGTGTAAAAATGAAGGATCATTAGGTTTAATACTTGTAAAGGTGATGTCATAGAAAGATTCATATCTGGTTTTATTTTTATTGTTAAAAATATTTATATCTCCATTGTAATCATTAAGTGACTTAAGGTATTTTGAAAACTTACCATCAATTGATAAATAGACTCTGTCGTTATTAGGAATATCATTTTTAAAATTATAAAAAACTTCCGCGAATTTAGTTTTGGGTACTTTATAGTTTCTATCTAACAACCTTTCATGCCCAAGATCTAAAAAATACCAATTAGGTAATTGTGTATTAAACATATTTCTAAAATTCTCAGGATCATTATCACAAATATTTTTTATATAGTTTCTAAAATTTCTAGTATTTTTTGTAGTAATTCTATTACTTGCTCCGGGCAAATAATACATTTCGCCTACATGAAAAAATCCAGGAGGAATAAAAGTTTTATCTTCAAATTCTGACCAATCTTGTAATATAACTTCATTTAGTTTTGTGGGTATTTCTACAGATTTAAATATTCTTACAAATTCTCTGTTAGCAATTTGATATTCATCGATTTTTTCATTGTACTTATGCTCAACATATCTTTTAAACAATACATCATCATTTACCAAAAATTTTGGAACTATGTCAAATTCATAAGCATCCATTTTACCTTTTAATGAACCAGATATCATTAAAAGAAATGGATATATCATCGTCAATGCTCCTGCACTGAGAATAAAATATATTATGATTAAAAGAGCTATTACTTTTGGATCTTTCCTTTCAGATTTTAGAAAAATTGACATTATAATTCTACCGCTTCAGCTGTTTTAAATGCCATATTTGACAACCGTTTCATTTGATATACTGTAAAACCCATTAAAATAAACCCAATTATCCATCCCATGGCTGTTGCAATTCCAAATCGTTGAAACATGAACGCATTTAGAAATATTTCTAGACCTACTAATGTAGTTGCACCATCAGGTCCACCTCCAGTCAAAACCAGCATTTGCTCAGAGGACAAAAATGCTCCGATAAAAGCGAAAATAATATTGATCATGATCAAAGGTCTTATCATAGGGATTGTGATATTTTTTAACCTACTAAAAAATCCACACCCATCTATAGCAGCAGCCTCATACAAATCACTTGGAACAGTTTTCAATGCAGCTAAATAAATTAGACAGCCTGGTCCAAGGCCAGCCCACGCACTTGGAATAATTATAGCAATCATTGCTGTATTTTTATTACCAAACCAATCAACTGGCTCAAACCCTAATATTCCAATCATTGTATTCAAAACACCGTCTGGAGCTGGATCAAAAAAACTTTTCCACATTAGCATAACAATTATTCCAGAAATCACTGCAGGTAGATAATAGATTACCCTGTAAAAGATTTTCCCCATTGGAATCTCTGATAACATTATAGCAAGAATGATAGGCGGGAAGAAAACAAGAGTTATGTATAGAAAAGAAAAATATATTGAACGAGCAATTGACAACCAAAAATCTTGATCAAAGAAGACTTTAGCAAAATTTTCAAATCCGACATATGTGCTTCCTGTAGAAACTCCATAATCTTGAAAAGCCATCAAGGCGCCTCTCATAAGGGGATAATAACTAAAAATTAAAACAGTTAAAATTGCAGGTGCTAGTAGTAGATATGCTATTCTATTTACCTTGTAAGAGTACTCATTATGATGCGATGAGACTACTAAATCTTTCGGAGAAAAAGCTTTCCATACATAATAAAAAAGTATACCATAAAGTAAAAAAATAACAAAAGATAAAACTACAGCAATTGGATATCTTTTACCAACTTCAGAGGCTGGTATCCTCCCTATCATTTTTTCATTTGCTTTTTTAACAGCTTGATTATGATAGTCTTGCAATTTTGATATGCGTTCACTTTTATTGGGGTTTTTACCTATTTCCTCCATATATCCCTTACTAATAGGTACGTCCATGTATCGGTATATATGCTGAGTATTTTTTCCATAAGGTTCTAATTCATGATTATTAATACTATGTGTCACGGCCTCTGCCCAGTCTTTTGGGACCTTATCAATGAATTCAGGATATCCAAATTTTTCTAAAACATTAGGCAAGATGTACCTCCCAAATCCATTTTCAATATATGTATCGACAGCTATTTTCTTTGCTTCATCACTGCCCATAAATCGTATAAATTTCCAACAAGCATCAATTAAAACTGGGTCATTAATAGCAGAACTTATCCCAAGATTCATTCCATAAAGTTCACTAATACTTTTCCCAATTGGACTGTAAGGAATCTTTGCAATTCCAATTTCATCATATGTTTTCGATTGCACCCAAAGGTTAGAATTCATGAGCAAATCAGAGGAGGTTAAAAAAACAATTGCTAGCTTCCCTTGATGAAATTTTACCCACCCATCTCCTTTGTGACCAACTCCGTATCTTATTTTACCAAACTTATCTTTCCAAGGTTTTTGGAGTAGGGATAAATAATAATCAGTTGCCTCGACCGCGCCTTCATCATTGAAAGTAGCAGTCCATCTATTTTTTTCATGATCAAATAAAAGAGCCATGGAATTCATTGATAGATAAAAAGGTCTGGATGTCCAACTAGAATAGCTATCTGAGCCAATATTAAGAGCATATACACTACTTTCAGAATCTAAATCATTTATCTGAGTCAACTTTTTCCCAACCTCAAATAACTCTTCCCATGTTTTAGGGACATCCTTAATCGGATCAAGCCCTGCTTCTTGAAAAAGCTGCTTATTGTAACACATTACTCTTACATCATAACTCCTTGGCAGAAAATAATAGTGTTTTTTACCATCAGGGCCTAATGTGTGAGTTGCATCCATTACCTTTGGCCAGACTCTAGCAAGTAACTCTTCCTTGTACATAATGTTTGAATCATATTCACCAGATTCTTTTGCTTGATCAGAAGTAATATCATCTCTAATAAAATTATCCAAAGGACGGATGAAACCTTTTTCAATAAACGTACCAGACTGCCTATAATTAAAATCAAAGACGTCAGGGGAGTTGCCAGCCGCGATAGCTAATAAATCGCTAGACTCATTTCCTATACCCTCAATCATTATTGGAGTATTTGTCCCTCCTAAAGATATGGTAGGGTATTTTTTCTTAAACGCTTCGAACTGAGCAGTTTGTACCTTCCCATCTACGGAAAAACTTGCCTGCATTCCTTTCCATGTACCTGGTTGGTACTTCGACTTTATAACAATCTTGTCTTGCGCCTTGGCAATGAAAATAATTGATAAAAAAACGATTAATATCTTATGGTTGAAAGAAATCAAGCTCAGTTCTAATTAAAATTTACTTTTATTTTATTTTGATAGAAGGATGACCTTTTTATCTGAACTACTGAAATGAATACTATACACGTCTCCGTCCTGGTTTGGTGAAATTATCTTGCCTTCGGCTTCAAAAGTTAAATTAATCAAATCAGCTTGTATAAGTATATCAGTCCTATGTACGTCTTTTGAAATGTTATTGATGGTTAATTGCAATCTTTTATCTTTTTTAAATATTATAATTGGTTCTTTATCAGCAAACTGATCTCTTTTTAATTCTATACTTATTTTAAAGTCATTTAGTCTGCAATGAAACTTATTCCTGACACCATCTAAAGAATGAATTTCATACCTATCATCATATTCTATGAAGTTTCCTCCATAGCAAACTATTCCAAAATTTGGGTCCTCAGCAAGGATAGTACATAGTGATTCAATGGACGATCCGAGACCCATGTCTATTTCTCCATCTACGTTCCAAATTCCTCTTTCCATTTCACTTACACCCCATGGATTATTTTCTAATTTTGGTTCATATGCCCATCCTGCTGCACCATCATTTTCTTTACCCTCATACCAGTAACCATAATCACTCTCTTTATTTCCAGAGTTTAATAAAGCCCATGAGGATAAAATAGAAGCATAACCAAGATTAATATGGTCATACATATTTTGTGAAAAATTAAGTCCATAATCTAAGACTGCCCAGCCTCCTAGCTGGGACATATAGCTTAAATTATAACTACTATTTCCGCCAGCTCTAATATCACTTCCAAACTGATTATAGTTCATTTCAAGCCAACCTCTACAAGCAATGTTACCTTGCATTTGCCTATGCATAAAATGATTAATATCTTCAGATTTTATTTCAGGATGGCTGTACCACTCTTTAGTATTTGGATCCCGCCATAATTTGTCATCAGAACTTATGCCTTCATCTATGGCGTATTTTGCAATCGCATGAGTAGACTCGAAAGCAGTTGCATCAAAAAACATTTCAGAACCAAATGGGAATTCGTGATCATAAATAAAATACTTAACTTTTTTCTCCCACTCAGTTTTTATCTTTTTTGCTTCCTTTTTTCTGCCTTCTTTATATAAAACATCAATCAAGTCAGGAATGATTTTTTCATTAAAATTACCTTGTGTAAAAGCCCATGTCGGATATCCATTATAATCCCAAGGCTTTTTCATTTCTATGGAAATAGGCACTTCGAAATATGCAACTGCTGTCCCGAAAGCTCTGTCAAGATATTGATCATATTTCAGATAATTACATTTATCAGGGTAGTACTTCGCAATTTCATACATTTTTAGATAAACTAAAACAAGATGCGGATAATCGAATGATCTCCACATTCTATCTTGACCTAAACCACCCGATCCAAAACCAATTTCATTATTTCTGTTTACATACCAGTTCTCTCCCCCATGGATACCATATGGATACGGCTCCTCTTTATCTGTTCTCTGGTGCTTGCCCCAAACATAATTTTCTAAATAATATTCTATTACTTTGATCTCTTGATCATTAGGATAAATTGAATTTTTTCTTGTTAATAACGGGGCCTTAAAACAGTCATCACCACCACTAACCATATAATCTTGGAGTCCATGAGTATTTATGGGATTAGGACTACTTTTTTCTTTCATATTCCATAAACCGATCAGACCATCAAACCATTGATTTTTATCATTATAAAATTGATTTTTTGTGATAAAATTTGACCGTTTTTTTATCATAGTCTCTAATGGTTCTGTTACAAAAAACTGAAGATATGATCTAAAACCATCCTTACCTTTTATTGTGATTAGATTTTCGCCTAACCTTTTAAAAGATACTGAATATAGATGATGTTCCGAACTTGACTCTTGGTTATTGATATTTGTTTCGGTTTTAAATTCAGATTGAAGCTTCACTTCTTTTAGTTTAGTTTTTAAAAGAATTTTGCAATCGAGTCCAACTGGAACTGTCATACCAGGCATCACTCTTATATCAATAAGATCATTTAAATATAAATTTTTCCTTATTTGGTCATGATTCTTGACCCATTTGAAGATAAAACCATAACTATGACTGCTGTATTTTTTTATAACCTTTTTAGGAGTTGGTAATCTCCATTTTTTATTTTGATTTTTTTTATTAGCATGTAAATAAATAGAATAAATACCCTCAAACCTTCCTGCATCATGTGTAGTCTCAACATCAAAACAATCAATCGAAGTACACCTACTGGGCATCATTAATAAAAATGGAGGATCTCCACCTGCTTTATTTAAAAATATAAATGAACCATGACCTGCTATATATGAATGTCTGATAGCTCTTCTTAAATATGTTTCCTGCCAAGCCCTTGCATATGCCGTATTGAAACATAGCGGTAACTGGAAATCTAATATTGTAAGGTCTGTATCAGTTATATTACTTACATTAATATCCCATCTCAAAAAATCTTCCTCTAAAGAAAAAGTCTCAATTACTTCGAAATCATTATTAGCTCTTGTAAATGAGACCTTGGTATCATCATTGAACAAGCTGAGTTCAGACTCAAGTTTTTTGGATTGCTCATTTTTATCGTAGACTAGATCAAAGTGTCCTAAGGCCTTGAAAACTTTTTCATAATTAATATAATTATTATCATTTTGAAGTATGAAGTCCATATCATTTGGATCTTTAGGATTTTTAATAGATTTGATTCCTTTTGAATCAAATCCAACGTCAAAATAATCATTAAATAGTTTTTTTAAATTTTTCATATTTTTCTCTAAAAAATTATTTTATCTCTAGTTATTGTTGTATAAAAATTAATGGAGTAATAATCATTGTAATTTCATCATCCAAAATTTAAAAATTCTTAACTGAGCTAATATTTATTTTTAACTCATCATCAGTATATTAACAAGAATAAACACAATAAGCTTATTAGCATAATTTTACTCCGCCTGATGGCGAGCTAAGGTAAATCATAGGTTTGATACCTGTCTTTAAAAAATAATTATTAAAGACATTTCTCATAAATTGCTCTTTAAAGCTCTGATCAATTAGAGCAATTGCGCAACCACCAAAACCTGCACCAGTCATTCTAGCACCAAAGCAACCAGCCTCATTTTGTGCAATTTCAACCATAATATCTAATTCTTTACTCGAAACTTCATAATCATTCTTTAAACTATCATGACTTTCGCTCATTAGATTTCCAATTTTATTGACATCACTAATTTTCATAGCTTCCGAAACTTCAATTGTTCTTTGATTTTCAAAAATGACATGTCTTGCTCTTCTAAGAAGAAGTTTATCTAAACCGTCCTTATTTTTTTTAAAGTTTTTAACACTTACATCGCGTAATGATTTATAGCCAAAATATTCTGCTGCACTAGCACATTGTTTTACTCTTTCATTGTATTTAGAGTCTACTAGTTCCCTCCTCGTTACAGTATCTAGAATGATTATTTGCACATTTGGAGGTATTGTCACAAAGTCTGATGATAGATCTCTACAATCTAGAAGCATTGCATGACCAATACGACCAATAGAACATATCAACTGGTCCATAATACCAGATTTAAGTTCTAAAAATTCATTCTCTGCTTGTCTCGCTAATTTAGCCATCTCCATGCCATCCCAAGGAAGTTTCGAAGTAGTGGAAAACACTTTTAAAATAGCCATTAACAAGGAAGCTGAAGAAGAAAGTCCTGCTCCAATGGGAATATTGCTAACCATAACACCTTCCCAACCTTTTAATTCAAAATTATTTTTTTTCAAAACCCATGATATACTCTTAACGTAGTCACTCCAATCACCTACATTATTTGAATCAGTAATTAAGAAATTTGCTTCAGACTCAAAACCAATTGACTCGAGTATAATTTTATCATCATCCCTTGGCCTAAAGGCAATTCTTATATGCCGATCGATCGCCATTGGTAATACAAAACCGTCATTATAATCCGTGTGCTCACCAATGATATTTACTCTACCAGGAGATTCAACCACCCATGGAGGTTCCTCATTATATTTATGATAAAATGTTTCCTTAAGACCCTTAGTCATTATTTAAATCTATTTTATTTAACAATTACAAATTTACCGACCTGGTTATTTCCATTAATATCAGAAACAGAAAATAAATAGATGCCACCAGCAACAGTTTGTCCAACAGAGGACGTTAGGTTCCAATCAGCATACCCTCTACTTTCATCATTATGATTAAGTACTCTTACTTCCTCGCCAGAAACTGTATATATTTTTATTGTACATTGACTTGGTAAATTTATGAATTGAATTCTTCTATCTTGTTCAACCCAAATATCCCCAAAAAAATTAGGTTTTTCCCAAGGCGGATTAAATGTGTTATAGTAGAGGTCTGCTCGATATGGGTTTGGGACTACCGCGACATCACCAACACTTTCAGGAGTACCTGTCCCAGGAACAGCAACTTTAGCATTCGAGCTGACACTAGACTCTTGAGATAAAAATCCAACCACAGCATCTTGTTTAGAAAAACCAGTAACAGAATAATAGTATTCAAAATTATTCAATAAACCAACATCCTGATATTGATATTTTAATCCTACGTCATTAAATAATCCATTTCCTTCAATGTCAAACTCAGCTAACATTGTAAACGGTCCATCTATACTGTAGTTACTTTTATATAATCTATAGCCTTCAAAAGGCTGAACTTCATTATCCATTCTGTAAGGATCCTGGTAAATTTCTGGATTTACACTTGTAGGAAAAATTTCCCAATCTATTAATACAGAATGATTATCAACACTTACCCTAAAATCTGGCTGAGGCGGAGGTCCAGGAGTATTAAAATCGTTATTCAGTAAAGCCAAAACCCTGTCTGCATTTTCTTCAAAATCTTCAATATCTTCCCCAAAGATCTCAGCTACATAATAATGAATTGTATCTCCAACATATAAATCAATAGGACCAAATGCGATTCTACCGCAACCTCCAGCACCATTACAACCATCTGTTGATGGCTGAGATATGCCCTGGACAGTTATATCATACTGATCAACATCGTCATGTCCCATTGTAGTTGTATTATCGAACGTCCAGTTGAGATCTTCAGGCTCGTAACCATCTGGTTGAAATAACATATATCCTATTATGCCTATATTATCATCATCTCCACCAGGTTGATCATCAACCACTAACATTCTCCGTTCTTCGTCGTAATAAACCAGGTTGTCATATGCATTAGAAAGAGTTCCCGTTTGTAACTGGACTCCAGCATAATAAAAAAAGTAGGCATCCTCAATTTCAGCTTGAGGCACAGCAAAATATTCAAATAGAATAAAATCGTCAAATGGATGACTAGACCATGCATGAGTAATAATTATGACATCCATGTATAAAGGAGCTACCTGATCTGGGATGTCATAGGAATAATCATTTAGTCTAAAAATAAAATTTTGATCAGATAATCCTTTATAATTTTCTAAATATGGAGTCGAGATAATCTCATTCCTTCCAACAGTCCAAACAGTATCCCAGGGTTCTTCCGATGGAAAAAATTCATATGCACACCAACTGCTGTTATTTGACCATGCATCTGAAGTTGATACTAGTTTCGTTCCGTTTCTTATACCTGCAACATTAAACATTCCTCCAGAATACAAAAAACTATTAGAACTACCTTTAGGATAAACACATTTTTGTTGAATATGCCCTCCGGGCACTGGACAATGGAACCCTAAGTATCCCATATTTGTTATTATCTGCTCTACCTTACCAACGTTATGAATTTTATAATCCCAGGTAGCGTATGCTGCATCTTCTGGCACATCATCGGAAAAGAGAAAACATATCAATGAAAAAAAAGATATTGATAATTGTTTGTTATAAATCTTAATCATTGATAATGATAGATTTAACGCATAAAAAAAATAAAAAATTTTAAAATAAGCATTCTATTTAAATTTATTTTTTATTAAAAATGAAGGTTTAAACCAATTCTATTTACTATGCCTAAAGATGAATAGTCGCTAAATGATACATCCGCACTAATTATTTGACTTGATATATTAAACCTAATACCAGCACCTGTTGACCATGTTGCTGATGAGTGACCAAGATTATACCCGCCTCTAAGAAACAAGATATCATTTATTCCATACTCGAACCCAATCAAGCCAATAGGTGGACCATCATTTGGTTTATTTATTGATGATGAACCGAGTAAATAAGATTTTTCCGATTCTAAGATCAATCCAGATAAGCCAAATGCAAAATTTGTAGGCATTTCATATATCTCATTTACAAATTTAACACTTGAGCCAAAATTTCCAATTTTCATTGAGAATCTCATGTCTCGAATCCCGACATCATAATCAGCGGATAATTCTATTGTTGCAGCCTCTTGTTTAAAATCTCGAAAAAGAGAAATAAAAATATAATTAATTGTACCACCAAAATTTACTCTATCCGTCATTTTTTTAGCATAACCGAAACCTAAACGATAGCTGCCTGCGTAAAATGTTTCTCCCGTTCCATCTGGTTGCATAGGAGTTCTTACTTTCATTTCATCAGTAATAAGTCTGGTTAGAAGGAGACCAAATGAACCAAATCTTCCTTGATTATATGCAATAGCACTATAATCATGATCAATATTCGCAAACCAACTAGTTTTACTAAAAACAACATCAAACTTTTTATCCATACTGGCAATAGCAGCAGGATTGTAATAAAGTGCTGAAGCACCCTTTGCCACAGAATAATATGAACCACCCATAGAAGCTGCAGCAGGGCTAATATCAATTTTTAGAAACTGGGCTGATGTACTGCCTGGCCTTTCATACTGTGAATAAGCAAGCGAGGTTAGAACAATTAATATTTTTATAGATTTAATCATGCGTCATATGATTCAAAGATTTATTGATAATCCTAATTTAACGTACCTAGACTGATCAAATTGAAGAGGCCGTCTTAATATGTTGATCTCTTTATTACTATAATATCTTTTTGACCCGCCTAGCAAATCACCATAAGCATATGGATACCCTGTCCAATTATTAATTATTTGAGGATTGTTACGGTCATACAAATCATATACTTCCATAAAAAACGTTAAAACCCTCTTTAATGGTTTTATGTGGAATCTTTTATTGAATTTTAAATCGGTTACAATTGTTGAGGGATAGGTACCAGTATTTTCTAACAATCTCTGCTCAAATATGTCCGTAGTCCCAGGCGTGTAAGCTTTCCCAGTAGAAAATCTTGTTAAAAAAGTTAGGGTCCAATCACCTGGGATGTTAAACCCTAAGATTTTATATGGATTTTCCTTAGGCATATTTATCGTAATATTTGAAACAGCTTGATGCCTTACGTCCCAGTTTAACCTTCTTTCTCGTATAGGGTTTGGGAAGCCATATTGTTCCCAAACATATTCTCCAAAAGTTGAGGAAGAATAGCCAGTAGCCCATTGAGCGGTGTAAGTAATAGAACCAGATATTAATTTAAAAAATCCTCCTGGT
>MDTA01049147.1_pt1 | contig 13493 bp, 9 predicted proteins | sample 811151 | NCBI WGS metagenome assembly MDTA01 (sample SAMN05326648, study PRJNA326480) | marine metagenome | isolation source: seawater | place: Indian Ocean: South | collected 2010 | reverse complement strand
TTTCTTTACTTCTTTATCCCAAGTCATTGGACGGTTCCTATTAATTTGTTATGATAGTTAAGAAAAAAAAATATTCAATGTTAATACAATGCTAGAATACAAAAAAGCTCCTTATTTAGAACTTGAAAATTATAAGCTACCTGAAGGTGGTAAATTTATTTATATCCCTATGGAAGATAATAAAAATATACGTCTAGCTTATTGGAAACCATCAAATACTAATGAAATATGTCGAGGAACCATTCTATTGCAACAAGGACACAATGAATTTATTGAAAAATACTATGAAACTATACAAGAACTCATTAATAGGAATTTCAATGTTGTTTCATTTGATTGGAGAGGCCAAGGTATGTCAGATAGAATGATAAAGAATGAGAATAAACAATATATTGAAGATTTCTCTATTCATTGTCAGGATTTGACATATATTATTTCGAAAATTATCAATAATAAATTTCCTGAACCTTTGATTGGCATTGGTCATTCAATGGGTGGTCATTTATTATTACTATCTCAAGAAAATAATCAGGATAAATTTAAATCTATAATATTATCAGCTCCCATGCTTGGTTTTAAGTATGAGAAAGCCCTATTTATAATGACAAATTTAATCCAATATTTTGGAGGTAAGGAAAATTATTTTTCTTTATCTAAACCAAATATGGGTAAAGAAGTACCATTTAAACAAAATGATCTTACAAGTGACTACGAAAGATATAAAAGAACTCAAAAGTTAGTTAGAAAAAAAGCTCAAATTAGACTTTGGGGTGTTACAAACGCTTGGGTTTGTGCTGCAAAAAAAAGTCTATTAAAAATCAGAGAAAAAAAATGGTGTAAACTTATAAAAACTCAAATTTCAATTATAAACCCGTTAAGCGATAAAGTTGTTAATCCTAAAAAAACAGAGGAATTAGCAAAAAATTTACCAAATTGTAAAATTTTTAATATAGAGAATTGTGAACATGAAATATTGATGGAACAAGATATATATAGAGAGAAGTTCTGGATGATTTTTGATAAAATGACAAACTGATATGAACTAATTTAAAAATAAAATTGTATAATCATTTCCTTCGTTTACTCAGCAGCAATATTTTTTATCTTTTTATCAATATTAAAATGAGATATTTTTTGTAAGAGTTGATTAAGATGAAATTTTAAATCATTAAAACCTATATTTTTTTTATAAGTTTCACTATCCATATATAGATCTCTGTCAACTTCAATTTGTAATGTATTTATATTTCTATCTCTATCATTATAGTTTGATGTAATAAAACCTCCTGAATAAAGATAATTGCACCCTACTGAATATCCTAAATACGATAATTCATTTCGGATAAAATCAATTAAGTCTTGATGACATGATTTTCCAAATTTATTACCTAAAATAAAATCATATTTTTTATCATAAGCCTTTAAAGAGGGCATAGAATGACAATCTAATATAACTAAACTATCAAATTCGGATTTTAAATTAATTATCTGCTTTTTAAGATTTTGATGCCAACTTTTGTAAATAAAATTAATTCTATCTAAAGCATTTTGCCAAGGAATTTTATCTTTATAGAGTTTATTTTGAAATTGATCTACTTTTGGAATTAGCCCTATTCCTGATTTAATATAAGCGTTTGAATTAAATTTTTTATCAGGAATGTTATCTATAATTGATGGATCTATATCATCTATATGTCTATTTAGATCAATTACTGATCTAGAATATAAAGCATCAATTTTAGTAATTCCGAAATTTATAGCATCTGAATATAGTTCATCAACATATTTATCCTCAAGTGAATTATACGCATTATAATTATAATTAGTAAGCTCAAGAAATTCTTGGGTAAATTTTGAGCCTGAATGAGGAGAGGTTATTATTATAGGAGAGAGTTTATTTCTTTTTGGTTTATGATTTATATATGGCTTCAAAATTTTTTCTTACTAATCTTAATTTATAGGCTTCAAGTCAAAGGCCAAGCAAACCCTTTTTTCATCTGATTGATATGGTATAGTATAATGAAAAAGTGATGAAGGAAACATACAAATATCACCTTCATTCAAATTTAAAATCTCTGTTCTGTAATTATCTATGTTTGGATAATGCTCACCATGTTGAGAAAAGGCGATATTACCCGAATTACCGTTCCTTTTTTCAGGTAGCTTAAAGTATAAACTGCCACTAACCCAACCTTCTTTATGGATATGAGCTTTTAAACTTCCACCCTTATCCATTGAAATCATCCATCCTATTATTTCAAAGTTTTTTGGAAACTTTCTTAAAAAAATTTCATTACTTTTATTATAGTAGGTTCTGTATTTTTCTATCTCTTTATAAATTATTTTTTTAATCTTTTGAAAAGCAACAACCTCCTTATTATTAAATATATTTCCATAAGTTTCTTTTCCATTAATTAATAAATCCTGGGGAATAAAATCACTTTTTTGACTAAAAACATAATCCAAAACTTCATTAACAAGCTTTTTATCATCATTAACATCAATTACCTGGTTTTTATAAATACAGCTTAAGGAGTCTGAACAAAAAGGATTATTATAATTGTCATCAAATCTTAAATTAGCATGACTGACCACAGAACCAAAAAGTGGGTCTATATGCTCTTGATCCATTAATAGGCTATAAAATTCATCAAATTCTTCTTTACTTGCATGTTGATATAATATTTCTATTTTATGACTTTTTGCTAAAGATATATCTGTTAAACTTAAATATTTTATGGCCAACTTATGTTGACCTATTTTCCTATAAACATTTCCTAAATTATAATTAGCATGTGAATGTTTTGGATTTTCATTTAATAGCTTACCAAAAGCTTTAATAGCATTATTAAAATCGTTATTTGCTGTATAGGCTAAACCTAAGTTGTTATAAATTTCAACCATACTGTTATCTTTTTCTAAAACTTCACTATAAATTTTAATTTGTTTATCAATTTGCCCTAACCCACCATAAACATTGGCTAAATTAGATAATAAAAGAACATTATCAGGATTATTTTTTATTAGATTTTTGTATATTTCTTTTGCATGCTCATAATTTCCTAATGCTTTATGTCCTAAAGCATAAAAATTCCAAATTTGAGCGCTATTTTTGTTAACATTATCAAGAAAATCTTTTGACTCATTAACTAAATCCTTAAAATTTCCATTTTTATAAAGTTCAGTAAGAGTTTTTATTTTATCTTCAATTAGATTGATATCTGACATTGGAGCTCATATAAACTAATTATAATTATTATAACCATTATAATAAAAATATAATATAAAAGAAAATTATATTAAGGGCGCGTAGCTCAGCGGTAGAGCACTACGGTGACATCGTAGGGGTCGCTGGTTCAAACCCAGCCGCGCCCACCATAATAAAAAAATATATAATAACTAATTGAATAATATATATAAAATTAATTTATAAAAATTACATACTTGTAATTAGACTAGAATCTACCCATTTAGTTAATATCATTATTTAATAAAAAATTAAGGAGGTTTTGATGATATTAGTTGAAGGAATTGGGAAAGTTACATTTGTAAATGATAATGTTAGAGTGCAAACAACTGGTCAAGGTCACGATGGTACGGTTAAAGAAACAGGTGAATTAATTATTCCAAAAGGATCAATAGAAAATGTAATTAACGGACTAGCTGGAGCTATAAATGATATTAATACTAAATTAGGTGAAGCTATGGAAGAAGGAAAGAAAGCTTCAGAAAGCGGAAAGGAAGAAAAGAAGAAGAACAACAAAGATAAAGATAAAAATTAAAATAAAAATATTAAAATTAATTTACCAGTAATATTATGAAAAAAACAATTAAATTTATTTTGTGTGTTGTATCTATTTTTTCAACAAATTTAATTGCTGAGGAAATAAAAAATTCTTTTTCTTCTGTTGATGAAAATCTGCTAATTTCTCAAGATGAATATGTTGAAATAATTCGAGATACTATCTTAAGCCAACCTGAGTTTAGAGAAATTTTAGCTCTAAAACAACAAAGCACAGCTGATAGAAATTATGCAAGAAGGCTAAGGTTTCCGTCTTTAGATGCCAGAGTTTTTAATGATAGGACAATGTCCAGAGAAATCGAAACCAATGCTCTGAGAAAAACTAGGGACGATACATTTGATGCCGTTATAACTATTGACCAACCTATTTACACAGGGAATGAAATAAGATCTAAAATAAAAATAGCTAATCTTGAATTAAACAACTCTTCCATCAAAACAAATCAAATTACATCTGAATTAATTCTAGCGGCTACCAATATTTATTTGGATGCTGCAATATCTGGCTTAATAAGTGACTATAGTAATAATTTATTATCAAAATTAGAGAAATATAGAGATATTGCAAAAAAGCGTTTCAATGCTGGAATATCAGAAAGTACTGAAATGGCAATTGTTAATGTTCGTTTAAGTGAATTAGAAACAAAAAATGAAGTTTTAGAGTCCAAAAAGATCGAATCTGAATCTGTTTTTGAGGCTTTTTTTAACATAAAGTATAACAATTTTGGTTTACCTAAGATCGAACTGCTTGAGGCAAGTTTAGATAACAATTTTAAAGAAAATAATTATGACGAAAGAATTTCAAAAAATGATGTAAAAATAGCAAAATCAAATATGGAGATCGTGAAAAGTCAGTATAGACCAAGATTTGGTTTCAACGCGAGATATACGAGATATGATATTGACGACGAAGCTAAAGATAAAGATCTAAGAGGTGGTTTTTACATGACTTTTCCTTTTTTCAACTTTGTTCGCGGGAGCGCGCAAGTTGCTTCGTCTAAAGCCAAGATTAATCAAGCTAATAGCAAATTAGATCAAGTGAGACGGGATATTAAATATACTAAAGCATCAAATTATGGATCCTTAGTTGGCTCATTAAATGCTAGAAACAAAATTTTAGACTCATATAATAATGTTAAATTACAACGCGAAACTTTTTCTTATCAGATGGGAAGCACTGCTTTTTCTATTACAGCATATCTTGAAGCAGCAATCAGAGAGATATCAATTTATGAGCAGCTTATAAGAAATGAAAAGCAACTTCTAATGTCTAGCTTACAAACAAGCCATTCCTCTGAGCGCTTGCTTAATCGTTTTAGAATTTATATTAATTAGGATAAAATGCTTAAAATATTTAAAAATAGTGCTTGGTTTTGGGAAGCTGTTGTTTACAACAAGAAAATCTATTATCAAATATTTTTAGCATCATTTTTCATAAATCTTTTTGCGATAAGTTCAGCTTTTTATGTAATGACAGTATATGATAAGGTTTTACCAAATAGTGCGTTTAGCTCACTAATTGGCTTAACTATTGGTATGGTTCTGGTTCATTTTTTTGATTTTATAGTAAAATTATTAAGATCGTATTTTATTGATATTGCTGGTCAAAAACTTGATGATGTTGTTGCAGAGAGATTATATACAAAAATATCGAAGCATTCTTCGCAAACTTTAGGTACAGGCAGTCAAACCGTAAGTACAATTAGAGAGTTTGATAATTTTAGAGACTTTTTTACTTCAACCTCGATGGTGCTATTTATTGACCTACCTTTTATGCTTATTTTTATTGTAATTTTATGGCTGATTGGGGGATGGGTGGCATTAGTACCTACCTTAATAATACCATTGGTAATTATAGTGGCTGCACTTATTCAGCCTAATCTAAGAGCAATGGCAGATGGCGAATTAAAATCGAAGCAGAGTAAATTAGGTATTTTGATTGAATTACTTAGTGGTCATGAATCTGTTAGAACAATTGTTGGTGATAATTTTTTAAAAAATAAATGGGTAAATGCTGTTAAAGAACAAAATAAGGTTGGTGTTGTACAAAAAGTGTTTGCCAATTTTTCCTCTACATTTGCGCAAACAGCTGTTGCTTCAAGTCAAACTTTTATAATTTTTTTCGGAGTATATCTTATTGCTGCTACAAATTTAACAACAGGGGCTTTAATAGCATGTGTGATTTTATCAGGAAGAACTTTAGCGCCACTTGTCCAATTAGGACAAATTATGACAAAGATAAATTCTGCTATAGCTTCATTCAAAAAAATTGATGAACTTATGTCAGTAGTGGCCAAGGATGAGACCTTTGATGAAGATAATGTCTCTAAAATAACAAAAGGAAAAATTCAAATTAAGGATTTTAATTTTTCTCAGGGTGATAAAACTATTTTAAAGAATATTAATTTAAAAATTAATCATGGAGAAAAAATTGGTATAGTTGGGCCAGTTGGTGGCGGAAAATCGACTCTTATAAAAACTCTTGTAGGTTATCATCCTGTGGAAATAGGTAAAATTATCATAGATGATTTTGATATTAATAATATTGAATCTACAGAGTTAAGAAATGCGATATCTTATGTTCCCCAATCAATTCATCTTTTTACTGGAAGAATTCAAGATAATATAGTTGCTGGAATGGATAATTGCTCTAATGAAGATATTATTGATGCAGCTAAAAAAGCGAATGCGCATGAGTTCATTAGCGCTCTCCCTGGAGGTTACTCTGCTGAAATTAAAGAAAGTGCTAATAATTTATCTGGTGGACAGAAACAAAAAATTGGCTTGGCAAGAGCATTTATTAGGAAACCTTTTATTTCAATCTTTGATGAACCAACAAATTCACTTGATAACGAAACGGAAGAAATAATAGCTAAACACATGAGAGAAGATTATAATGAACAAACTTTAATAATAGCATCACATAAAGCAAGTTTACTCTCTTTTGTAGATAGAGTGATTGTAGTTGCTGATGGTACGATTGTTGCAGATGGGCCAAGAGAACAAATCATTCAGCAAAAACCAACGGTAAGTCAATAATTTACGGAATATTAACTATGATTGAAAAAATAGTAAAAAAATTTAATGAATTTGTTCCAGTTTTAAGAGAAAAACTAACAAATTTTATTAACAACATGATTCCTGATAAAGATATTGAAAAAACATCAATTCTTTTTTGGATAATTATTCTTATATGTTCTTCAGTTATAATTTGGGGTTTTATAGTAAAGATAGATTCTGTAGTTAGAGCTCAGGGCGTTGTAATTCCTGCATCAAAAGTTCAAGTTGTACAAAGTGTTTATGGTGGTGTTTTAGAAAAAATTACAGCAAAACTAGGAGATGAAGTAAAAAAGGGAGATGTCCTTTTCATTATTAATGAAGAGAATGCAAAAGCAGAATTTCTAAGTAATGAAGAATACTATCAGTCGACATTACTAGAAGTCGAAACAAGAGAAAAAAAAGTGGCTTTGATTGAAGAATTGGTTAATCAGGCTGCGGAATCTGAAATGCGATTGTTGGATGAAAAGCTTCAGTTAGTAGATTCTAAAAGACGACTTGCACAAGCTTCATCAAAAAGAGACTCTTTAAAACTAGCGCAGGATCAAACCATAGTAAAATCTCCTGTTGATGGCGTTGTTAGTGCTGTAGATGTAACAACTGAAGGGCAAGTATTGCAACCAGGAGAGGTTCTTGCGAATATTGTTCCTGCAGGTATAAAATTAATTATTGAAGCACAAGTTCAAGCACAAGATATTTCTTTTGTACATGTTGGGCAGAAATCAAATATAACATTCAGTGCATTTGATCCTGGTGTATACGGAACATTTAAAGGTGTTGTCAAAGAGGTATCAGCTACATCAAGAGTGTTAGGAGAAAACCAAGTTCCTACATATTCAACACTAATTGAAATTAATGATGAAAAAGCTGAATCAATTAATATTCAATCCGGTATGATGATTGATGCCTCGATAATCGGACAAAAAAGAACAGTTTTTGGTTATATATTTAATCCAGTCACAAAACTCACAAGACAAGCTTTTAGAGAAAAATAATTACTCGGAATATCTAATTTCCTCTTTAAATGTTTCAAGGAATTTTTCATAATTCTTAGCTCTTCCTGAAGAAGATTTATACATTTTCTTTCTAACTTGTGAACTACTTGGTGTTAAAACTTTTCTCTTATTTTCGTAAAACCTCAAACAATCTTCTTCAAAATTTAGATCACAATATTTCAAAAGATCTTTTATTGTATCTTCAGTTTTATCTACCAATAAGTCATAAGATAAGTCATAAAATTTATTTGGAAGCACCCTTTTCCAATGATCCATTAATTTTACATAATTATTATAATAAACAGCAATATTTTTAAGATTATATGAGTAATCTTGGCCACCTATAAAAGCGTGTGAATATAAAGATATGCAATTATCTAAAGGGTTACGTTTTATATGAATAATTTTGGCATTAGGTAAAATTAAATTTATCATCCCCAAAAAAATAAAATTTTGTGGAATTTTATCTGTAATGAATTGCTTTTCAGTCCCTGCTCCATTACTTGCAAAACTTCTTATTGTTTTTATATACTCTTGTCCAATTTCAATTCTCAATTTCTGATCAATTTGCTCTAAGGTTGAGTAATTAAGCTGATAGCGTTCTAAAGTATCGTTTAAAGCCATAATTTCGCCTGCTCCATATACTTTTGAATGACTTGATAGTATTTGTTCAACTAAAGTCGTTCCTGATCTGGGCAAACCAACAATGAAAATTGGGTCTTTATCCTCACAACCACCACTACCAACCTTTTCAAAAAATTCTGGTGTATAAGTATTAATGACTTTGTTAAAAGTCTCTAATTTACTATTCATTTCAATATTTAATGTTTGAGAGTGAAGTTCGTTTGCTTCATTAAGATAATTAAAAGCAACATCATATTCTTTCTCCCGATCATATATATGAAATAATCCAAATGCGATATATGAGAGATCTTTTTTATTAATTTTCTTAGCGTTATACGTATTTATAACTTTTTTAACAATATCATCTTCGCTGGAGCAATTAAAATGATGGGCGTAATCCTTAAAAATCCCTCCATTATCTGGCCTATTTAGTAAAATTCTCTTATATAATTTTTCAGTTTCTTCTTTGTTACCATTTGCTTGCATGTATGTTGCTAAGTTTTGTAAAGCAATTGCATGATTTGGATTTATTGCTAAAGCCTTTTCACAACTTTTTTTAGACTCCTCAACTAGGTTGTTGTGGTATTGAACTCCAGCGAGATTTGCATAGGCATCAGGATTATTAGGCTCAAGTTCAATAGCTTTTTGAAAATATTTTATCGATTTTTTAAGATCAGGAATGTTGTTTTTTCTTGATAAAGCAATTCCATATGTTGTGTAAGCCATTGTTGATGAAGGTTCGACTTCATATGCTTTTTTTGAAAGTTGTAAAGCAAGATCAATTTGAGATTTTTGTAAAGCTATACTTGCTAGATTGCAATATGATGCAGATGAGTCAGGCTTTATAGATATAACCTTATTGAATTGAATTTCTGCCTCATCATATTGGTAATTTTCATAATAAGCTGCTCCCAAATTAAGAATAATATTTGGGTCATTAGGTTTAATTTGATCAGCAATGGAATGTTGTTCAATACTTAAAGAAAATTGTCGGAGATTATAATAAATTAGGCCTAAATTATAATGATAAACCCAAATTTTCTTTGAACTTTTAGATATAAGATTTATATATGCATCAATTGCTTCACTGTATTTGCCCTCTATATTCTTTATATATGCATCATAGTAACCTGGAATGATAGAATTTGGGTACCTTTCAGCCAAATCACTCATTGATTTCTTTGCTCCATCAAGGTTTCCTTCATTAATCAATTTCTGAATGGCAAGCTCTTCTTCATGTGATGGTAATGATTGTGAAGTATTCATTGTTAAATAATATCTCTTTAATTCTATTTAGTTAAACCATTAATTAAAATACTAATATACTCCTGGTATGGCTCCCATTTTTTTATTGAGCTTTTATAAATTTTTTTTCTTACTTGCGCATAACTTGCAGTTCTTACTGCTTTTTTATTTTTATAAAACTCAACACAATCTTTCTCATATTCCAAGTTAATAAAGCTTAAAAGTTTTCTAGTTTCACCCTCTATATCTTTAACGATATTTTCATAGCTAACATCAGTAAATTTCAAAAAATCTTTTTTCTCCCAATAGTTCATTATTTCCTGATATTGCTTAAAATAATGCACTAAATGACTTTGGTTGTATGAATATTCTTGTGACTCAGCAAACAAAGTTGAAAAATTTGAAAAACATGTGTCTATCGCATCTCTCTTTGTGTGAATAAAAATAGAATCTGGAAATAATACCCTTATTAAACCAAGTCGAGCAAAGTTTGATGGCATTTTGTCGATAAAATAAAAATCATTATCACTGTAATCCTTAATGCTATCTAAATAGATTTTTCTACAATCAGTTATCTCTGCCGTTGAAAGACTTTCAAATACAGAGATCAGATTTTTGTTTAATTCTTCTTTATTTATCAAGTTATCTTTTTTCTTAAACTGATTAACTTCGATACCACGCTTTCTTAATATTGCGGTAAGAATAGTTGCCATCTCATTTCTTTCTCCCAAACCAATAACTTTTGAATGATTTGATAATATTTGTTCAACCAGTGTAGTTCCTGATCGAGGCATTCCAATGATAAATATAAGTCGATCTTTACCACTATTGTATGCGTCAAAACGATTGTAGTATGAATTATTGAATACTTTTGAGTTAATTTCCAAAAAACTCTCCATTATAATATTCAAATTATCTTGATCTTGGCTAAAATCATTAAATCCAGTTTTGTCTAAATAACAAGATCGGTTCACTTGCTCTAAATAATAATAAGCTTTTGAATATTCTTTTTTGTAGTGAAAATAATTGAATAATCCGTAACCTAACTCATGAAAAATAAAATTAGTATCGCTGTTATCTTGAGATTTTAGTATGTTTAATAATGCTAGAAATTCATTACTATCTTTTAAATAAAGTGAAAATAATGCGATCATATCTTCAACAGTTTCTTTACTAATAATTTCAGGAGAATTATCTGTAAGACCTTTAAACGAATGTACAGAATTTTTATCCAATCTAAGTGCTTGAGTAAAAAATTTATTAGCTTCCTTTGTTTCGCCAATTAAACTTTTAATTGTTCCTAAGTTTGTATATGCAATAGGATTATTAGGATCTATATCTATTGATTTCTTATAATATATTGAAGCATTATCATAATCATCAAGCTCAAGGAATGAATAACCTATAAGATTTAAAATTGCTGTATTAAATAAGCCTCTTTCTTCTAAAGCAATACCTGTCATATATGATTTTTTATATTGGTAAATATTGCAATAAGATCGCATTAAAAATTTATTTACTCTAAAATATTCCTCAATATTTGGAAAATTTTTTTCATTTCTATCATTTAATGCTTTTTCATAATAGAAAACTGATCTTTCAAAATTCTTATTATTAAAATAAAGTGCGCCAAGATTTACTAATGTATTCAGGTAGTTAGGATTATATTCTAATGATTTTTCAAAATAATATAGAGCTTCATTAAGGTTTTTCTCAGAACTACTTATAACACCAAGTAAATTCAATGCTGGAGAATATTTAGGATACTTATCTAATATTAACTTTAATAATTCTTTAGCTTCAGAATATTTATTCTTCTTTAAAAGATCATTAGCATTTTGATAATTTAAAACAGATGCTTCATCAATATCAACATTTTCTGAAACTGATTTACTGAGATGATTGTCTAATTCGTTATTATTTAAATTAGTTAAATTATCTAATTTTACTAAATCATTATTTAAAATTTTCTTAACCATAATTTCTTATATCTTACTCATTAAATTACTCTCATATTGATTTAAGTGATTGGTATAATGTTTCCATCTTTCTAATGATTTCTTGTTAATCTGATCTCTAACACTCAGCGAGCTAGCTGTTAAGACAGGCCTATTACTCATATTAAATTGAAGTACCTGTTCTTCAAACGGAAGATCACAAAATTTTATAAGTTTCTTTATTTCTGTATCTGGATTATTTAATAATTTTTCATACGAAAAGTTATATATTCTACCTGGTAAAACTTTGTTCCAGTAATTCATTAGTTTTGAATAAAGAACATAATACCTTATTACATTCTCATAATGACAAGACCATTGATAATAGTGACCAGCAAAACTCGTTCGAAATATTGAAAAACAATTATCCATTGGATTTCTGGAAATATGAATAATTTTAGCTTCAGGAAAAAGATTATTTATTAATCCAATATTAAAATAATTAGCTACATTCTTATCTGTTATCCTTGGCGTATTAATATTTAATAAGTGATTATCTAATTTATTTTCATAAAGCTGAGCAAACTCAAGTTTTTTTTCGGAACTCATTTCCTTAAGAATAATTGATTTTTTTTCCAATGATTTTTCTTGCTCAAAAATTTGATTAACTATCTCTGCGAAAAACGGAACCTCACCGGCTCCTGAAACTTGCGAATGACTACTGATTATTTGTTCTGTTAATGTTGTACCTGATCTAGGAAGTCCAATTATAAATATCGGCTTTTTGCTTTTGTTATTGCATAATTTATTATCTTGAAAGAATTTAGCTTGATATAGTTTTATTGTTTCATCAAATTCATTAAATATCTCTTCTAAGTCAATATTATTTCTTGAAGAGTTCAGATAATCAAAATTTGCTTCATTAAAGATCGTTAAATAATCAAATGCTTTCTCATATATTTCTTCTTTCTCATATATATTATATAAAGCGTTTCCACCCTCTATAAGAGTTGTATAATTAACAATCGTTCGGTTTTTTTTGTCTAAATCTAGAATATTATTTATTTTATTCTCTAAATTAATTATCACATCATCATCTTTAGATAACTTACCCATTCTCTCAAGAGAAGTTATTGAGTGATAATTGTTTTCATTTAGCTTATAAGCCTCTCTAAAGTGAATTTCTGCCTTATCAATATTATTTTGCGCTAGATAAATATCGCCGAATCCACAATGCGATAAAAAATATTTATTATTATAATCTAGTGATTTTTTATAATATTTATACGCATCATCAATATTTCCAATTTTCAAATGAGCAGTTCCTAATTGGCAATATAACTTATAATTCATTGGATTATCTTTATTTTTAGTTAGCGACATTAAAATATCGATTGCCATCTTGAATTTTTCAATAACTATATAACACTCGGTTAAAGCTAATGCTGTTCTCATGTCTTTAATTCCATGATCTTCATCAATTATATTTGGATTATTTTTATAAAACGGTTCAGATGCAGAAAAATATTTTCTATAATAAAAAATAGCTTCGCGATATTTTCCTAGGTTATGATAACAAGTGGCTAAATTACGAACAGACTCAAATTGAAGTTTTTTGCTAGGAATATTAGTAAATTCCATATCTATAATATCTTTAAATACTTCAGATGACTGAATGAAATTTTGTTCATCAAACAACAATGAGCCAAATATAAACCTTGGATCAATATAATTTGGATATTCTTCAATAAGTTCTAAACAAATTATTTTCTTTTCTTTTGGTTTTAACTTATGTGAGTTTGGATCTGTAATTCTATTTATTTTTTCAATTAA
>MDTA01050692.1_pt1 | contig 13498 bp, 12 predicted proteins | sample 811151 | NCBI WGS metagenome assembly MDTA01 (sample SAMN05326648, study PRJNA326480) | marine metagenome | isolation source: seawater | place: Indian Ocean: South | collected 2010 | reverse complement strand
TTATGTAAGAGGTGATAAAACTATAAACTATGGAAGAGTGCTTGAAATAATGGGCATGTTATCTGGCTCAGGTTTTACAAAAGTCGCTTTGATTTCTGAACCATACAAAGAAAGGTAGTAAATTAAATGCCACAAAATTTACTTTTTTCTTTTTTATTTCATATTTCAGTTATCCTAATTGCAGTTGTTAGCTTTCCTTTTATAGCGAAAAAACCACTAGATATTCCTCCATTAGTTTCAGTTGAATTAATTCAAATAACTGACCAGACAAACATACCTTTTGCTCCGAAAGCTGAGAAAATAATTGAGAAAATAAAGAAAGAAAAAGAAAAATTAGTTTCAGATCAAGCTCCTCCAAAAAAAGTAAAAAAAGAAAAACCAGACGCAATACCGCTACCTGATCAGGACGTCGAAAAAATAAAAAAAATCGAAAAAGAAAAACAAAATCCAAAAATTGATGATAATAAAGCAAAACAAGTATCTGAATTTGAAAAAAAGGAATTATTTGATCCAAATAACATCGCGGCACTTATTGATAAATCAAAAGAAAACTTTGCAGAATCCAATGTAAAAAATGATGAAACTACTCAATCTCAAGACGAGTCTATTAAAATGTCAGGGTTAACCTTAAATCAAGAAGACGCTCTAAAAGCTCAAATTTTTGGTTGCTGGAGTATTCCATTAGGTTTACCTTACAATGAAAATTTATTAGTTAGGATAAAATTGAAATTAAAACCGGATGGAAGTGTGATTAAATCAGAAATATTAGACCACGCAAGAATGAATAAACCTGGGCAAGGATTTTATAAAGTTTTAGCAGAAAGTGCTTTGAGAGCAATACAGCTTTGTCAACCTTTAAGAGTTCCAACAACTGGATACGAAAAATGGAAAGATATGCAATTAAATTTTGATGCAAGAGAAATGTTAGAAGGCTAATGAAAAAAATGAAATTTATTTCCTTATTGATTTTTATAATTTTTCCACTAAAGCTTCATGCATTAATTGAGGTTGATATAACAAGGGGAAATTTAAATCCTTTACCGATAGCTGTTTCTGCTCTTTTTGCAGATAAAAATACAACCGAAGTTTTAAAAAAAAAAATTAAAGTAAATGAAATTGGATTAGAGATTTCATCGATTATAGAGAATAATTTAAAAGCCACAGGATTATTTAACCCTTTAGAGAAAAAAGCTTTTTTACAAAAACCTGATGTTGCACATTTAAAACCCAGATTTGAAGACTGGGCGCTAATAAAATCTCAAGCATTAGTTACTGGAAAAGTAGAATTTAAGAATGATAAAGTAAGAGTAGAATTCAGATTATGGGATGTGCTCGCGGGTAGAGAAATGTTGGCTCTTGCATTCACAACGGTACCAAATAACTGGAGAAGAATAGGACATATTATATCTGATAAAATTTATGAAAGGCTGACCGGCGAAAAGGGATATTTTGATACGAGGATAATATATGTTTCTGAAGAAGGACCTAAAATTAAGAGAGTTAAAAAACTCGCAATCATGGATCAAGATGGATTTAATACAAAATATCTTACTCTAGGAAATGAACTAGTCTTAACACCGAGGTTTAATCCAACAAACCAAATGGTAACTTATCTTTCATATTTCAAAAATCTTCCAAGAGTTTATTTGCTCGATATAGAGACAGGTATACAAGAAGTAGTCGGAGATTTTCCGGGGATGACATTTGCTCCGAGATTTTCACCAGATGGAAAAAAAATAATAATGAGTTTTGCAAAAGATGGCAATTCTGATATTTATACTATGGATCTAGAAAATAGAATTGTAGAAAAAATTACAAGTCACCCATCTATAGACACCTCACCATCATATTCACCCGATGGGAAATTTATTACATTTAACTCTGATAGAAGTGGCTATCAACAAATATATGTTATGAAAAGCGACGGCTCTAAAGTTAAAAGAATTTCATTTGGTAACGGTTTATATGGTACCCCCGTTTGGTCACCTCGAGGCGATCTTATAGCATTTACAAAACTTCATAAAGGAAAGTTCTACATTGGCGTAATGAGAACCGACGGTACCGGAGAAAGATTATTGACAGAAAACTATTATCAGGAGGCACCTTCATGGTCTCCAAATGGGAGAGTTTTAATTTTTTATAGAGAGACCAAATCAAATAGTGAAGGAGAGGGATTTTCAGCAAAACTTTGGTCTATAGATTTAACAGGTTATAACGAAAGACAAGTTATTACAGAAACAGACGCTTCAGACCCATCTTGGTCCTCATTACTTAGCAATTAGCTCATAAAGAGTAATATTTTCCTATATTTTGGGTTGATTTCTTATCTTGAAAGATTTAATTAGTTGTGAAACTAATAGTTATTATAAAAGAATTTAAGGAGCAGTATGATATTTAAAAAATCAACTTACAATTTCATCATAGTATCAATTTTTGCTTTATTATTGTCAGCTTGTGCACAAAAAGCTGCAAAAATTGACTCACAAATACAAGGAGATGTTTACACTGGAACAGACACAGTCGAATATTTAGCTGACGGAGTTCCTGATAGAGTATTTTTTGCAACCAACGAGTCAGTTCTAACTACTGCTTCAAGAGACACATTAAGAAAACAAGCAGCTTGGTTAAGAAAAAATTCTGACATAAACGTTGTACTTGAAGGTCATGCGGATGAAAGAGGAACTAGAGAATATAACTTAGCTTTAGGTGAAAGAAGAGCAAACGCAGCTAAAGACTATTTAATGACTTATGGGATTTCTGAAAATAGAATTTCTGTAATAAGTTATGGTAAAGAAAGACCAGTAGACTCAGGTTCAAATCCACTAGCTTGGTCAAAGAACAGAAGATCTGTAACAGTTAAGGCTAATTAAATAAGATTAACAAATACTTAGACCCATTGCTTTTTTTGCAATGGGTCTTTTTTTTGCCATCATTGTATCTAAAAACTACTAGTACAGATGATTAAGAAATATATATTTAAATTATTACTAATTATTTTTATTTTTAACTTAAGTTTTGGAAATACATATTCAGACAATCACAATGTAATTCAAATTCTAGAAGCGCTACAACAGGATATAAAAACCTTGGAGAGAGCTGTTTATTCCGATTCATTTGAGAAAAAAAAATCTGAAAATGAGGGTGCTTCTATTGGAAATGATTTCTCAGAAGATGCCCTTACAAGACATCTTTTAAAGTTGTCAGAAATTGAAAATCAATTCAGAGATTTAACAAATAAGTTTGAGGAAATAAATTTTAAACTGGACAAACTTTCTAACAGATTAACAAAACTTCAATCAGATAATCAACTTAGATTTGAGCAAGTTGAAAAAACTATAGGCAATGTAGTAAGTACTGGAGCAGCAAACGTGACAGAAAATTTGTCTAATGAAGATAAAATATTGCCTGGTTCCTCTGAACCCCAAGATCTTGGAAGTATTTCTTATAAAGACATGACTACATCAGAAACTACTCAGCAAATTCAATCAATTGATTCAACATCAACTGTTCTTCTAGAAAATGTTGAGAGTGTTGAAAAATTACTTCCAGACTCCTCGCCAGACAAACAATATGAATTTGCCACAAGCTTTTTAAAAGTTGGAGACTATAACACTGCCGAAAGAGCTCTAAAAGAATTCGTTCAAACCAATCCTAATCATCAACTAGCAGGTAATGCACAATATTATTTTGCAGAAACATTTAGAATTAGACAATTGTATGTAGATGCAGCTTCTGCCTATTTAGAAGGCTATCAAAACTATCCAAAAAGTGAAAAAGCACCTGATAATTTATTAAAATTAGGTGTATCATTGGTACAAATTGGAGAAAAAGATCAGGGCTGCATGATGATAACAAGTTTAGAAAAAGAATATCCTAAAGCATCCCAATCTATTCTTCAAAGAGCAAAATATGAAGAAAAAAAGTTCGAGTGTAAAAAAAATAACACCTAAAAATTTAAATCTTAATAATATTCTTAAAGATAAAAAGATTCTTGAATTATATAAAGATTTTGAAAAAAATTTAGAAAATTTAAATTTTACAAATAAAAAGGTTGCTATTGCTGTGTCAGGTGGGATTGACAGTATAGCACTATGTTTTTTAATTTCTTGTTATAAACTAAAAAGTAACAATCAAATTAAACCTTTTTTTTACCTCGTTAATCATGGATTGCGAAAAGACTCAACCAAAGAAGCCTATTTAGTCAAAAAACAACTTGGATCAAAAAAAATTAATGTAAAGATCTTAAAATGGCTTGGAAAAAAGCCAAAATCGAATATTCAAAATTTAGCAAGAAAAAAGCGATACGGACTTTTATTTAACGAATGTAAAAAAAACAAAATTAATACAATTTTAACCGCACATCATAATGATGATATTTATGAGACATTTTTTAGTAGATTATTAAGAGGATCTGGAACAGAAGGCTTGTCATCTTTCACATCTATAAATAAACAATTTAATTTCAAAGGTTTTGAAATTAATGTTGTAAGGCCTTTGTTAAATTTCAGCAAGAAAGAATTAACTTATGTTACACACAATTCATTTAAATTTTATGTTCATGACTCGTCCAATGATATGGATAAATTTCAGAGGGTAAGGCTTAGAAGGTTGATTTCTGATTTAAAAGATCAAGGATTAAATTTTGATAAATTAAAAATTACGTTGAGAAATCTTACATCTACGAATAAAGCAATTAATAAATTAGTCGATCAAAACATCTCTAAGAATGTTTTATTTAACAAAAACAAACTTTTAATTAAATCTGATTTTTTTATATTACCTGAAGAAATAATTTTTAGATCTCTATCTATTCTATTAAAAAAAATGAGTAGTAATGACTATCCTCCTAGAGGAAAAAAAATTATCAATCTTATTAACGATCTTAAATTTAAGGATAAATTTAAAGCGACATTAGGTGGCACAATTATTGAAAAAATACATGATTCAGTAGTTGTTACTAAAGAAAAAACCAAAAAACGTTAAATTTGCCACAATTTGACACTTGTTTAATTTATAATAATTCTTAATTACTATATATATAAATTATGAATTTAAAAAATATAGCTATGTGGGCAATTATAGTCTTATTGACAGTAGGACTGTACAATATGTTCAAAAATCCACAAGGATCTATTAATCAAAAAAATAAAATTATATTTTCAGAATTTTTATCTGAGGTAGAAAACGGTCGTGTAGTACAAGTTGAGATACAGGGTAATAACGTAAATGGTATTTTTTCAAATGGGCAAAAGTTTTCTACATATGTACCAAATGATCCTAATTTAATTGAAAAATTATCTGAAAGAGGAGTGAGTATTTCAGCATCTCCATTAGAGGAGAAAATGCCATCTCTATTTGGTGTACTTCTTTCATGGTTCCCAATGCTTTTATTGATAGCTGTTTGGATTTTCTTTATGAGACAAATGCAAGGTGGCAAAGGCGGAGCAATGGGTTTTGGTAGATCTAAAGCTAAGCTTATGAATGAACTAAAAGGAAAAGTCACTTTTAAAGATGTTGCAGGTGTAGAAGAAGCAAAAGAAGAAGTTGAAGAAGTAGTAGAGTTTCTAAAAGATCCAAGAAAGTTTAGTAGACTTGGAGGAAAAATACCAAGAGGATGTTTGTTGGTGGGTCCCCCGGGGACAGGTAAAACACTTTTGGCAAGAGCAATAGCTGGAGAAGCCGGAGTTCCATTTTTTACTATTTCAGGTTCTGACTTTGTAGAGATGTTTGTTGGTGTTGGAGCGTCTAGAGTAAGAGACATGTTCGAGCAAGGAAAAAAACATTCCCCATGTATTATTTTTATAGATGAAATTGATGCAGTTGGAAGAAGCAGAGGAGCAGGTCTTGGGGGTGGAAATGATGAAAGAGAGCAAACATTGAACCAGCTTTTGGTAGAAATGGATGGATTTGATACAAATGAAGGTGTCATAATAATTGCAGCAACGAACAGACCAGATGTGCTTGATCCCGCACTTTTAAGACCTGGTAGATTTGATAGACAAGTAGTCGTCTCAAATCCAGATATAATTGGTAGAGAAAAAATATTAAAAGTACATGCAAAAAAAATTAATATGTCACCAGATGTTAATTTAAGAACAGTTGCTAGAGGTACTCCTGGTTTTTCAGGCGCAGATCTTGCAAATCTAGTAAATGAAGCTGCATTATTAGCGGCCAGAAAAAACAAAAGAATTGTTACATATCAAGAATTTGAAGATGCAAAAGATAAAGTAATGATGGGTGCTGAAAGAAGATCTATGGTGATGACGGAAGATGAAAAAAAACTTACAGCTTATCATGAAGGTGGACATGCATTAGTATCATACAATATGTTACCTCACTATGATCCAATACATAAAGCAACAATTATACCGAGAGGTAGAGCACTAGGTATGGTTATGAATTTACCAGAGAGAGATAAACATGGTTATTCAATCAAATATCTTAAAGCAAGACTAGCAGTATGTTTTGGGGGAAGAGTGGCAGAGGAGTTAATTTTCGGTAAGGACAATATTACTACTGGCGCAGGTGGTGGAAATGGATCAGATATAAATCAAGCTACACAATTAGCGAGAGCGATGGTCACAAAATATGGAATGAGTGAAGAAATGGGACCTGTAGAGTATGGAGAAAATCAAGAGGAAGTTTTTTTAGGGAGATCTGTAACACAAACACAAAGCGTTTCTGAGGCTGTAGCTCAAAAAATTGACAAAGAAATTCGAAAACTAGTTGATGAAGGATACAAACAGGCTAAAGATATATTAACGAATAAGATAGATGACCTTCATAAAATAGCTAAAGCTTTACTTACTTATGAAACATTAACTGGTCAAGAAATAGAGGATATAATTAACAAAAACAAATATCCTGAGAGTAAACAAGATCTTGCAAAAGATGATGACAACAAAGACTCAGCCCTTGGGTCTATTGGATTAAAACCAAAAATAGTTCATTAATAAAAATGATAAAATATTACACACGTGCGTGTAATTTTTATTATGGCCGATCTTCGATAGAAAAAGTAAATAAAAAAAAATGCCTCCCATTAAATGGTAACAAGTTAATTTCGTTTGACTCAATTGAATTAATCACGAGAAAAAATAAAAAATTGATAAAAATCAATAATATAAAAAAACTACCTTCAAATATAAAAAATAAAGTACTTAGAGACATAAAAGAAATTACAAAAGTAAAAAATATTAAAAAGATTAAATTTAAAGCTTATCCATTAATAATGGGAATATTAAATGCTACACCAGATAGTTTTTCTGATGGAGGAAAATATTTAAACTCTAGATCTGCAAACAAACAAATTAAAAAACTTAAAAAAAATGGAGCGGATATATTAGATATTGGTGGCGAGTCAACGAGGCCAAATTCAGACACAGTTGACAGTGCAACTGAATGGAAAAGAATTGAATCTAAAATAAAATATGCAAAAAAAAATAAATTTTTTGTTTCATTAGACACGAGAAAAAGCTTTGTTTTAAAAAAATCATTGCCATTTAAAATAAATCTACTAAATGATGTCTCTGGCCTAAGTCATGATCAAGAAATGATTAAAATATTGAAACAAACACAAATTCCTTTTGTATTACATCATATGCAGGGCACTCCAAAAACGATGCAAAAAAATCCTAAATACAAAAATGTAATATTGGACTTATATGATTTTTTTGAAAAAAAATTAGAATTTATAAAAGCAAATAAAATAAATCATAAAAATATAATTTTAGATCCTGGCATTGGATTTGGTAAAAATTTGAAACATAATATTACTATATTAAATCAAATATCTATTTTTCACTCTCTTGGATATCCGATAATGATAGGTGTATCAAAAAAAAAATTTATTAAGGATATAGCGATTAGTAATGATAGCAAAGATAGAACTGGAGGAACAATTTCATCAAGTATTTATGCTTTTTTACAAGGTGTTCAGATCTTAAGAGTGCATGATGTAAATGAAATTAAACAATCAATAAAAGTGTTTGATAAAATTATTTTTAATACATGATCAAGAGATATTTTGGAACAGATGGAATCAGAGGAACGGTAAACAATAATAAGATTAATGGTGAAATGTTTTTTAAGTTTGGACTTGCGGCAGGTACTTACTTTAGGAATTTTAAAAAAAACAAACAAACAGCTATTATTGCCAAGGATACAAGACTATCTGGATATACATTAGAACCTGCACTTGTATCCGGGCTCGCTTCAGCTGGAATGTATGTTTATACTCTTGGACCATTACCTACAAACGGATTAGCTATGTTAACAAAAAAAATGAGTGCAAATTTAGGTATAATGATTACCGCATCACATAATCCTTTTTATGATAATGGACTTAAGCTCTTTGGCCCCGATGGATTAAAACTTTCAGATAAAATAGAAAAAAGAATTGAAAAATTAATTGATACAAAAATTTCAAAAAATTTAATTGCACCCAGTGTGTTGGGTAGAGTTAAAAGATTAGAGAGCGCTAATGAAGATTATGTTAATATATTAAAAAGTAACTTTCCTAAAAACTTTTCATTAAAAGGTATTAAAATAGCAATAGATTGTGCAAATGGAGCCGGATATAAATCGGGTCCTAAAATACTTAAATCACTAGGTGCTAAAGTATATAGTATGGGAACATCTCCAAATGGTCTTAATATAAATTCTAATTGCGGGTCAACGTTTCCAAAAAAAATAAAATTATTTTCTTACAAAAACAAAGTTAATCTAGGAATTTCCCTAGACGGAGATGCTGATAGAATTATTATTTGTGATGAAAAAGGAAATATAATTGATGGTGATCAAATTATCGCAATGATTGCATTAAGGTGGAAAAACAAAAAAATACTTAGAGGAGGCGTAGTAGGAACATTTATGTCAAATTATGGTTTAGAAAAATTATTTAAAGAAAAAAATATTAAGTTTTTTAGGGCCAATGTCGGAGATAGATATGTGAAAGAAGTCATGAAAAAAAATAAGTGTAATTTAGGAGGGGAGCAATCAGGTCATATAATACTTGGAAATTTTGCTACAACGGGCGATGGAATTTTGGTTGCACTAGAAGTTTTATATTCCATGACTAAAGGAAAAAAAGCAAGCGAACTATTTAATAATTTTAAACAAATACCTCAAAAACTAGTTAATCTTCATGTAAAAGATAAATCAATTATAAATTCTAAAAATTGTAAAAAATCAGTAATGCGAGCAAAAAACCTTTTAAAGAATAAAGGTAGAATTTTAGTAAGACCTTCTGGTACAGAGCCAAAGATAAGAATAATGTGCGAGACAAATGATAAAAAATTAATGATTAAATGTATTAATATTATAAAAAAATCCATAATTTAAATTGAAAATAAAATCTAAAGTATTGATAATAGCAGGTTCAGACTCTTCTGGGGGCGCTGGAATACAGGCGGATATTAAAACAATTAGTTCTTTGGGATCTTATGCTATGACAGCAATAACAGCAGTAACTACTCAAAATACTACGGGTGTCATTTCTATTTTTCACATTTCTCCCTCAGAAATTTCTAAACAAATTGAATTTTCGTCTAAAGATATAAGGCCTGATGCAATAAAAATTGGAATGTTAAGTAATACTAAAGTTATAAACTCGATTATAAAATCATTAAAAAAAATTAAAGCAAAAAAAATTATTTTAGATCCTGTAATGGTTGCTAAAGGTGGTGCAAGATTAATAGACAAAAAATCAATAAATGTTTTAAAAAAATTAATAAAAAATGTTTCATTAATAACACCCAACATCCCTGAAGCAGAAATTTTAACAGATCAAAAAATAAATTCAAAGAATGAAATGATTGATGCAGGAAAAAAATTACTTAAAAGTGGTGCTCAAAATGTCTTAATTAAAGGAGGCCATCTTAAATCAAAAATTTTATATGATGTATTTTTACAAAAAGATAAAATATTTGTTTTTAAAAATAAAAAAATAAAATCAAAACATACTCATGGCACTGGTTGTACTTTATCATCAGCAATTGCCGCATATTATTCATGTGGAAAATCGTTAAAGAAATCTTGTGAAAATGCAATTAAATATGTAAACCATGCAATAGTTAATGCACCTAAATATGGAAAAGGACATGGACCAATTAATCATCTTAACTCAATTAATATAAAAAAAAAATTTAAATGAAAAATGTAGTAGTAGTCGGGTCGCAATGGGGAGACGAAGGAAAAGGAAAGATAGTTGACTGGCTTTCTAGTGAAGCTGATGTAGTTGTAAGATTCCAAGGAGGGCATAATGCTGGACATACATTAGTAATAGAAGAAAAAATTTATAAATTGCGTTTACTACCTTCAGGAATTGTAAGAAAAAATAAGATATCTATAATTGGAAATGGTGTAGTCGTGGATCCATGGGCATTGATTGATGAAATCGAGGAAATTAAAAAAGAAGGTGTGGAAATTAATCAAAATAACTTATATTTATCTGAGGCTGCCACTTTGATTTTACCAGTTCATAGTGAATTAGATTCGCTAAGAGAAGACAGCACAACAAATGTAAAAATAGGGACTACTAGAAGAGGAATTGGTCCTGCTTACGAGGATAAAGTTGGACGAAGATCAATTAGAGTAATTGATCTATTGTCAGAGGAAAATTTAGACTCAAAATTAACAACCATGCTTGAGCATCACAATTCTTTGAGAAGAGGAATGGGTGTAGAAGAATATAACAAACAAAAACTCAAAGATGAACTTTTAAAAATCGCTCCAAAAATATTAAAGTATAGCAAACCAATTTGGAAAAAAATTGAAGAGTTTAAAAAATTAAATAAAAAAATATTATTCGAAGGTGCACAAGGAATTTTACTTGATGTAGACCATGGAACATATCCATTTGTAACTTCCTCAAATACAGTAGCTTCTTCTGCAGCAACAGGATCGGGATGTGGGATAGGAACAATTAATTATATATTAGGAATTACAAAAGCCTACACAACAAGAGTCGGAGAAGGACCTTTTCCAACTGAACTTAAGGATGATACAGGAAAAATACTTGGGGAAAGAGGTAAAGAATTTGGAACAGTAACTAGTAGAAAAAGAAGATGTGGTTGGTTTGATGCTGTTTTAGTAAAGCAAACTATTAAAACTTCTGGAATTAATGGAATAGCTTTAACAAAATTAGATGTTCTTGATGAATTAGATGAAATAAAAATTTGTGTTGCCTATAATTTAAATGGAAAAAGAATTGATTATTTGCCAGCTTCATCAGAACAACAATTACAAATAGAACCAATTTATAAATCATTTGAAGGCTGGAAGTCTTCAACAAGTGGAATAAAGAGTTTTTCCCAGTTACCTATTAAGGCACAACAATATGTAAAATTTATTGAGGAGTTTGTTGAAGCAAAAGTGTCGGCAGTTTCAACGAGCCCTGAGAGAAAAGATACTATACTGATAGAGAACCCTTTTAAAGATTAGTTTGCTGGCAATAGGTTTTTTGATTTTGCTGAATTTAGCATATGTTTTTGTAATTTTTCAAATGCTTTATTTTCAATCTGTCTAATTCTTTCCCTACTTATCTTAAATTTCTTACTTAACTCCTCTAAGGTACTTGGATTATCAGTTAATCTTCTAGAATATAGAATTTCTTTTTCACGTTCATTTAAAATTTTTATGGAGTCAGATAACAAATCTTTCCTCTGTTCCATTTCTTCTTGTTGTGCAATTTTTAACTCTTGATCCATATTTTGATCTATAACCCAGTCTTGCCATTCATCTCCATCGTCACCAATTGGAGCATTTAAAGAATGTTCTTTACCCGCCAATCTTCTATTCATAGAAACAACTTCATTCTCACTGACATCTAATCTTTCTGCAATATTTTTTACATCTTCATTACGAAGATCACCTTCTGTATCTGGTGCAATTTGACTTTTAATTTTTTTTAAATTGAAAAATAATTTTTTTTGAGCTGTGGTAGTTCCAATTTTTACTAAACTCCATGAACGTAATATATATTCCTGAATAGCTGCTTTTATCCACCACATTGCATATGTTGCCAATCTAAACCCCTTATCTGGTTCAAATTTTTTAACCGCTTGCATTAACCCTACGTTACCTTCGGAAATCATTTCATTTAGTGGTAGACCATAGCCTTTGTATCCCATTGCTATTTTGGCGACCAATCTAAGATGGCTTGTAACAAGTTTTTCTGCAGATTTTACATTACCAGTATTTTTCCAATTTTTAGCCAACATATATTCTTCTTCTGCATCAAGCATAGGAAATTTTTTAATTTGAGCAAGATATGCTCCCAACCCACCTTCATTTGAAAGTATAGGTAAATTATATGTTTTTGTATTTGTCATAATTATTTAAATATTTATTTAATAAACAATTTTTTTTTTACAACATCTAATTAGTCAGATTTTTCGAGCACATTGATTATTTTTTTTAATTCATTTGGCAAATTTGACTCAAAAAAAAGTCTTTTTCCAGATTTTGGATGATTGAAACCCAAAACTTTTGCATGCAAAAATTGTCTATTCAATTCCATAATTTTTTCATTTATTTCTTTGCTTATATTTCTTAATTTTTTATATTTTTTTTTATATTTTTTATCCCCTACAATTTGATTCCCTTTATGACTCATATGCACTCTTATTTGATGTGTTCTTCCAGTCTTCAGTTTACATTCTACTAAGCTTAGTGTTGGTATATTTTTTCCCTCAAAGACCTTGAGAGTTTTGTAATTTGTTATTGCCCTTTTTCCTTTTGTAAAACTAACATCCATCAACTGTCTGTTTTTTGAACTTCTAGTAATTAATGTTTCAATAACTCCAGACTGAGGTCTTAATTTACCCCATACTAACGTATTATAAACTCTGTCAATTGAATGTTCACTAAATTGTTTTGAAATATTTTCGTGGCTCAAGTTATTCTTTGCTACCACAACAATACCAGATGTATCTTTATCAATTCTATGAATTATTCCTGGCCTGAGTTCATCCCCTATATTCGATAACTTTATTTTTTCATAACTCATAAGAGCGTTGACGAGAGTATTATCGTAATTACCTGGACCTGGATGCATAGAAATTCCAGCCGGTTTATCAATTACAATTAAATCATCATCTTCATAAATAATGTTTAATTTAAATTCAAATGCTTTTAATGAAGTTTTTTTTGGCTCGGGTATATCTAAAAAAATATCATCTCCATTGTTTACTTTTTTTGAAGGTATTTCATTAATTACACCATTAATTTTTAGCCTTTTATCAATAATTAAATTTTTGATTCTTGTTCTGCTTAGTTCACTACACTTTTCAAAAATAAAAGCATCAATCCTTTTTTTATCTGATTTTTGCTCTACTATTAACTTAATGATATTTTTCATATATTATAATATTAATACATTATGCACACGTAGCTCAACTGGATAGAGCGCCAGATTTCGGCTCTGGAGGTTCAGGGTTCGACTCCTTGCGGGCGCACCATTATTCACCAATATTTATCAAAGTTCCTTTTTTTCTTG
>MDTA01191320.1_pt1 | contig 13499 bp, 17 predicted proteins | sample 811151 | NCBI WGS metagenome assembly MDTA01 (sample SAMN05326648, study PRJNA326480) | marine metagenome | isolation source: seawater | place: Indian Ocean: South | collected 2010 | reverse complement strand
TTTGTTGGATGAAAACCAACTGTCCTAACCGATAGACGATGGGACCGTATTTTTGAAAGTCTTATTAACAGAAATATCATCTATAATAAACTCTACATTTGATTCCCCCCTCCATTCATTTAGGGATAATTTCCCAGCAATATTGAAAGGTTTTTTATTTTTTTTGAGAAGATAGCCTCCGAGACCATTTTCAAGCGCATTAAACGCAATTGATTTAATAGTAGATCCATCTTGTCCTATAAGCACGGACTTAACGTGCTTTTCTTTAATTATTTTTCCATTAATAGTAGAAAGATTTTCTATAATAAATCTTGGTTCTGGATTACCTGAACCGAAGGGAGATAACATAGCAATTTTTTCGTAAAAATCTAAATTTACAGCAGACGGTAAAATAATACTATCTAACAATAAAGGCTTTTCACTAGTAAGATCTTCATTGATATTAAGAAACTTTTTAATAATAAATTTTTTAAATGTATCAATATTTTCAATCTTTATTGAAAATCCACCTGCCATTTTATGTCCACCTCCTTTTAAAAGAATTTTTTCTTGTGTAGCTGAAATAATTACAGACCCAATATCAAAACCAACTATTGATCTGGCAGAAGCTTTGCCGATTTCTTTATCTATTGAAATTATGACAACTGGTTTATTAAATTTATCTTTAAGTCTTGCAGCAACAATGCCGATTATTCCCTCATGCCAATTAGTTCCACTAAGAACTAAGACCGGATCTTTCGAAAAATTTTCTGCCTTATTTAAAATCTTTGTTAAAAGATCTTTTTCCAGTAATTGTCTTTCTTTATTAAACTGATCAAGCTCTGATGCTATTTTAAATGTATTTTTAGGATTTTTATTTAACAATAAATTCGCTCCATGAGAACATTTTCCAACTCTTCCGCCGGCGTTTATTCTTGGTCCGATAATATAACCAATGTGGTAAATCGAAGGCTTTGAGTCAATTTTACAAATATCTATTAATGTTTTTAAACCTAGATTCTTTTTTAATTTAATAATTTTTAACCCTTGTTTAACTATCGCCCTATTGAGTCCGACTAAAGGTACGACATCGCATATTGTGCCTAATGAAACTAGATCAAGATAGTCAATTAAATTGGGTTCTATTAAAGATTTTTTCTCAAACCATTTTTGAATTCTTAGTTGCTTATTCAAAGAAACTAAAAACATGAAAGTAACACCAGCGGCACATAAATATTGTAAATTTGAATTATCATCTAAGCGATTAGGATTTATAATTGAATAAGCGTTAGGAAGCTTTATTTCAGATTGATGGTGATCGAGAACTATTACGTCCACATTTTTTTTTTGTGCATAATTAATAGCATCATATGAGAGCGTCCCGCAATCTACAGTAAAAATTAATTTTATATTTTTATCGATTAATTTTTTAAAACTTTCTATTGATGGTCCGTAGCCTTCTTTTCTTCGATCAGGTATATATATTTCAAAGTCTAATTTTAATTCTGAAAAAAAATTTCCTAATAATGCTGTTGAACTTGCACCATCTACGTCATAATCACCAAAAATTCCTACTTTTTCACCTTCAGTTATTGCTTTGACAGTTCTTAAAGTTGATTTATTCATATCTAATAAGTTGTCAGGATTTGGTAAAAAATTTTTTATTGATGGATTTAAAAAAGAGGCAATTTCTTCTTTATTAATCTTTCTTATCGATAATAGCTTAGAGGTAATCTCATCTAAAGAAAAATTTTCTTTGAAATAAACTAAATCATTTTGATTGAATTTTTTAAGAACCCAGTTTTTCCCACTAATTGAAAGTGAATTCATTTATTATATATATTTATAACAGATTTTATTATTTTTTTACTTTTATGTAATGCAAATGTATTTACCTCAAACTCATTGCCTAGATCTTTTACACCAGTAGCTAGATCACCCGATGTTACTCCTGTTGCACAAAAAATTACATCCCCTTTTACCATTTCATCTATGTTGTATTTTTTAGAAAAATCTTTAATACCTAATTTTTTAGCTCTCAATTTTTCTTCATCGTCCAAAACTAGTCTTCCTTGAATTTGACCTCCAAAACATGAAAGAGCAGCAGCAACAATTACCCCTTCTGGTGCGCCTCCCGTACTGTAATAAATATCATTTTTTGGTTTTTCACCAATTACACTTAATGCTCCAGCAATATCACCATCTGTAATAAAGTTGATTTTTACGTTCAGTTTGTTTAATTCTTCAATAATATGATCATGTCTAGGTCTTTTTAAAACACATGCTTGTAATTCGGAAATTTTTTTATTTTTTGCCTTAGCTAATAACTCCATATTTTTTTCAATCCTATTATCCAAGTCCATTAAATTTTTTGGTAAATTAGAACCAATAACTATTTTTTCCATATAGGTGTCTGGAGCAGATAATAAACCACCTTTTTCGGAAATTGCTAAAACAGAAAAAGCGTTTGGTTCTCCATTTGCAGTAAATTTTGTACCTTCTAACGGATCTACTGCAATATCAAACTTTGGTCCATTAAGAGTTCCTAACTTTTCACCTGTGTAGAGCATTGGAGCTTCATCCATTTCACCCTCACCGATAACAACTGTTCCCTCCATATTTATCTTATTTAGCTCCCTTCTCATTGGATCAACAGCACCTTTATCGGCAGCAATTTTATCTTTCTTGCCAATAAACTTTGACGCTCCAATGGCAGCTTTTTCTGTAACTTTGATAAATAAATTTAAAAATTTTTTGTCAATTGACATTTAATTTTCATCAATTCTTATTAACTTAGGTTTTGATTTAATATAATTTTTTTTTGAAATACTCTTAAGAACTTTGTTTAAAAATTTATCTTTAGATCTGTGTGTTATTATTATAATCGATGATAATTTCTTATTTTTATAAGGATTCTGAACTAATCTTTTAATAGACACTTTATTATTAGAAAAGATATTTGTAATATTTGATAATACACCTGGTTTGTCAATAACCTCAAATCTTAAATATGCTGAAAAAAATCTTTCCTCAATATTTTCGAACTTAAGATATTTTCTTTCTTTGTTAGAAATTGAGAAAGGAAATTTAATATTGCCTCTCAAAATCGATGAAATATCAGAAACCAAAGCAGAAGTAGTCGCTGCTGCTCCTGCTCCTTCACCTTGAATTATACTTTTGCCAACCGGTTTCCCTTCCACAATTACTGCATTTAAAACTCCATCTATGCTTGCTACATAAGAGTCTTTTTTAATCAATGTAGGATGAACTCTTTGGTAAATTTTATTGTTTAATAGCTCAGCGTAACCCAATAGTTTAATTTTGTACCCTAGGTTGTTTGCATTATCTATATCAGTCTTATCTATTTCTTTTATGCCCTCTACAAAAATATTACTATTTAAATAAGAGTTAAAGCATAACGATGATAAAATTTTTAATTTTGATGACACGTCATCCCCATTTAAATCTGCAGACGGATTTGACTCAGCATAACCTAATTTTTTAGCATTAAACAAAACTTCATCAAAACTTTTGTTTTGTTTATCCATGGATGAAAGAATGTAATTAGAAGTGCCATTAAATATTCCATAAATTTTAGATATTTTATTTGCTATTAAACCTTCTTTTAAAGATCTTAAAATAGGAACTCCTCCACAAACAGAAGCTTCAAACTCTAGATTAACTTTATTTTTTTCTGCTATTTTTGCTAATTGATCTCCATATTTTGCAATAAGCGCCTTATTTGCCGTAACCACATGTTTTTTGTTTTTAAGTGCACTAAAAACTAGTTTTTTTGCTGCGCCTTCTGCACCACCAATCAATTCGACTATTAAATCCACGTCTTTGATTTTTGTTGAGTCAAGATAAGAATTCAGCCATTGATTTTTTTCTACTTTTATATTTCTTTTTCTTTTTTTATTTTTGGCTGAAACGTATTTTATGACAGGAACACAATTATTTTTTTCTGTTAAGATCCGTTTGTTATCGTTTAAATATTTATAGAGATAACTTCCAATATTACCTAACCCAATTATTGCAATATTTATTTTTCTCATTTTGAGTTTACTGTCTTGCTGTTATATCCGGAAAATCTTTATCTCTTCCATTTTTTAATAAATATTTTGATATTTCATCAATACTACATTTTTCTATAATTGTACAAACATCAACGATATTTATTTGTTTATTCACACTCTTATTAATTTTTGTATTCTTAGTTAGGCTAGTTTCTTTTTTTTTATTGATTTTATTATTAATATTTTTTTTTTCACTCCTAATTATTTTTTTAACTACATTTTGGTTTTTGTTCTTTCTTTTAAGATCTTTTTTTATTTCAATAACTTCGTTTTTAGACAATATTCTTAAATCCTTTTGAGATTTATTTTTTGAAAATATATTTATTTTCTTTTTTTCACCTTTAGAATTTTTTTCTAAATTTAATTGAACCAAATTCATTTCAGCATTCTTTATCTTATCTATTATCTTTACCTCAATTGTTAAATTTTCTTCAAAATATTTTTTAGCCTCTAATTTATTAACACAAACATGATCTCCACAAATAAAAACAGTTTTTGGCTTACTACAATTTGTTAAAAAAAAGATTATAAATAATGCAAACAAAAATTTCATTTCAACCCCAGATCCTCAGGAAATTTATATAATAAATTCATATTCTGTATTGCTTGACCTGACGCTCCTTTAACAAGATTATCAATAGCTGAAAATATAACTAATTTATTTTTTATTCTTGTTTCACAAATTGATATTTCACAGTTATTAGTATTAATTACATTACCAGATCCGATAGGAGTATTGATCTTTAAAATCTTTATAAATTTTGATTTCTTGTAAAATTTAATTAAAATTTTTCTGAGAGTATTTGCAGTAATTCCTTTATTTAAAATAATATAGATTGAAGTTAAAATTCCTCTAAAAGTTGGTATCAGATAAGGGTTAAATGAAAAATTAATTTTTTTTTTTGTTAATTTATATATTTGCTGATCAATCTCGCAAATATGTCTGTGATATTTTGTATTATAAGCAAAAGTTGACGAATACAAATTTTTATGTGTAAATTTTTTCTCTAAATTTTTTCCGGCTCCAGAGTAACCAGATTTTGAGTCAATAGTTATATCATTGGTTTTAATTAATTTTTTTTTAATTAATGGTATTAATGGTATTTGCACAGATGTTGGATAACACCCCGGATTTGCAATAACTCTAAATTTTCTAATTAGATCTTTGTTTAACTCAGGTATTGAATAAAGAGATTTTTTAATAAAATTTTTAGCATTATGCTTTATATTATAATTTTTTTCATAAATTTTTTGATTATTAATTCTAAAATCAGCTGATAAATCTATAAATTTCAATTTTTTATTTAAATCATAAAATCTTTTAATAATTTTTTGAGCTTCACCATTAGGTAATGATAAAAAAACTAAATCTAAAGTGTTCCATTCAATATTTTTGATGGAAGAAATATTAGGAAGTTTTTTTTTAATTCTTTTATCAAAAAAACTAATTTTTTTTCCTAAATTTTTAGTAGCACATAAATTTTTAATATTTACCTTAGGATGCTTAGATAATAGTAAAACTAAATCTAGACCTGTATACCAGGTAGCACCTATCACAGCTACTTTTAATTTATTATGTATAGACATAATGTCTTATATCATTGTCCTTTGTAATAGTTAAATCTAAACGATTATCTTTTAGAAAATTGGAAGCTTCTTCTAGCTTTTCTATGACCGTATTTCTTACGTTCAACAACTCTTGAGTCTCTGGTGGTAAGTTTATCTTTTTTAAGATTTTTTTTAAGATTCTCATCATGAGAAATTAATGCTTTTGAGATTCCTAAAATTATAGCGCCAGCTTGACCAGATAATCCCCCTCCTTTTACTGAGCACTTAACATCGTAATTTGCGGTAACTTTTGAAATTTCTAAAGGTCTTGTTACAATAATTTGATGCACAGGCCTTTTAAAATACTCGCTCATCTTTTGTCCATTTACATGTATATTTCCAGATCCTTTTTTAACCCAAACCTTTGCTATAGATTTTTTTCTTCTACCTGTAGCGTACTTACTATCTTTAAAATCCAATTTGATTTTATTTTTTTTAATTTGTGGTGTTGGGTTTTGTTCCATTATTTAATCGTATTTTTTTTATTTAATTTTTCAAATTCAATAACTTTTGGTTTTTGGATTTCATGTGGATGTTTATTACCATTATAAATCTTTAATTTTGTAAGTTGTTTTTTTGCTAAAGGTCCACCTGGTAACATCCTTTTAACAGCTAATTTTAGAATCTGATCTATTTTATTTTTTTCTTTTAAGAAAGAAGGTGTAAATTCTTTAATTCCTCCAGGATGACCAGTATGTTTAAAATATTTTTTATTAGTAAACTTCTTTCCTGTAAATTTAATCTTATCTATATTAGTAACAACAACATAATCGCCATTGTCTATGTGTGGATTATAAGTTGATTTATTTTTACCTCTTAAAACCTTGGAAATATATGCTGCTAACCTTCCAACAGCAGCATTTTCAGCATTGACTATATACCAGTCTTTTTTAACATCTTTCTTTTTAATAAATGGTGTCATAATAATGGGCGATAAATACAAAGAATGTGTATTAAAGTCAATTTATTTAGCTTTAAAATAATACAGATTTAAAGCGCTAAATACTAAAATAATACCAGTAATTTGATGAATTGATGCTAAATAAATATTTAACCCACTTACTAAAGTAAAAATTCCTAAAATTGCCTGCAATAACAAAAAAAATAGAAAAATAAAAAAAGGTTTATAAATATTTATCATCTTTTTTTTAAAAATATAAATTGCTAAACAAGCTACATAAATAACTATTATGTAAGCGAAAATTCGATGATAAAATTGAACTAATGAGTGGTTATTAAACTCTACAAGATTAATAAAATTTTTAATTAATAAATCATTAGGAAAAAAAGAACTTCCCATCTTTGGCCATGTTTGATAAATTTTACCAGCATCCAATCCTGATACAAACGCCCCAATAATTATTTGAATAAAAATTAAAAAAATAATTATTTGGAAAGGTAAACATATTAAATCTATTTTAAAAAAAACTTTACTCTTATTTGAAATTATATTTTTAATTAGCCAAAACATCATAGAAATTATTACTACAGCTGTAGTTAAATGAATTGATAATCTATAATGGCTAACGGTGATATCATTAACTAATCCGCTTTTAACCATATACCAACCAATAATTCCTTGAAAAATAATTAAAATTGATATTAAAAAACAGATATTCATATACTCTTTTTTTATTTTTTTTGTAAAAAAGAAATAAATAAGAGGTATTATAAAAAACATACCGATTATCCTTGCTAAAATTCTGTGAAAATATTCCCAATAAAATATTATTTTAAACTCTTCAATATTCATATTAAAATTGAGTAACTTATATTGAGGTATTTGTTTATATTTATTAAAATATATTTCCCATTTTTGTTCGTCTAATGGAGGTAAAATACCTCCAAATAATTCCCATTCCGTAATTGAGAGACCTGAATTAGTCAATCTTGTTAAACCTCCTACGATAATTATAAAAAAGACTAAAATCAGAGAGATAAAAAGCCAGTGAAGAAATAACTTGTTTATTTTTCTCTCGTTTATATGCATGATTTATAATATATATTTATTTTAATAATCATAAGTTTTTATATTGTCGCGATGGTAAATAAAAATATACTAAATATTAGAAAAAAACTGGACAAGTTAGATGATAAATTACTTATCATTATAAAAAAAAGATCAAATCTTGTTGATCAAGTTATAAAAAATAAAAAATTCAAAAAAGACATAATTGATAAAAAAAGAATTTCTATTATATTAAAAAATATTTCTAGAAAATCAAAAATTAACAAAATTGATCCAATAGTCACCAAAAAAATTTGGAAATCTATGATCAGGGCTTTTATTGATTACGAATTTAGAAATTTTAAGAATTAGTTACTTACTATGTGGCGGTAATTTTTTTTCAACAAACATTTCGTGTTTTCTTGTATTGGGATTGTATTTTTTTAATTTAAGTTTTTCTTTTGCTTTCTCCCCTTTTGTAGGTTTTTTTGCGTAGTAAATAAATTTACTGTCTGGGTTATTTTCAGGAACCATTCGAACTTTAAGATGTGTTTTTTTTGCCATATGATTTGAGTCTGTTAATTTTCTCGAGTAAATTTTTACTTTTTAATTTAAATTCATTTTTATAATAATCAGTTTTTAAACTATTGATCTTGACATCGTCAAGTTTATTTATTTTTCCATTGAGTGTATTTTTTACTCCAGATATTGTCATACCTTTATTTTTAAGTAAAAATTTAATCAATTTAATCACCTCTACTTGTTTTGGTGTGTAATACCTGCGATTATTAATTTTTTTCGGTTTTATTTCTTTAAACTCTTTTTCCCAGTATCTCAAAATGTAATTTTTAGGTTTTTTGGTTTTAGAATTTATTAAATTCAAAATTTTTGATAATTTTGATATATCAATCATTTTGTTCATAAAAGTTTATTTAATTCATCTATAATTTTTTTTGAAGGATTAAATCTAACTGATTTTCTCTGAGATATAATATGTTCCACTTTAGTTTTAGGATTTCTTCCAATTCTTTCTCTTTTTTTTAAAAGTTTAAAAGTACCTAAATTTTTTAAATTTAATTCACCATTTTTAATGTTTTGATTGAGAATATTTAACAAATTATTAATCAAATTAATCGAAAATTTTTGGGATAATCCGGTTTTAGAACTTATTATTTTTACTAAATCTATCTTTCTAAAAGTTTTTTTAGACACGTGATGAATGACTCATGTTTTTTTTAATTCGTGACATTAGATCGCCTTTAACAATCTTATAACATAAATCAATTGAGTAATAAAAACCAATTGAGTCTGTTCCACCATGACTTTTAACGACAGGACCATTTAACCCTAAAAAAATAGCCCCATTGTATTTTCTTGGATCTAATTTGCTTCTAAATTTTTTTAGAGAGAAATATGAAAATAGTAGAGATATTTTTGTGAAAATATTTTCAGTAAGAGTATTCTTTAAATTCTTCGTAATAAACTTAGCGGTACCCTCTGCAGTTTTAAGTGCGATATTTCCAGTGAAACCGTCCGTAACGATTACATTCGAATTACCGCTCATTATGTTATTTCCTTCAATATAACCTTTATAAATAAAATTATCATCATTAGATAATTCTTTGAGTCTACCAGAAGCAGTTTTTAACATCTCAGTTCCTTTAATTTCTTCCGAACCTATATTTAACAAAGATACTTTAGGTATTTCATTTGGAAATAAAGATTTAAAAAGCGCAGAACCAAGCTCTGCAAAATCAATAAGATTTTGATCACTACATTCTATATTTGCACCTAGATCTAAAACTACATTCATGCCATTTTGATTTGGCCATAATCCAGCTAAAGCAGGTTTGTTAACTTGATTCATCATTTTTAAAATCATCCTAGAGATAACCAACAAAACACCCGTGCTACCTGCTGACAAACTTATATCAGATTTTCCATCTAATTGATGTTGAATACAATTCCACATACTTGAGTCTCTGGAATTTTTAACTGCTGTTAAAGGTGTTTCATCACTAGATACGACCTTATCTGTGTTGAAAATTTTTATAAAATCATTTGGAATTTTGAATTTAGCAACTTTGTCTTTAATTATTTCTTCTTTGCCAAAAAGATTTATTACAAAATCTTTTTTCTTTTGATGCTTATCAATAAAAAGTTTAACACCTTTTAAGGTTTTATCGGGTGAATTGTCACCACCCATTGCATCAATCGCAATAGAAATTTTTTTGGACATAATTAAAGATTTAAATATCTAAAATTTTTTTACCGTTGTAAAAACCAGATTTAAGATCAATGTGATGAGAAAGTTTATATTCACCACTTTTTTTGTCTTCTACAACATTTATAGAAGATAGTTTATGATGAGATCTTCTCATTTTCTTTTTAGATATAGACGTTTTTCTTTTTGGTACTGCCATAATTAAATCTTAAAATTTTTAGAGTCTTCTACCATATTATCTAAAGATAATTCAAAACAAAAATTAAAAAAATTGTTAAAATATGTCTCGAAATCCTTAAATTTTACACTATTTAAATCTTTAAGAGTATTGAAGTACTTAGAAATAAGGCTGTGCTCAATTTTAAAATTATTATTATCTATTTTATTAGAATTTAGTTTTAGCAAAATATCATATAAAATTTTATTTAGTTCCTTCATTTTTTTATTAACAGATACATCACCAAAGCCTAATTCTCTCAAATTGTACTCTATACTATTAAATAAATTATCATAAGATTTTTGTTCGAATTTTGAACCTTTCATTTTTGAAATAATCATGAATATTGAAAAATGTATAAACATTAAATAGATGCGTGTTTCAAAAGTATCAGGAAGACCGATCTTTTTATAAAAAAAAATATTCCTAGATAAAGATAACAATATATTATACAAATTGGTTTTATGATTTTTAGACATATAAAATATTATAACATATTTTTAATTTTAATTTTTTTTCTTTTAAATAATTGCCAAATTCAAAAAGCTACCAAAAATCACGGTATTTTATTTTTAGAGAATAGATATAATAAACTTATTGTTAATAAAACAAATATGAATGATGTGGTAAAAATTATTGGCAATCCTCACACTAAGTCTGTAAGTAATCAACAAACCTGGATATATATTGAGAGGGTACTATCGAAAGGAAAATACCATAAATTTGGAAAGAATGTGATTAAAAGCAATAATGTTGCTGTTTTAACTTTTAATAAATATGGAATTTTAAATGAAAAAAATTTTTATGATAAGGACAAAATAGCTAAAATTAAATTTTCTAAAGAAATTACTAAAAATAATTTGAGTCAAAAAAGTTTTGTCCAAGAGTTCTTGCAAAGTATTAGAACTAAAATGTATGGAAATAGATAATCTGTTTTAATGGGCTATTACAGCTAGTAACAATAGAGCAACGATATTTGTAATCTTAATCATTGGATTAACAGCTGGTCCCGCAGTATCTTTATATGGATCACCGACTGTATCTCCAGTTACTGCAGATTTGTGAGCTTCGGATCCTTTTCCCCCGAAATTTCCATCCTCAATATATTTTTTAGCATTATCCCAAGCACCGCCACCCGCTGTCATTGACACAGCAACGAACAGACCTGTGATAATTACTCCAAGCAGCATAGCACCTAATGATGAAAGAGCTGCTTCCATTCCTCCAATTTGTAAAATAATAAAATATAATACGACTGGTGATAAAACTGGTAACAATGACGGTATTATCATTTCTTTTATTGCAGCTTTAGTTAACAAATCAACTAATCTACCGTAATCTGGTTTCCTTTTACCTTTCATGATACCAGGAATTTTCTTAAATTGTCTTCTTACTTCAACTACAACTGAACCACCGGCTCTACCTACAGCTTGCATTCCCATAGAACCAAATAAGTAAGGTAACATTCCACCTATTAACAATCCTGCTACAACAAATGGGTTCGATAAGTCGAATGTAACAATTACTCCTTCTAAGGCTGAACCTTTAACAGTTGAAAAATACTTTATATCTTCTGTATAAGCTGCAAATAAAACAAGTGCCCCTAAACCTGCTGAACCAATCGCGTAACCTTTTGTAACAGCTTTAGTAGTATTTCCAACTGCATCTAATGCATCAGTTGTTTTTCTTACATTTTTGGGCAATTTGGACATTTCTGCTATTCCACCAGCATTATCTGTGACTGGTCCATATGCGTCTAAAGCCACAACCATTCCAGTTAAAGCTAGCATTGCTGTTACTGCAATCGCAATTCCATATAAGCCAGCAAGTTCATTTGTATATAAAATTCCAGCAACAATAATTATTGCTGGGACTGCTGTTGCTTCCATAGAAATTGCTAAACCTTGAATAACATTCGTTCCATGGCCTGTTGTTGATGATTGTGCTACTGTTTTTACTGGTCTATAATTTGTTCCAGTGTAGTATTCAGTTATCCAAATCAGAAGTCCTGTAATAACAAACCCAACAACACCACAAATATATAAATCCATGCCATTAAAAGTTTTTCCACTATTGCTATATGTATCTGATAAACCGACTATAGAATTTGTCACAGGATATAAAATTAATAGAGATGTAATTGCGGTTACAATAAAACCTTTATATAAAGCTCCCATTATATTTTTACTTTTACCTAATTTGACAAACCAAGTTCCAATAATAGAAGTAATTATACAAGCTCCTCCAATAGCTAAAGGATAAATCATTAAGTTATAATCAGAAGGAAAAAAAATTGAGGATAGAACCATTGTTGCTACAATTGTAACTGCATAGGTTTCAAAAAGATCTGCTGCCATTCCGGCGCAATCTCCAACATTGTCTCCAACGTTATCAGCTATTACAGCGGGGTTTCTCGGATCATCCTCTGGTATACCTGCTTCTACCTTTCCTACCAAGTCAGCACCAACGTCAGCCCCTTTTGTAAAAATTCCCCCACCAAGTCTAGCAAAAATTGAAATTAAAGAAGCACCGAAACCTAATGCAACCAATGCATTTATAATTTCTCTATTATCTACATTTAAATTAATTAAAACTATATAATAAAAGGTGATAGCTAATAAAGCTAGGCCAGCAACTAATAAGCCTGTGATTGCTCCTGATTTAAAAGCTATTGTTAAACCTGATTGTAAGCTTTGTCTTGCCGCTTCTGCAGTTCTGACGTTTGCTTTTACTGAGATTAACATTCCAACATACCCAGCTACCCCAGATAAAAAAGCTCCAATAAAATAACCAATACCAACCAAATAGCTGAAAAAGTAAGTAACTATTGCTAGAACTAAAATTCCTACAATGGAAATAGTTTTGTATTGTCTATTTAGGTATGCCTTAGCTCCTATTTGAATTGCTTCTGCAATTTCTTGCATCCTGGCGTTTCCAGCCTTCGATGAAATAATTTGACCTGATAATAAATAACTGTAGGCCACAGCTAAAACACCTATGAAGGCTATTAGATAAAGTAATTCTAAATAATTTGTCATTTTATTAAGCGCATAGATGCCAAATTAATATTAAAAACGCAAGCTAAACTTCTCTAAAAATAACATCTTTATTCTTCTTTTCTTAACTCTTTAGCTATTTTATCAAGTATAGCGTTTAAATAACCAACTTGAATTTTTTCAAGAAAATGCTCCGAAGCTAGTAAATATTCATTAATTATGACTTTTTTAGGTGTATTATGTTTGAACATAAGCTCAAATATTGCTGCAAATAATATAATTTTAAGTAATTTATCAGTTTTATTTAAATTAATGTCAGTTTTTAAATATGAATCTATTTTTTCTTTTATTAAATCAGATCTTTCTAAAGTTCCAGTAACCACATCTTTTATAAATTTTTTATACTGACTTTTAGGGTATTCAATAATAGCGTCTGGGTTAATTAAAGAGT
>MDTA01074410.1_pt1 | contig 13501 bp, 10 predicted proteins | sample 811151 | NCBI WGS metagenome assembly MDTA01 (sample SAMN05326648, study PRJNA326480) | marine metagenome | isolation source: seawater | place: Indian Ocean: South | collected 2010 | reverse complement strand
TTAAAGAAACAATTAAAGTTAAATCATTTTTTTGACTCTGATGAAAATCAAAAATTTGTTTGTAATCAACATTAAGTAAAGTATCACAGTTAATAAGAATAAAATCATCTGTCATTTTCTTTTTTAACAAATACAAACTTCCTGCGGAACCTAATGGTTTTTTTTCTTCAATATAAGTAACTTTAAATTTTTTATTCTTTTTTTTATCTTCTATGTAAGCTTTAAGAAATTTAGATTTGAAATTTATAGACAAAATAAAATTTTTAAAATCATTTTCGATAAAATTATCAATAATATGGTCGAGAATTGTTTTTTCTCCATATGGAAGTAAAGGTTTTGGGAAAAAATCTGTAAATGGTTTCATTCTAATCCCCTTTCCACCTGCCATTATCACTACCTGATATTTATTTTCTCTTAATTTATTTTCTTTATCAGAATTTAGATAATCAACTACAATTTGTTTTTTATTGATTACAGGGATTACTCCAAATATTTTTTTTTTATTTTTTGAGATTATTTCCTTAAGAGAAAATTTTTTCTTTAGTTCTTCATCATTCAAAAAAAAAGGTTTCCTTTTTTTTTTTATAGATTTAACTTTATCATCCAAGCTTAATCCTTTAAGCAAAGATCTTCGAATATCCCCATCTGATATAACATCTTTAAATCTTTTCTGGTTATCAACTAATATTACTGACTTTTGTTGATTTTCATTAATTTTAATCAAAACATTTTTTAAAGAATCCTCCTTTTTTACGAAAATATTTCTTGTCTTATCTAAAAAATTTTTTTTTTTATACATCTCTATCAAAAAAAATTTGAGTTAATATAATTAATTATTGTTGTTGTTCCTGATGTTTTTAGGTTATTTGAGGAATAAATATTTAAATATTTTTTATAATTTTTTTTATTTTTATTGAGTTCATCTAAGAAATCTTTTTTATTCAAACTCAAATATTCGTCTTTATCAATATCAATTTTTTTCAAATTAATCAGATCACTATATAAGTCAGAATTATACTTTTTCCCATGATAAAACAATTTTGATCTAATTGATAATATTTTTTTGTTGAAATTTAAAGCGTAAAGTATAGCGCTGCTATCGAAGAATGTAACTATAAATGAATTTTCAATTAACTCTTTTGTTTGAAATTTAACCACTTCATAGTTAACAAATCTTTTTTTTACCCATTTTTGATTATAATCTGGATGAATAGATACAATTACTTTCTTTTTGAAAAGTTTTGATATGTATTTCAAAAAATTTGATAAATTTTTATAATGAATATCAATCTTTTTTTTTTTTAATTTTCCAGTTAATAACGTATCTCGAGAATATGGATATTGATCCAAGTGAACAATATACTTTTCATGATATTTTTTTTTAACCGGAATTTCATCAAAAATCTTACTTTTAACAAGGATAACTTTTTTATAATATCTTGGAAATACTTTTAATAAAATATTATTTTCCTTTCTCAAAAAACCTTTATAAAATTTTTGGTTAGAAACAAATCGTACATCAATAGGATTTATGAACCTTAATATTACAAAAGCTCGCAATATCCATCTTGAAACGAACTTATAAAAAAAATTTAAGAAAGTATTTATATTATGTTTGTGCCAGTAATTTACCGACATTTGAATGTTTCCAATGTTTCCTAAAACTATTTGTTTAAAATTTTCTTTTTTTATCAATCTTAAAACTTTAATATACTCTAGGCTTCTTGAGAGTGTATTAACAATAATAAATTTTTTTTGTATAAGATAAATTTTTAATTCTTTTATATTTTTGGGATTAAAAACTTTAATTTTTTTTTTTTTAAAAATTTTATTCTTTGAATAATTGTAATTTACTTGATAATCTTCAAATCTATTGGAATAAATCTTTAATTTGTCTACATTAACAAAATGTATCACATCAAAATTTTTAGAGAATCTGTCAATTAAATTTTTTTGAAGATTTAAATATGCAGCTAAATATTTAAAAGATACTAAAAATACTATTTCTTTTTTTTTCACAAAATTTTTATATGATTAAAGTAAGATTAATAATCTCTATCAATTTTAATATAACCAAACCGTTTATAATTTAAAAGTAAAATATTGTATTTCTTTTTGATTTTAAAATGATATAGCAATAATCTATGTCGAAGACAATCAATAATATTTTTTGGTGCAAATCCTGTCTTAATATGTCGACAAGACCAAGAATTACTTTTGATGAAGATGGAAGATGTAATGCTTGTACATGGAGTGAAGAAAAAAAAAATCTAGATTGGGGAAAAAGAGAATTACAACTCAAAAAGATAATTAACGAAACTAAAAGTTCATCCAGTTTCGATTGCATAGTGCCAGTAAGTGGAGGTAAGGACGGAACATATGTGACCGATCAATTAATCAATAAATACCAAGTAAAGCCTTTGTGTATCACTGTAAAACCACCCTTAGAACTTGAGATTGGGAAAAAAAATTTATCTAATTTTTTAAAAGCCGGGATTGATCATATTCATATTAATCCTGATTACAATGTAATGGCTGAGTTAGATAAAATTGGTTTTTTAAAATATGGACAAGGATGGTATGGTTGGATGACAGCTGTTCATACTGTTCCTATTATTATTGCAAGTGCTTTAAATATTAAACTAATTGTCTATGGAGAAGATGGAGAGGTAGAGTATGGTGGAACAAGCAAACATAAATATGAGCCTGTGTATGGAGTAGATTATCAAAAAAAAGTTTATTTAAATGACACATACGAGGATGTTTTAAAAACTTCTAAATTTTCAGATAAAGATTTATATTGGTATAAATATCAGCCAGCACATAATGAAGTTAAGATTACTCATTATGGTTATTTTGAAGATTGGGATCCCTACAGAAATTACATTGTAGCAAAAGAAAAATATAATTTAATTGAAAAAGAAACATTTAATTCTGGTACATTTACTAATTTTGCTCAAAATGATCAGGCTTTGACTTATCTTCACTATTATTTAATGTACTTAAAATTTGGCTTTGGAAGAGCAACTCAAGATGCTGGTATAGAAATAAGAAGAGGTGCTATGAGTAGAGATGCTGCCAAAAATTTAGTGAAATTGTATGATGGAATTTTTCCAGAGGAACATATTCAACTTTATTTGGATTATTACGGAATTAGTGAAAATGAATTCTATGAAACTTTAGATAAAATGGCGAACAAAAATTTATTTGAAAAAACAAATAAAATTTGGAAACCAAAATTTGATATACTTGAAGCTTAAAAGTGAAAAAAATTGCAATAATTGATTATGGTGCAGGAAATATTGGTTCAATTATTAACGCTATTGAACATTTAGAACATATACCAATAGTTTTAGATAAACCAAATAAGAATGAGTCATATTCACATATCATTTTACCAGGAGTTGGAAACTTTGGAAAACTTTCAAAAAATTTAGTCGATACAGGTTTTAAGGAATTTTTAGACCATAACAAATCTAAAGGAAATTATATTTTTGGAATTTGTGTTGGTATGCAGTTATTATTTGAAAAAAGTGAAGAGGATGAAAGTGCAGTAGGTTTAGATTATTTAGAGGGAAAAATAGAATATTTAAAAACTTTTAGTGATGAACTACCCATTCCTCATATAGGCTTCAATCTTGTAAATCATAAAAATACAAAAATATGGAGCCATATTCCAGATGATGTTTTTTTTTACTTTGTGCACTCATATTGTCTAAAAAAGACTGAAGATCATAACATATCTGGAATATCAATTTATGGAGAAAAATTTATATCCTTCGTAGAAAAAGAAAATATTTTTGGTTGTCAGTTTCATCCTGAAAAAAGTCATAAAAATGGATTGAAATTGATCAAAAATTTTATTGAATTAGGATGAAAAAAAAAAATAAAAGAATTATTTTTGCACTTTTGTATTCTGATGGATTTTATCATTTAAGTAGAAATTTTAGACTCCAAAGAGTTGGTGACTATCAGTGGTTAGAAAAAACATATGACTTTAAAAATAATTGTGAAAATATAGATGAATTAGCTTTTTTATTAGTCAAAAGGAGTCCTAACAAAGATGATATCTCAAAATTTTTAAATGAAATTGAAAAAATACGAAAAAATATTTTTGCGCCAGTAATAATTGGTGGAGGTATTAAGAATGTTTCTGATGCAAAACAATACTTCAACAATGGAGCTGATAAAATTTTGATCAATTCTAAATCACTAGATGATGATCTTATTGAGGAAATTTCTTCTTTATATGGAGATCAGTCTATAACAATAAACATAGATTATAAATATGATACAACTAATAATGAGGATATGACATTCATTAATTGTGGTCAAACAAAGACAAATCTATCGTTAATTAATCATCTAAAAAAGATTTGCAATAAAAGTATTGGTGAGATTATATTGCATTCGATTAATAGAGATGGGACTGGCAATGGTTTAGATTTAAAGAAAATAAACGACATATCATTATTAATAAACAAACCAATTCTTTTAATGGGTGGAGCTGGTAAAACTGAGCATATTATTGAGGCCCTAAATGATGAAAAAATAAGCGGTGTTATCACAGCTAATATTTTTAATTTTATGGGAAATGCACTTAAAAGAACAAGAGAACAAGCATTTGAAGAAAAAATAAATATTGCAAAATTATATTAATTTTATTTTTTAATAAAGATCATCATTCCTGCATGAGGGTGTTCATACTTTGGAATTTCTATTTTTAAAATATTTTCTCTAAAGTAATCGATGTCAAATTTTGCCAAATGCTCATCTGGAGAATAATTATCATTCATTATATCTGAAAACATTTCTTGCATATCTCTGTTATCTAAAAAATATTCATATCCCTTTTTTTTGTTATAAGTTTCAATATCTTTGAAAGCTTTTCTTGTTAAAGTAAAAAAAGCTACATCCTCAAGAAAAAAAATTCCACCGGATTTTAGACTCGGAAAAAAATTTTTTAAATTTGTGATCATTGCAGTTCTGGTATTCATAGAGTCATCAATAATAAAATCAAATGGACCATGATCATTAATAAATTTTTTTATTTTTTGTTTGTCAAATATGTCAATTTGAAAATATTGAACTCTTTTACTTTTATAAAAAAATTTATCTTTACTTTTATTGTCTATACCATAAATCATAGAATTTTTGAAGTAATGATGCCAACTTGCAATTGAATGTCCATTGGCAACACCTAACTCTAAAATTTTCAGTTTTTCATCTTTTATGCTATTAAAAAATTTTTCATAAATGGGTGTAGAATTTAAACCTAGTTGATATTTATAATTTTTTATATTTTTTCTTTTTAACCAATTGAAATAATTATTAAAATTGTTTTTTTCGAGTCTGTAAAAATGATAATATGATTTTTTACCATCTAAAGATCCTTTATCTGTTCCAAATTTGATAAAAATTTCATCAAGAGTTTTTGGTGACTCCACAAGTAGATCATCAAGGTCAATTTTGTTTCCTTTAAGTATAGTAAGAACAATTTTTTTTAATGTTTTAATTATTCCATTGTGTTTTAGATAAAACTTAACTCTACTGAATAGATATAAAAGCTTCATTTACAAATAAAAAATTGGTTATTTTTTGATTAAAAAATTATCATCAATATACAAGTATTTTAAGCCACTATTATTGAAAGTAAATAAAATATCATCAATTTTAGAAGAAATAGGATATCCGTGGAGATTTAAACTTGTGTTTAATAAAGCCGGAACATTTGATAATTTATGAAAACAATCTATTAAGGAATAGAATTTTTCATTAAAATCTTTTTTCAAAATTTGTGGTCTTACAGTTTGATCGTACTGATGAGTTCCATTTTTTATTAGATGATAATTTTTTTCCACTGTATCAAAACCTACAGTCATAAAATCAGAGCTAACTGATTTTGTATTTTGTATAAATTTTTTATGATGTTTTTCCATAATTGTTAACGCAAAAGGCATCCAGAAATCCCTATTTTTTATTTGATCATTAATTTTTTGAACAATTCCATCTTTATAGGGATTTGCTAAAATGCTTCTATTCCCCAAAGATCTAGCACCAAATTCCTCTCTACCTCTAACCACGGCTATTATCTCACCATTATTAATTAATTTTGCTATTTCAGAATGATTAATGTTCTTTTGAATGACAAATTTTTTATTAATTTTTTTCCTCAAAAATTTTTCATCAATTTCAAAATTATTTAGTTTTTGTCCTAAATATATATTTTTCAAAAAATAATTTTTGCTTTTTCTATTTAAATAATAACAAGCTCCTAGAGAAAGAGATTCATCAGTGCCTGTTGGGGGAACAAATATTTTTTTAACACAATCTAATTTTGCAAGTACTCCATTCATTTTAATATTCATACTCACTCCACCACTTAATGAAAAGTAACTTAATCTATATCTTTTTGAAATCATCTTAATTAATTTTGAGGACAAATCTTCAGTCATAATTTGAACAGCTGCAGCAATATTATCAAATCTAAATTTTTTTGTTTTTTTATATAGATACTCATAAAGATCTTTTGGTCTATTGTTATGAACAATCTTACAATTACTTACTTTCAAAATATCTTTGAAAACTTCATCATAAACTTTAATTGAGTATTCATGTTTTGCATAAGGTGCCAAACCCATTACTTTAAATTCATGTTCATTTGGTTTCATTTTAAGAATAAGTGTTATAAATCTATATATTCTTGCGATGTCACATTCTGAAGACTGATTCACTTTTTTTAGAATATTTTTTTTTCGATCAAATATCCAAAAAGTTTGGTTGATACCATCTCCCTCGCTGTCAAGAGTAATAATACCAATATTTTGTTTTTGTTTAATTTCAGGAGCAAAGGCAGCGTAATAAGCATGACATGTATGATGGTCTAAAAACGAAATCTTTTTTATTACTCCTTTAGACTGATCTAATAAAAATTTTTTTTGTTCTGCTCTAAACAATTTATAATTATAAAAATAATCTTTTCTTTTAAATTTCGAATAATTTAAATATGTATCTATTTTTTTTATCTTTTTTATCTTTTTTATTTTTTTTATTACTGAAGATATTTTTTTGTTTGGTGAATAGAAATTTTTAGAATAATAATCAATCCAGTCTTCGATAGAAAAATAATTGTCTAATGGATATTTATATGGAAAGACTGGAAGATTTACTGTTGTAAATCCAGCCTCATCAATAATCAAATTATTTTTTTGTACATACTCTAAACATTTGCTCACAGATTTTTTTGGATAGCCAACAAAATTTTTAATTTTATTAAACCTTTCCTCTTGATATGCAAATATAACTTTGCCATCGACCATTAACGAGGCACTTGCTCCATGACTTACACAAATTCCTAAATATACTTTTTTCATGAAATACTATAAAAATTTAATTAGATACAAAAAAAATAGCGATAATCAAAGAGTTTTTAATATTTAATGAATTATATTTACAATTATGCTCAAATAAGTAGAACTGGTCTTTGTGAAAAAGCTTAATATATATCTTGGCGATTTAACTTATGACACGATAATTCTTGTCTCAGACACCATTCCAATTAATATAGGATTTGTTGGATCTTACTTAATTAAGAAATTTGAAAATAAAGTAAATATCAATTTATTCAAATACCCAAATGACTTAATCAATAGTATAAAAAAAAATCCCCCTGATGTTTTAGCTCTGAGTAATTACTCTTGGAATAGTAATCTTTCCGAATACGTAGCCTCCATAGCAAAAAAAATTAATCCGGAAACAATAGTTATACAAGGTGGAACTAATTTTCCACATGAGACAGACCAACAAAAAATTTTTTTGGAACAAAAAATAAATACTGATTTTTATACTTTACTAGAAGGAGAAAAATCATGTGCAAACATCATTTCTAGAATTCTAATGTCTAATGGAAATAAAAAGATTATATTTGAAAAAGAAATTGATGGAGTTGTATTTATACATCCTGAAACAAAGAAATTTATAAAAGGTAAGTACTTAGAAAGAATTAAAGATCTCGATGAAATCCCCTCACCATATTTAACTGGTCTTTTAGAAAAATTTTTTGATGGTAAATTAACACCATTTATAGAAACAAACCGTGGATGTCCCTTTACATGCTCATTTTGTCATACTGGAGCAAATTATTTTCACAAACTTAATAAATTTTCAGAACAAAGAGTTAAAGATGAAATAAATTACATAGGTCAAAAAGCTGGAAAACTTGGGATATCAAATCTTCATATGGCTGATGTTAATTTTGGCATGTACCCGCAAGACAGATTAACATGTGAATACTTGAAAGAAAGTAAAGAAAAATTTGGTTGGCCAAAACAAATTATGGCTACAACAGGAAAAAATAGCAAAGAAAGAGTAATGAAAATAACAAATATTTTGGGTGATATGTTTTCTATAAATATGTCTATGCAGTCGATGGATGAACAAGTTTTAAAAAACATTAAAAGATCTAATATTAAATTAGATCACATGATTGATGTAAATAACCATCTTATAGAACAAGGTAGAAGCACCAAAGCAGAATTAATTATCGGTTTACCTGGAGAAACAAAAGAAACCTTTCTTAAAGGATTAAATAACGTTCTTAATTCAAATTCTGCATCAGTAACAATATATACTTTAATGATGTTAAATGGCACTGAGTTTAAAAATCCTGATTATAGAAAAAAATTTGGATATGAAGGAAAGTATAGAATAGTTCCCTTAAACTTTGGAGAATATGATGGTCAAAGAGTTTTTGATTTTGAGGAAGTTGGAATCAAAACAAAAGATATGAGCTTTGAGGATTACCTTTACTTGAGAGTAATAGCATTGTTTGTTGAGTCATTGCACAATGGAAAGCCATTTAATGAATTTTTTTTATACGCAAAGAATTACAATATTCAGCCTGCAGATTTTTTGAAAATTTTAAATGACAATATCAATCAATCTTCTAATAATATTAGAGAATTAATTGATGAGTTTAAAAAAGATACAAAAGATGAGTTATGGGACTCAGAAGAAAAATTAATAAAATTTTATAAAATTAATGAAAATTATCAAAAACTTAAAAATGGTGAAGTTGGGGGAAATTTAATTTATAAATACAAATCTAAAAATTTAGTTGAATATAGTGATGATTGGTTATCTTTTTTTAAAAAACAATTATTGAGTGCAATAAAAAATAAAAATCCTCAGATAAAAAATTTAAATGAAATAAAGTCAGAAATTGAGGAAATAAGTAATTTTTGTAAATTTAAACTCCATGGGTTATTGAATCCAAACATTTCAGAGGTTAAAGTTGAGAAACCCTTTAAATACGATATTCTTGATTGGCTTGATAATTATCACGAAGAAAATAAGCTTGCAGAGTTTAAATTTGAAAAAGAACAAATAATCGAATTTGAATACACAAAGGAACAGCTTTCGGTGAGAAATGATATTTTTAGAAGATATGGTAGAGATATTAATGCTTTATCAAAAATAGTAACTCGTATTAGTAATCTTGAGAGTCAATTTCGTAAAGTTAAATATAAAGAAGATGACAATCTAAGAGACATATATAAGAAAAAAGTTGGTGAAAACTTTGTAAAATACGCTTTATCAAATTAATAGTTTTTTTTTCTTACTAATATTGTTATACACGGATTATGTTAAAATGCATGGTGGGAAATCAGTGTGAAATTCACTGGCTGTTCCTGCAACGGTAAAAGTCCGAGCGCCACCTAACATAGTCCGCTGTTGAATGAGGGCCAGGAAAAGTCTAATTCTACTAATTTTTATTAGCATCGGCGTAATTATTAAGTAAGGAGATAAATTATCTCCTGTTAACTAAGGAGTCGATCATGAAAAAAATTAACTATCTTATACTTTTTATTATATCTCTTAATTTTACAACTTTGCTGGCCAAAGATATTCCTGTTATAGTTATATCACCAGGAAAGACACTTCAGTCAAAAGGTACCGTAGGCAGCGATGTTGAGGTTATTGATAGAAATACTATTTCAAATTCAAATGAAATTTTTATTGGTGATATTTTAGATAATAATCTTAATGGTCTAAATTATTTTCAACAAGGAGGCTATGGTACAGTTTCTGGAATTCAATTAAGAGGTCAGCCCAAAAGATATTCTACAGTTTATATTGATGGTGTTAAAGTCTCAGACCCATCCACTCCATCTAATGACTACTATTTTAACAATTTGATTTCTGGATCAATTGATAGAATAGAAGTTTTAAAGGGTGCACAAAGCTCTTTATATGGAAGTGGTGCGCTAGCGGGTACTATACAAGTATTTTCAAAAAAGGGTCGTGAAGGTCATAATAAAAATTTTAATATTTCCTCAGGTTCATTTGGTACACAAAAAGTAGATTTAAGCTTTGATGGTAAATACAACAATTATGATTATTTTTTAGGTTTTACAAACTTCTCAACTGGTGGTGAGTCTGCAATGAGAGATAACTCTGAGAAGGATGGGTATAGAAGTGATAGTTTGACAATGAACTATGGTTACAATTTTAATGAAAATTTTAGATTAGAAAATTTCTTTTACTATAACGATTCATTGTTAGAATATGATTCTGTTAATAGATCACAGAATGATATCGAGGCAACAGATGATCAACAAGCTATTTATACTGCCAGATTAGTAAATAAAAATGGAAATTTAAAAAATACCCTATCATACAATAATACTTACGTTTTAAGAAATACTACTGGAAATAGTAAAAAAAATTATTACGGTTATAGAGACGCAATCAATTGGGTAGCAGAATATAATTTTGATTTAGATAATAGGATAATTTTTGGTGTTGATAATGAATTCGATAAAGCTGAGCTTTATAGTTATTACACAAGTAGCGCGTATGGTGAAAGCGATGAGGCAATATTCTCTCAATATTTTGACTTACAACTAAGGCCAAAAGAAAATATTTACACTACTTTTGGTTTAAGAAGAGATTACCATACCACCGCTGAAGATTATTATACGACGAAAGCTTCATTAGCTTATAAATTTGATAATAATACAAAATTTAGATCAAACATAGGAACCTCAGTAAGGTTTCCAGCTTTGAATTCTTACCATCATGGACATTATTTAATTGATAAAGAGAGTTTAAAGGCAGAAACTGGAAAAAGTATTGATGTTGGTATTGATAAATTTTTTCCTGAAAATAATTTCAGTTTAAATGCTACTGCTTTTTTTTTAAAATATAAGAATGATATTAAGGGATGGAAATCCCATGGAGGTGGTAGACAAATTTCTTATTCAGGTGAGGCAGATCAGTATGTTTTGGATAATACTAATTCAAAAACAGAGAGTTATGGTCTTGAAATAATAGCTGATTGGAAAATAAGCGAAGATTATTCCTTAAATTTAGGATATACTAGGACAGAGTCATATGATGGTACTACTTGTGATGACCCTAATGCAACTGGTGGCCCTGGTTCAGCTGCATGTAACGATGAAATGAATGTTAGAGTTCCAAGGCATCAAATAAATTTATCTGGCTCTAATGATTTGAATAGAGATTTAACACAAACGATAAAATTCAAATATGTTGGGGAAAGAAGGGATTATGGAAATGTAAATAATAGTTTTGAGGACGTTATACTTTCAAACTATTTTACGATTGACTATATATTAAATTATAAATTATTTGATACATATAATCTTAACATATCTGCCAAAAACATTACTGATAAAAGATATTCTGAAGCTTATGAATACAAAGCTCCTGGAAGATCATTTAATTTTATGATAGGTAAAAATTTCTAATGGAAAAAAACATTAAAATATCTATTGGAATACTTGTTGTGTTAGCTGTGAGTAGATTTATTCCTCATCCACCAAATTTTACAAGCTTAATATCATTAAGTTTTTATGTGCCTGCCCTACTTGGTTTAAAATTTTTACCTTTTGTACTGTTTAGTTTTATTTTTACCGACATCATCATAGGCTTTCACAATACTCTATTTTTTACATGGGGAAGTGTTATTTTAATTGGCATAATAGCAAATAAATTCGTTAAAAGTATTACCTCAAGAATTACCGGGGCACTTATTGGTGCTTTAATTTTCTTTGTAGTTACTAATTTTGGTGTTTGGTCTTTGGGATCTTATGGTTATGATTTTAATGGTTTTTTAGCTTGTTACACTTTGGCCATACCTTTTTTTGGTTATTCTTTAGTGTCTACATTATTTTTCTCATTATTAATCGAAGGTGTAATTTCAATCAAAAAAATTAATTCATTTTTAGTAAATCTTAAATGAATGAATAAGAAAACAATTATATTTCATATTGGTTACCCAAAGACTGGAAGTACTTCGCTAAGGCATTTTTTATTTCCAAATCATAAGGATCTAAACTATTTAGGAAGATTTGACACAACTATAAATCATTTAAAAATTACTGAATTATTAGTAAAGTTAAAAGATAATGACTTTGAAAATGAAATTAGCCAAATAATCGATATAGCAAAAAATATTAATTTTTCTGAAATTAAAACAAATCTAATAGCAGATGAATTTATAATAAATTATTCAATACATTATGATAATGATGGTGATTTTAACAGAACGGTTGAAAGAACTATTAAAAGAGCAAAGTATATTTTTGATAAGATAGATGTAAATCTAAAAGTTTGTTTTATGACACGAAATCAAAGTGAGCTTATCCCATCTTTTTACTCTAATACCGCTCCAGAATTAGGTAAATCCATGACATATAATGCTGAGGATATTTTGCACTATTTTAAAAGTAAACAAACAAATAATTATTTACTTAAAAGGTTTTGTGATGGTTTAAAATTTTCAGAAATGTACGAAAAAATTGCCAACATTGTTGGTAAAGAAAATTTGAAAGTATTTATATTTGATAAAGTAAAGTATAATTTTAAAGATTATATAAATGAATTATCTCGTTATCTTAAAATAGATGAAAAAACTTCATTCAATCTTATGAAAGATAAAAGTCATTTTACTGCTGAAATGTATCTCAATGAAGATCTAAGCTCCAATAGTCCTTTCTCTGTTTTGTTACATAAAATGAAAAGAACTATAAAACTACCAAAAGAGTTATTCAAAAATTTTAACAGAAAAATTATGATTGCAAAAAAACTTACTGAAATGCAATTTGGTTCTGAGTACAAAAAAAATAAAGATAAAATCAAGAAAACTAAGGAAGCTATAATTACTCAGTACGATTTTTTAAAAAAAAATAGTGCTTTAATAAAAGAGTATTACAGGGAGGATTCAATTAAATTAGAGAAATTTTTAAATGAGGATTTAAAAAAATATAATTATTATTAATAATTGAGTTCTAAGATATCTTTGTGTGATTTACTAATATCTATTGCAAAAATTTTTTTCAGTGCATAAATCAAGCCAATTGAGCTATTAGTACTGGTCAGCTGCACGCATTACTGCGCTTCCACATCCAGCCTATCAACGTAGTGGTCTACTACGGCTCTATAGGAAGAACTAGTTTTGAGGTGAGTTTCCCGCTTA
>MDTA01213136.1_pt1 | contig 13504 bp, 16 predicted proteins | sample 811151 | NCBI WGS metagenome assembly MDTA01 (sample SAMN05326648, study PRJNA326480) | marine metagenome | isolation source: seawater | place: Indian Ocean: South | collected 2010 | reverse complement strand
TATTGCAGATAAAATTGTTAAAACTTATTAAAGGATTATATGAACCAAACATTACTAATTATTTTTTTATTAGTATTAGGGTTATCGAATCTTTATCTAGCATATCAAATTATAGAGTTGCAAGTTACTGTAACAGAGTTGCTTGAAATGGTGTATGAAAATAGAACTGTATTAGAAATGTTAAAATTATTTGGAGTTGGAGTAGAAGCATAATGGAAGTTACGTTAGTTGATAAAATGGGTTCAGACCTAACTGTGGTAAATGCCGCAAGAGTCAGTTATGGTAAGAACAAAACTGAGTTTGACTTATCAGATGAGAAACTAATAAAGTTTCTTGCAACACATAATCATTGGTCTCCGTTTGCTCATTGCAGTTTACAATTTAGAATTAAAGCACCAATATTTGTTGCTAGACAATTAGTCAAACATCAAGTAGGATTGAGTTGGAATGAAATCAGCAGAAGATATGTTGATTTTCCACCTGAATTATATAAACCAGATTCATGGAGAGGTAGGCCAATTGATAGTAAACAAGGTAGTGATGGAATAGTTAATTTGGGAGAAACTATTGATCATAACTTGGAAACAACAATGGAAAGTTGTTTGATACTATACAATACAATGATTGAAAAAGGTGTAGCACCTGAAATGGCAAGAATGGTACTACCACAATCAATGATGACTGAATGGTATTGGAGTGGAACTCTATATGCATTTGCTAGAGTATGCCAATTGAGATGTGCTAAGGATACCCAATTAGAAACACAACAAGTGGCTAATATAATCAATGATAATTGCAAAGAAAGTTTTCCAATTAGCTGGAAGTACTTGCAAAATGAAAAAAATGAAAGTATAATGTAACGATGCCATCAGTGTATAACAACGATTTACAAAAATTATTCTTAGAGTTCTTAGTTACAGATCCAGAGCTGTATGCTAGAGTAAGAAACATAATTGACGGAAAATATTTCAGTAAACAATATTTTGATGTAGTAGCAATGATCATTGAGTATTGTGAAAAATATAAAAAATTACCAACACTAGATCAAGTTAAAGCAAAAACTGATATTGAATTATCATTGGTACCAGATATTGATGACACACAAAAGCAATGGTTCTTAGATGAGTTTGAAGTATTTTGCAGACACAAAGCATTAGAAAAAGCAATTATTGATTCGACTGATTTATTAGAAAAAGGTGAGTATGGACCTGTTGAAGAAATGATTAAAGCGGCAGTACGTATTGGACTAACAAAGGATTTAGGTACTGACTACTTTGATGATCCAAAGAAAAGATTATTAGCACTTAAAGACAATAATGGTACAGTAACTACTGGCTGGTCTCAGCTAGATAAAAAACTATATGGTGGTTTTAACAAAGGTGAGCTTAATATATTTGCTGGAACATCAGGCTCTGGTAAGAGTTTGTTCTTACAAAACTTATCTTTGAATTGGGTACAAAAAGGTCTCAATGTCTTATACTTTACATTTGAGTTAAGTGAAGAACTATCATCGATGAGAATTGATGCAATGACAACAGGTATTCCAACAAATGAGATATTTAAAAAGATAGATGATGTAGATTTAGCAGTTAAGTTACAATCTAAAAATTCCGGAAAGTTTCAAATCAAATATATAGCATCAGGTGGAACTACAAATGATTTAAGAACGTATGTAAAAGAATATACAATTAATAAAGGTGTAGCACCTGATGTTATATTGGTAGATTACTTAGACTTGATGATGCCTAATAATAAAAAGATATCTCCATCTGAGATGTTTATTAAAGACAAATATGTATCTGAAGAACTAAGAAATTTTGCTGTAGAACAACATTGTGTATTAGTAACAGCATCGCAGTTAAACAGAGGTGCGGTGGAAGAAGTAGAATATGATATGAGTCATATTGCGGGTGGTATCAGTAAAATTAATACAGCAGATAACGTGATAGGTATCTTTACAAGTAGAGCCATGCGTGAAAGAGGTAGGTATCAGATACAATTAATTAAAACAAGATCAAGTGGAGGTGTTGGTGCTAAAGTTGATCTAGCATTTGATATTGACAAGTTAAGAATCACAGACCTAAATGAAGATGATGATAACATAATGCCAACATCATCAGATGTATTGACAGCATCAATACGTAAAAGAACATCAACAGTTTCTGAAAAATCAGAAGGTAGTGTGGTAGCAGAAAAGACTGAAAATGCTAAAAGTTTGCGAGATTTATTGAAAAGTCAGCGTCAAAACTTTGAAGAATTAGAATAATCTTATAAATGTATGTAAATGGACATAAAATCTTTAATAAATATTTGAAGAGGATACTATGAAAAAACATACACGTTCAATATTACAAGAGATTAGCAGAGTTGTTCCACACACCGATGTGAATAATGTCATGGAATCACGAGCAAATCATGTTATAGCGTCAGCTATTAACCTTACCAAAATGATATATGAAACGTATGATGAAGCAGTAGCAGACGATTTAATTAAAAGATTTGTTAATAGTATTAAGACACAAGACCCGAAAAAATTTGAACGAGGTATTAAGAAGTTAAACGAATCAAATGAAAGTAAATGATCTCAATAATGTCAACGAAAACACAAATCTTCATCTTACACACCTTGAAGATTTAGCCTTATTCCAAGGCAAAGCAGGAGCCTTAAAAGCAGTTGAGTTTTTAAGAAATCTTTCACAAGTAGCAAAGTCATCTAGTCCTAAAAAATTTAATCTTACTATTAAATGGGACGGATCACCTGCAATATTTTGTGGAACGGATCCCAGTGATGGTAAATTCTTTGTAGGTACTAAAGGTGTATTCAATAAAGATCCTAAACTTAATAAGTCCAGAGATGATATTATAAACAATCACCCTGATACTATTAAGAATGGTGAAGAAGTAAGTAAAGCAGGTTTGCGTAATAAGTTGTTAATAGCATTTACACACCTATCTAAATTAGGTATTAAAAATGTATTACAAGGCGATCTAATGTTTACACAAGGTGATTTAAAGCCAGTAAACTATAAAGGACAACCTTACATATCATTTAAACCAAATACAATAACTTATGCAGTTCCACAGCACAATGAACTAGCAGAAAAAATGCAAAGAGCAAAAATTGGAATAGTATTCCATACATCATATAGTGGCAGTAATTTAGAATCAATGACAGCAAGTTTTGATGTTGACATAGCCGGATTAAACAAAACTGATGATGTTTGGTATGATGATGCATATATCAAAGACTATACTGGTATTGTAAATTTAACAGCAGGTGAATTTAAAGCTGTTACAAATGCTATCAATGATGCAGAGAAATATATTAATTCAGCAGGAAATATATTTGATTGGCTAGAAGCAAAAGAAGTAGGAAAAAATTTTAAAGAACTTGTCGACGCAAATCATAACAATATGATTAGAGCAGGAGAAATTACACAAGATCCAAAACAGTTTTTTAATAACTTTGCAGTAGATTATGAAAAACGTGTTGAACAAGCTATTGCTAAATTAAAAACAGGTAGAGAAGGCTCAGCAGGTCAACGTAGATTGGCTGACTTGGAACAATGGAAATTATATTGGCAAAGTAATAAATCACAAATTGAATCATGGTATAGTGCTTGGCTAAAGCTCACAGCAATTAAAAATACTTTGTATCAGAAGCTAAAAAATATTAAACAAATTGATGCATTTGATCAAGAAGGTGATGAGTATGTGGTCAGAGATCAGGAAGGCTTTGTAGCAGTTGACAGGATTGGTAGTGCTATCAAAGTTGTTGACAGGTTAGATTTCAGTAGAAAGAATTTTGCAAAAGAAGAGTATGAATTAAGTTTAGTTAATGATCTAACAGAGAGCAGAGCATTTAGATCAAGACAAGACATTGGAAAGTTTACAGCACCACAGGTAAGTGAATTAGTTTATGCTTATTGTGTAGCTTTATTAATATTGAGTGAAGAATACAAATATAAGAACATAGCTCAGGTATATGCTAGAAGAACTTTGAGCTATAATAATTTTGATTATTTTAGAACCAATGGAACTGATCTATACTTGTTAGTACATAGCTTGATTGGTAGTGGTAGTATCATACAATTTGATAAAGAAAAATCAAGCAAAACATTTATTGATAGATTACAGTCCAATGATATTTTGATTAAAGAATTTTTATATTATATTGCTGGCGGAATGATCAAGCCAGATTTATCAGTAAGGATTATGTTAAAATTAGAAAGACAGCTTAGAATAACTTCGGGAGAACTTAAAAAGTTGAGACGTTGGGCAGTTGACTTTCCTTATATGAAAACCAAAGATAAAAATAATGCAGTACATTCCACAATGCATTTTATTCAAGCATACGCACCAAAAAGTGAACTACATCAAGCATTAAGAGATATGGGAAGAGAAAGAGCTCTAAAAGATAAAATCAGACCACAGCAAAAAATTAGAAAAAGTGTGGCCAAAGGTGCTCTAGTCAAATAATGTACACTTTAAATACTACGAAAAATTCATATGTAAAAATAGCAGACACAATTGAAATATATTGTATTACTACAGATATTGAATTAGCATATAACAATGAAGAAACAGAAAGCGATCAAGAAAAAGATTTTGATCATATACGTCAGCTAATATCAATATATGAAAAAATACTGTTTTTTACTAAACCAGAAAAGACATCTAATGGATATACATTTAAATTTGGAGTAGAACAAAAGGACCTATTTGCTCTCAATAATGATCCTGTAGGTGTGCTTAAAGAACGTTTAAATGGGGTAGTTTTATTTGATAACACTATTATAACAAAAGGGTTAAATACAAATACTAAGATTACAAAGGAGCAGTAGAATGGAGCAAAAACCGGAGGCAAAATTAAAAATGGCACCAGCAAACGATATTGAATCAGATAGCTTACAGGTACACGTGGCTTTATCACGTGAACGACATGAAGAAATCAGCAATAGATTTGATCGTGTAGATGCACGAATGGAAAAAATGGAAGCCCAAATGGAAAAAGGATTTGATAAAGTTCAAAAAATAATCCTTTGGACAGCAGGAACCATGTTCTTTACAATGCTGACAATGTATGTATCAACAATGTTTGGCCCAGCGATTATATCAACACTAGGATAATATATGTTAATTAATGAAATATTTGAAGGAACTCCGCAAATTTTTGGCAAGTATAAAAACAAAGTCAAAAAAAGATTTCGTTGTGCGGCTGGCCCACGTAAAGGAAGAATAGTAGCTAATCCTGAAACGTGTACAGCACCTATCAATATTAAAAAGCGTCAAACAATGAAAACAACAAGAGCAGGCAAGTCAACTATCCAAGGTAAAAGAGCAACATTCACAAAAAAATATAATCCTATATCAAAGATTGTTAAGGGCTTGAATAAACAAGTTAAGTCAAGAAGAAGAACTAAACCTATAAAGTTAGGAAAAAGATAATGCTTATTAGTGATATTTTTCCAGTACAAGAAGCCAAAATTGTTTATGGCAAAAAAGGTAGAGAAGTAGTACGAAAATATCGTTGTACTTTTGGTAGAAAAAAGGGCAGAATAGTGTCTAATCCATCAGTATGTTCAGCACCACTGGATATCAAAAAACGTTTTCAAATGAAAAAACTAAGAAGCAGAATGGGTGCAAGGCTAACAAGAAAAATTAAATTCACAAAAAGATTCAATCCAGCGTCTAGAAGGGTAGCCGCTATGAATAAATCATTAAGAAGAAGATAAAAAAAGACTTGCTCTTTTTGTTGAAATGTAATAATATAAAGTTATACTTAAAACTTTACGATGGCAAATATGACACGAGAAGATGATAGAAGACAACTTGCAAATAGAAGCAAGGACAAAGGTTATCAGAATTTCCCTACAATTACGGATTGTATTGAACATTTTAGATTCATTAGGATATTACACAAACACACTAAAATACCCTCTGACTATTTAGATCATATTGAAAATCAATTACAAAGATTTAAAAAAACTAAAGGTAAAGCTAAAGAACAAATGGCTGAGATCAGAACTATTATCAAGAATGTTCATGATAAAGAATTCCAAACAGCAAGACACACACGTAAAACTAAAGAAGGTGTACAAGTAGGTAAGTTTTTAATCAAGATACAACATGGTCCAAAAAAGACATTTGACATACTTGATTATGTATCTCGCGATGAGTATGTTACTGGTATAAGATTGTATGAAATAGCATACATGATCACACATAGACTATCAACTGGTATGAATATGGACCATGCACAAATACAAGATATACTTGATGAGCATACAAAATACGTAGAATTAATAGCTGAAATATACAAAAAAAAGCAAGAAATGAGACAATTATCAGATGACGAAGAAGCCCATAATGAGGCTAAAATAGCATTTGAAGAGGTTAAAACCCGTTGTACTGATCTAAGAGATAGTATTAATGACAAATACAAAGATGAAATTAATCAGTTAAAAGACTAAATAAAAGTGTTATGAAATTAAATGATCTACAATCCAAGTATGAAAGTCGTATTGAACGTGTCAGTCGTTGGTTAGATGAAACGTATGGCTTTAAAGTATACGATAATGTATCACTAGCAGAGCTTTATAAAGCTAAAGCAGATCTTGATGCTCAACGTGAGTCACTAAAAAGATCTTTGCCTTTTAATACGTATCATGAAAATCCGCAATATGCAAAAAATTTATTACTTTCTGAAGCAGTAGTTTTAATGATTGGTCATATTGATGAGAAAGATATGCCATCTGCCGACAGCAACGATGCAGGACAAGACAGTCCAGTAGGTAGCACAGAAACTACTGAAGCGGCAAAACCAGACTTTTTAGATTTAGACAAAGACGGTAACAAAACTGAGCCAATGAAAAAGGCGGCAGATGATAAAGAAAAAGCTAACGAAGAATTAACAGCGGCACAGAAAAAATTACCAGTTGGATTACAAAAAGCGATTGCTAAAAAACAAGGTGACAAAGAAGAAGTTACTGAAGACACAGCAGAGCTAGAACAAGCACAAACAGTTTTAGCATCTCAACAAATGCCAGAAGAAGTACAAAGCATGATTGAGAAAGTTAGCAAAATGCAAAACGAAGACCTAGCGGCGATTGTTGATCAAATGGCAAATGAATTTGGTATGGACCAAGCAGTTGCTTTTAGAGATTCAGTTTCAGCATCACTAGATAACTTATTACAAGTTGCTAAAGAAACAAAAGATGCTGTAAACAATGAAGTATTAAAACTTCAAGGCGAAGCACCAGCTTCATCAAACATGAGTGACGAAACACCTGATTTAGAAGACGAATTAGGTGGTGACTTAGAAGATGAAATCAAATCAGATAGTGATGCTTCAACTGATGGTGATGATTCAGCTTCAGGACCAGCTGACGAGCCATTAGGCAGAGCCAGAAAAGAGTAAATCATGAAATTGTCGGAAGTACTTAATCAGCAAGAGATCGCTGAAAGTTACCTTACACAAATCAAATCAGAAGTGATGAATTTGTTAATAACTTTGGTAGCTAATGGGCAATCAGAAATTGAAACAGACAAATTGGTAAAACAATTAAATGGTAAGCAAGAAGGATTTAATGTTACGGCTAATTCTATAAGAGATTTACTAAAAGACTTAAAAATTGTTAAAAGTGTTAATGGACAAAAGGTTGTCCTAAATACAAGTAATAGTTTGACACAACACTCTAAAGATGCTACAATGGATAATGAAAAGAAAGTTAACAAACTTGCAAAGAAAACCATTGATAGAGATCTTTAATTTTGACATTACTAGTAGATAAATTCAATTACTCACATTTAAAACGTAAGACCATAGAAGGTAAGCGTCATTACTTGGACAGTAACGGACAAGCAGTACCGTCGGTGACCACAATACTTTCTCATGGCAAAGACATGACAGCAATTAACAACTGGAAAAAAAGAGTTGGTAATGCTGAAGCACAACGTATAGTGACCGAGTCAGCAAACTTAGGTACAATAACTCATAAACATTTAGAATGTTATATCGAAGGAACAGAAAGACCTGTCGGTAATAATCTAATTTACAAACAAGCAAAAGAATTAAGTGATGTAATTATTGAACAAGGAATGAAAGACGTTGAACAAGTTTGGGCTATTGAGCAAGGATTGTGTTTTCCTGGACTTTACGCCGGAACGGCTGACATGGTTTGTCAGTACAAAGGTAAAGGTGCTATAGGAGATTTTAAAACTTCTAGACAGATTAAAAAGCGAGAATGGATTGAAGATTATTTTGTTCAATGTGCCGCTTATGCCTTAGCACACAACGAAGTGTATGGAACAGATATAAACACGGGTTTAATCTTTATTGTATCACACTCGGGAAAATACCAGGAGTTTGTTGTAGAACAAAGCGAATTTAAGCACTATACAGATATTTGGTTAAACAAAGTAGAACAATACTATAACGCAACTAAATAATAATATATTTAGGAACAAAAATTATGGCAACAACTTACGTTAGATTAAAAAATCGTAGAGGTAATAGAACAGATCTACCAGAACCTTTAGCAGAAGGTGAGATAGGTTTAGCTCTAGATACACGAGAACTATATATTGGTACTGGAAATCAAGACGAACGTAATAGAATGGTACAAGTAGATACCTTTCTAAATGCACAAACACAGACGCAATCATTAATTGATACTAGGTTAGTGATGTTTAAACTTGCAAATACTGATTCATTTAAAGGTGATGGTACAACAGCAAGTTCAACAACACTAAATGGTAGCGAAATGTCTAAGCCAGGAAGCAAAGCAACACCGATTAGTGCTGATGATATTGTAGTCACAAAATTTGATATCAATAATAGACCTACTACAGTTGAAAGTTCTCAATATAGTATATCAGTTGGATCAGGAATTACAATTACATTTATATCAGGTGCTATACCAGAAAATAATTCCACAATAGTAGTTTCAAAATGGAAAGTTTCAGAAATTGTTACAGCTATTGAAACAGCACTTCCTAACTTAGATACAGTACAGACATCAGCAACAAATATGTTGTATATTGATCTAACAACAGGCACAGGTTTTGTTGACATAGCAACTTCAGGATATACGCAGACACAGGTTAAAACGGCTTTAGATGCATTAGGATTAATTGATACATCAAACACTAATGCAAATTTAAATATCTTAGGTAATATCAGTCAACTTGGTTTTACAGCTAGACCGATTTCAGTTGATGGAACATTATTATCAACAATGGATTCGCCAGGACAGGCAAAAATATTATCTTCTTTTTTAAATAAAGCACTTGGAACACCATCAGTATCAGTAGCAAGTAATATTAAAATTTACACGCAAGATTCAAGACCAGAATTTGATGCTAATCAATTCATTGGTGACAATGCATTATTAAAAACTACCCTAGTAAAAAATACATCAGCAAATGTTTTTACATTTAAGGTAGCTGACGTTAACACTATATCATTAGATTACTCATTAAAGTTTGGTTCAGCTTTCGCAGTTGGTAGATTACAAATTATTTCCGATGGATCCAATGTACATTATGTTGATGACAGGACTGAAACAGCAGATACGTCAAAAATTACGTTTTCTACACCAGCAGTAAGCGGTGGAATGTTAGCTTTACAGTACGGAAACAGCGATACAACTACTGACTGCAATATGTCTTATCTATTAAAACGTTGGTTAACATCTTAGCACTCCTAAAATAAATACAACTTTATAATAGTTGTCCACATTAAAGAAAAAAAACTTTGAAAAATAGTTTTTTTAATATTGACAATTTATGCTTTATCTCTTACTATTAATGAATGTTAAGAGAACAAGTAAAACAAAAAACGAAATACGACTTTGGAGTAGAGATGAGCACAGACCAAGAATTATTGATCGTTAAAAGAGACGGCCACACAGAACCATTAGACCTAAACAAAATACATAAAATGACAGAAGCGGCCTGCGATGGTTTATCTGGCACATCAGCATCAGAAGTTGAAATGAATTCAGGTCTACAGTTCACAAATAAAATGACAACTGTAGAGATCCAAAACATATTAATTAGGTCAGCAAATGATTTGATATCGTTAGACACACCAAACTATCAATATGTCGCGGCAAGACTATTATTATTTTCTCTACGTAAACACGTGTTTGGAAAACACACATCACATGAGGCTCATATGCCTTTAAGATTTTTTGTTGGAACCAATGTTGAACGTGGAGTATATGATCAATCTATCTTATCAAAATATTCTGACGATGAATGGAAGCGATTAGATTCATATATCAAGCATGATAGAGATTTAAATTTCACTTATGCTGGTTTAAGACAAGTTGTGGACAAGTATCTTGTACAAGACAGAAGTTCTTCCGCCGTCTACGAAACACCACAATATATGTATATGATGATTGCGGCAACATTGTTTGCAGATTATCCAAAGCAACAAAGATTACAAATTATCAAAAAATATTACAATGCTATTTCATTGTTTAAGATAAACATACCTACTCCTGTAATGGCTGGAGTAAGAACACCAGTAAGACAATTTGCTTCTTGTGTTCTAGTTGATAGCGATGATACATTAGATTCAATTTTTGCATCAGACATGGCGATAGGAAAATACACGGCACAAAGAGCTGGTATTGGAATTAATGCAGGACGTATTAGAGGACTTAATTCTAAAATACGTGGAGGTGAAATTGCACACACTGGTGTTGTACCATTCCTTAAAAAGTTTGAAGCAACTGTTAGAAGTTGTACACAGAATGGTGTACGTGGAGGTTGTGCTACAGTACACTTTCCAATTTGGCATCAAGAAATTGAAGATATCATTGTATTAAAAAACAACAAAGGTACAGAAGACAATAGAGTAAGAAAATTAGATTATTCAATTCAGCTTTCTAAATTATTTTATGAAAGATTTATCAAAAATGAAATAATCAGTTTGTTTTCACCACATGATGTTCCTGGTCTATTTGATGCATTTGGTACGCCAAAATTTGATAAGATGTATAAAGATTTTGAGAAAGATTCATCAATACCGAGAAAAGAAATCCCAGCTTCAGAGTTGTTTAACAACTTGTTGAAAGAAAGAGCTGAGACAGGTAGAATTTACATTATGAATATTGATCATGTGAATACTCATAGTTCATTCTTAGATAAAGTTTCTATGTCAAATTTATGTCAAGAAATTACATTACCGACTGCACCAATTCAACATATTGATGGTGACGGAGAGATTGCATTATGTATTCTTTCTGCTATCAATGTTGGTACACTAAAAGACTTAGATGAATTAGAAGAACTATGTGACCTGGCTGTTAGAGCTTTAGACGAAATTATTGATTATCAAAAGTACCCAATCAAAGCGGCAGAGATAAGCACAAAAGCAAGACGTTCGTTGGGTGTAGGATATATTGGACTAGCACACTATCTAGCTAAAAAGCAAGTTGGTTACAATGATAAAGAAGCATTAAAGTATGTTCATGAATTATCTGAAGCATTTCAGTTTAATTTAATTCAAGCATCAATGAATCTTGCTAAAGAAAAAGGTAAATGTGAATACTTTGATAGAACAAAATATTCATTGGGCGAGTTACCAATAGATCATTACAAAGAAGACCTAGACGAAGTATGCTCTACAAAATTAAAAATGAAGTGGGAAAAACTGAGAAAAGAAGTTGCTGAACATGGAATGAGAAATTCAACACTATCAGCACAGATGCCATCTGAAAGTTCTTCCGTTGTTAGTAACGCAACCAATGGAATTGAACCACCACGTGGATTTTTATCAGTTAAAAAGAGTAAAAAAGGACCATTGAAACAGATTGTTCCTGATTATGGAAAGTTAAAGAACTTTTACACATTACTTTGGGATATGCCAAACAATGATGGATATATCAAAATTGTATCAGTCATGCAGAAGTTCTTTGATCAAGCTATATCTGGTAACTGGTCGTACAATCCAACTCACTTTGAGAACAATGAAGTTCCAATGAGTGTAATCTTTAAAGACTTACTAACAACATACAAGTTGGGTTGGAAAACGTCATATTACCAAAATACATACGATTTTAAAACAGATGCTTCAGTAGAAGTGGAAGTACAGCCGATCCAGAATGCGGCACAGGACTTGGATCCCCAAAATCCAGTAGTAGAAACCCAACCTAAAAAAGTAACAAGTAGCGAGGATCTTACAGCAGAAGATTCTTCTTGCGAAGCTTGTGAAATTTAAGTATAATAATAAGTAGTAACATGAAAACAGTATTCAACAGAGAAGATATAGATTTCACCAAAGAGCCAATGTTCTTTGGAGAAGACCAAAACGTACAGAGATACGATGTATTCAAGTATCCGCAGTTTGATAAATTGAATCAAACTATGCTGGGTTACTTCTGGAGACCAGAAGAAGTTAGTCTACAAAAAGACAGAGGTGACTACGCAAAATTCCGTCCGGAACAAAAACATATCTTTACAGCAAACTTAAAATACCAAACACTATTAGATAGTGTACAAGGCAGAGGACCAAGTTTAGCTTTTTTACCTTATGTTTCAAATCCTGAATTAGAAGGTTGTATTATTACTTGGGATTTCTTTGAAACAATACATTCAAGATCTTATACACATATTATAAAAAATGTGTACCCAGATCCAAGTGAAGTTTTTAATACTATACTTGATGACAAAGAAATTTTAAAAAGAGCAGTATCAGTTACAAAACACTATGATCTATTCAGTGAGATGGCTACAGATTTAATATACAAGAAAAAAGGTACAATGTATGATGTTAAAAAACAATTATACATGGCAATACAAAATGTTAATCTTTTAGAAGGTTTACGATTTTATGTTTCGTTTGCTTGTACATTCGCATTTGGTGAACTTAAACTTATGGAAGGTTCAGCAAAAATAATTTCATTGATTGCTAGAGACGAGTCTCAGCATCTAGCACTTACAACACATATCATTAAAAATTGGCAACAAGGTGATGACAAAGACTTTGTTAAAATTCAAAAAGAATGCAAAGATGATGTTATCCAAATGTATAAAGATTGTGTTGAAGAAGAAAAAGCATGGGCAAAGCATTTGATGAAAGACGGAACACTAATTGGTCTCAACGAAAAACTACTTCACAAGTATGTTGAATTTATTGCTAACAAAAGATTGAAAGCAATAGGTTTTGATCCAATATTTGAACAACCAGTAACTCAAAATCCACTACCATGGACACAGCATTGGTTATCAAGTTCAGGATTACAAGTTGCACCTCAGGAAACTGAAGTTGAAAGTTATATCATTGGTGGAGTAAAACAAGACGTAAACGACAAAACATTTGAAGGATTTAAACTATGATCGTAAACAAATATAAAAAAGATGATATCATAACATTAAAACTTGTATCAAGTGAAGAAGTCATCACTAAAGTAGTTGAAGCTAACGAAGATTCATTTACAGTTGCAAAACCGATGATGCTAATTCACACACCAAAAGGTGTTGCTATGAG
>MDTA01019256.1_pt1 | contig 13509 bp, 10 predicted proteins | sample 811151 | NCBI WGS metagenome assembly MDTA01 (sample SAMN05326648, study PRJNA326480) | marine metagenome | isolation source: seawater | place: Indian Ocean: South | collected 2010 | reverse complement strand
TCATGTTCTACTATTGAAGTAGAATTTTTATTTTTAATATATGGTACTGTATGTGCTCCACATCTGTTACCCATTAGTAATGAATCGCATTGTGTATAATTTCTTGAATTTAAAGCTTTTTTACTAATATCAACTAATCCTCTATAAGTATTGTCTGCTCTTCCGGCAGAAATTCCTTTTGAAATGATTTTGCTCTTTGTATTTTTTCCTAAGTGAATCATTTTCGTTCCCGTATCTGCTTTTTGATGATTGTTAGTGATAGCAATGGAGTAAAATTCTCCAACTGAATTGTCACCTTGTAAAATACAACTTGGATATTTCCACGTGATCGCAGAGCCAGTTTCGACCTGTGTCCAGGATATTTTAGAATTTTTTCCTCTACAAGCTCCTCTTTTTGTTACAAAATTATATATACCGCCTATACCGTTTTTATCTCCGGGATACCAATTTTGTACAGTGGAGTATTTTATTTCTGCATCATCTAATGCTACTAATTCCACATTGGCAGCATGTAATTGATTTTCATCTCTCATTGGTGCAGTACAACCCTCTAAGTAACTAACATAACTACCTTTATCAGCAATGATAAGTGTCCTTTCAAACTGTCCTGTTTCTGAGGCATTAATCCTAAAATATGTAGATAATTCCATCGGACATCTGGTATTTGGTGGAATATAAACAAACGATCCATCAGTAAACACTGCTGAATTTAGTGTAGCAAAATAATGGTCGCTTAAAGGTATTACTGATCCAAGATATTTTTTTACTAGTTCAGGATGTTTTTGAATTGCCTCTGATATCGGACAAAAAATTATTCCTTTTTTATCTAATTCACCTTTAAAGGTAGTAGCTACTGAAACAGAATCAAAAACTGCATCTACTGCAACACCGCTTAATCTTTTTTGCTCATTAAGTGGTATACCTAATTTATTATATGTTTCAATAAGCTTTGGATCGACATCGTCTAAACTTTTTGGTTTGTTTTTCATACTTTTCGGTGCTGAATAATAATAAAGGTCCTGATAATTAATTTTTGGGTACTTTGGTTTTTGCCAATTAGGTTCTTTTAAAACTTTTAATCTATTAAAAGCTTTTAATCGCCAATCCAACATCCATTTTGGTTCATTCTTTATTTTAGATATAAACTTAATTGTCTCTTCTGAAAGACCTTTTGGAGCTTTAATATTTTCAATATCAGTTGTAAAACCGTACTTATATTCCTGATTTTTAAGTTCTTCTCTTTTCATATTATTTTTGTAAGTTTATTTTTGTTAAATCTTGTAGTTTTACTTTTTCAAAAAAACCATTTATATGTCGGTCTAACTGATCCCATAAATTGTGCGTAATACATTTTACTGATTTGTTGTTACAACCTTTTTTTGAATTTTTCTTACAATTAAGAGTTCTTACTTCCTCGTCTACAGCAAATATAATATTTGATAATTTTATTTCTGATGCTGGTTTCTCTAAAACATAACCGCCATTTGCTCCTCTAGAACTTTTCACTAAGTTGTTGTTTTTCAATTTTATAAAAATTTGCTCTAAATAAGCTAAAGATATGTTTTGCCTTAATGATATTTCAGATAAGCTGATTGGACCCCTATCAGCATTTGAAGCTAAATCTGCCATTGCCATGACTGCGTATCTACCTTTATTTGTTAATTTCATAAATTATTGTTGTAATACAATAATTATGGTCGAATTCCTACCGTTTTAGTAAGGATTAAAAAAAAATATTTGTCGCATAAAAACATGTTATAACGATGAACTTTTTTTTTTAATAATAATCATTATCAATTATGAAACCTAAAAGTTTAGAAATTTTTATACCTGGTCCCGCTGGAAGGTTAGAGGCAAAATATTATAAGAACCCTAAATTTGGATCACCTGTTGCTATAGTATTGCATCCTCATCCTCAATATGGTGGAACGATGAATAATAGAGTTGTTCAATTAATGTATAATATTTTTCTAGAAAATGGTTTTTCAGTTATAAAAGTAAATTTTAGAGGAGTTGGTAAAAGCGATGGAGTTTTTGATAATGGTCAAGGTGAGCTATCGGACGCAGCTGCAGCATTAGATTGGATTGAGAGGCAAAACCAAGATTACAGCCAATGTTGGGTTTCAGGTTTTTCTTTTGGATCTCTAATTTGTATGCAATTAATAATGAGGAGACCAGAGGTAAATAACTTTATAGCAGTATCCCCTCAACCAAATGTTTATGATTTTTCTTTTTTAGCTCCATGCCCGACTTCAGGTCAAGTTGTTTATAGTGATAACGATGAGCTTGTGTCTAGGGAAAGTATTACAGAGTTAGATAATAAAATAAAAAACCAAAAAGGTGTTGAAGTAATATTTTCAAAAATAAAAAATTCGAATCATTTTTTTAAAAATAAAGAAAAAGAATTAACAATTGAAATTGAAAAATATCTTAAAGAAAAAACCGCACTAATTTAATTTTCAAATAACTCACCTCCAGTGCATGGTTTTTTACACCCTGTTGTTGAAGGAAAAGTTATAGGAAGCTTTAGATAAGATCTAATTGCTAAAAAAGCAAAAGCTTGTGACTCCACAAAATCTCCATCTACACCATATTCATCAATAAGTTCAACAATATAAGTTGAATTTAAATTTTTTCTAATTTTTTCAACCAAAATCTTATTTTTTCTTCCTCCACCACATAGTATTATCTTTTTTTGTTTATTGCTGAGTTTCGATAATTTATCTGAAATCATACTGCTAATAATATTTGCTGTAAACTTTGTTAGGGTTGTTGCGCCATCTTCGAGTGATAAACCTCTTGCAAATGAAATATCAAAATCATTTACATCAAAAGATAATTTATCTTTTTTATTTCTATTGGCATATAGCTCTTGTGCTTGTTCTAGTATAATTTCATTGATTTCTCCTGACTCTGAAAGTTTGCCATTCGTATCAAATTTTTTTTCAGAGTTTTTCCTCACCCAGCTATCTATCAAACAATTACCAGGCCCAATGTCTTGACTGAACAATCCACCCTCTTCAGTTAATTTTTCAATAATTGTAATGTTAGAAATTCCACCTATATTTAATAAACAAACTGGTAATTTTATCTTTCTTTGAGAAACAATTAGTCTGTGAAATAAGGGAGTTAAAGGAGCTCCTTCACCACCATTTTCTAAATCATTTTTTCTAAAATTACATATGATTTTTTTTTTTATAAGTTGATGAAGAAGTCTTCCGTCACCTAATTGTTTTGAAACTTTTTCACTGGCATTGTGATAAATAGTTTGGCCATGAAAACCTACTAAAAAGTCTTCATATTTAATTTTGAAATCTTTAATGATTTTCGCATGAAAAAAAGTAATTTTTTTCTCGAGATCTGAAAGATCTTTAGCAATTTTTTTAAGATCCACAAGATTGTTAATTTTTTCTTTTAAAAAATGAATCTTTTTATAAATCTCATCATCGTATTCAAAGTATTTGTTTTTTAATGATTCGTAACTACTTATCCCATCAGAGATTATTACTGATGCGTCCACTCCATCACCTGATGTACCGCTCATAAGTCCCAAAGAAATATATTTTTTTTGCATATTTTTATTTATTTATACTAATTTTTGTATAATAGTGGATTTTATTGATTGTACTATGAAAAATATGTTTTTAGAGGAAATGAAATCCCGTGGTTATCTTAATCAATGTACGGATATAATCAAATTAAATGAAATTTGTAACAAAAAATCAATATCTGGATATATAGGATTTGATTGTACTGCAAAAAGTCTTCATGTTGGAAGTCTACTTCAAATAATGATTCTTAAGTTAATGCAAAAACATGGTCACCAACCGATAGTACTTCTTGGTGGAGGAACCACATTGATAGGAGATCCATCTGGAAAAGACTCTACACGAAAAATTTTGGATCAAAGTGAAATTAAAAAAAATATAAAAAGTATTAAAAAAGTTTTTAATAAAATTTTAGACAGTTCAGATAAAAAGACCAAACCAATATTTGTAGATAATGCAAATTGGCTTTCAAAATTAAATTTTATAAAATTTCTAAGGGATGTTGGTAGTCATTTTACTATAAATAAGATGCTAACTTTTGATAGCGTAAAATTAAGATTAGATAGAGAGCAATCACTTAGTTATATGGAGTTCAATTACATGATATTGCAGGCATACGATTTTTATGAATTATTTAAGAAAAAAAATTGTATTCTTCAAATTGGCGGATCGGATCAGTGGGGAAATATAGTGAATGGTGTAGATTTAATTAGAAGGAAGTTACAAAAAGACTCTTTTGGTTTAACTTCTCCTTTAATCACTCTAGCTTCCGGTGCAAAAATGGGCAAGACTGAAAAGGGAGCTGTATGGTTAAATGAAGAAATGTTTTCTCCATATGACTATTGGCAATTTTGGAGAAATACTGACGATAGAGATGTTAAACGGTTTTTAAATTATTTTACAGAAATTGATACAAAAGAAATAGATAAAATCTGCGAAAAGGAAAAAAATATAAATAAACTTAAAATATTTTTGGCTAATGAAGCTACTAAAATTTTACACGGAAAATCAGCTGCTCAAAAAGCTGAAAAAACTGCAAAGACTACTTTTGAAAGTGGTGGATTTGGTGGAGAATTACCAGAAATAAAAGTAGACTCGAGCAAAGTTAATTTTGGAATAAACTTATTAGAATTTCTATCAAGTAACAAAATTATGTCTTCAAAAAGTGAGGCGAGAAGAGCAATAAATAATAATGGTTTAAAGATTAATAACGAAATAGTAAAGGACGAAAAGAAAATTTTAAAAATTAACGACTTTAAGAATAATCGTTTAAAAATTTCTTTTGGTAAGAAAAGACACTATGTAATTAAGATTATTTAGTTTCCTTATTCTTGTCGACTATTTTTTGTATAAATCTTGGTGTCAACGTTCTTAAAGGATTTATAGTTGTTTTTATTTTTCCTGGCGGTCCTTTCATTTTAAAACTTATTCCAAACAAACCTTCCCCTGCTTCTTTAGGAATAACTATATCTCCGATTAAAGGAATTTTAGAGATCATTTTATTTAACGTTTTCGCAGGTATCAAAGTTCCTCTCAGGCTTGTGGTTGAGGGATTTTGATAACCTTCCATTAAAACAGATATACTTGGACCGAGCGCAAGTATTTCATTTATTTTTAAAGAGTTCCCTGTTTGCTCCATTTCAATTTCTAAAATGTCAAAAGATAAACCCTCTCCTTGTGCTAAATCTGCTAAACCACCAAGATCTGCTATGGAAAGAAGCTTCACCATCCCAGGGGCATTTATAACTTTAAAATTTTCAATCTTAAGTTTTGAATTAGAGGAGTTCTCATAAATTATAGATGAAAATAGTAGTTTTCCACCAGAAAGACCTTTAAAGAAACTATACTCAGTAAGCAAAGGTCTAGTGAGATCTGAATATATTTCAAGGTACCTTTTTTTACTCATATTATCACTCTTCATAGTTATGTCTAAATAATTATTTTTACCAAAATCTCCTTTTGAGGAAATTTTAACAAATTTACCACTCTGAATTTTTCCAATTAATTTAAAACTTTTTAACTTCTCAGATAATGGGACATCAATTTTAGTAAAATCAATTTCTATTTCTTTATTTATTTTAGAAAATATATTTGAGCCAGTTTTTTGACTAAAGATTTTATGCAAATTGGTTGCGTCAAAGTGGGAGCCATTAATTAAAATTTTCTTTCTGAATTCAATTTTAAAATCATTATTTTTATCTTTATCTTTAAAAGTTTTTACTAGAATTTTTTTTAATGATAACAATTTTCCTTTTTCAAAATTCAATCCTTCAGCAATTATTGAATTATTTCCTTCAATTAAACTAACTTTGTTAATCTTAATATTTTCTTTATTTTTGTCGAAATCTAAAAAAATCTTGGCAATCTTATCTTTAGATTTAACATAATTAATCACTTTTAAATCTAATTCGTTACTATAATCTAAATCGATATTTAATTTTATAAGATCTTTTTCGATCTTATTGTTCAAACTATACTTTAAATAATCCTGATTATTTAATGAATACTCTCCTGATATTTTATTTATATTTTTTTTTGATTTAAAAATTGTTTCAAAACTAGAGTCTTTTATACTTACCTGGTGTATTTGTTTAGTTAATAAAGTGTTTTCAATAGGTTTTTTTAAAATGAATAAAGCGTTATTTACTTTTCCTTTTCCCTTTAATTCATATTTTTTAACTTTATATGTTTTATCAAATATTACATTTAAATTACTATCAAAATTTGCCTGAATTTTTTTTACATCTTTTAACAAGTGAATATTTTTTATAAATTTAGGACGATCATTAATTTCAGTGTACTTTAATTTTGTTTCAAAATTTGAGTTAATTTGGATTTCAGACGAAACGCTAATTTTTATATCGCCCTCATTAATCTCCAAAAGATCAGTCCGGGTAGAAACATTTTTAATTAAAATGTCTGTTTTATCTGCAAAAAAATCAAAATTTGTTTTTTCTAAGATCAGGTCCTTATAGATTTGAGTTTTTAAATTACTAATTGAACCTTTTGCTATAAAGTTGTCTAAAATGTTATTATTATCAAAAAAAACTTCTATTTCTGTATCAAGTCTTCCTTCTTTAACTTTATTTTTCAAAAAACTTGTAAAATTTGATGGTTTAAACGAACTTGAAATATATTTAATTTGCTCAATATCTAATTGATTTAAAAGAAAATTAATTTTTTTAATTCTAGCTTCTGATTTGAATATTGAAAAAAAGTCTACAAAAACTTTTATTTTTTTAACTGGGATAATTGAACCTCGATAGTTAACTGTGGGATCAGAAGTTTGCAAGAAAAGGCTTATTTCTTTAAGATCAATTTTATACTCTATATCACTTAATTTAATATTTATATTTTCATTACTTTGATTAATCTTTTTTGAAATTAAATCGTTGAATCTATTAGTTTCAATACCAATTGTAGATAATAGTACTATCAAAATGGTCATAATTAATAATAATAAAATAAGAAAGTTTAAAAAAAATTTTTTCATTACCTATTTTTTATTCCCTCCTCGATAAATTGATCTATATCTCCATCTAAAACACTAGATGGGTTTGTATTTTCAATTTTACTTCTAAGATCTTTAACCAGTTGATATGGCTGAAGAACATAAGATCTAATTTGATGACCCCAGCCAATATCAGTTTTGGTACTGAGTTCTTTTTGGTTTTCTTCCTCTCTTTTTTGAATTTCATGCTCATAAAGTCTTGCTCTTAACATTTTAAAACAACTCTCTTTATTTTTGTGTTGAGATCTTTCATTTTGACATTGAACAACTATTTTAGTTGGTAGGTGAGTTATTCTTACAGCGCTGTCAGTAGTATTAACATGCTGTCCACCTGCTCCGCTGGATCTATACGTATCTATCCTTAAATCTTTATCATCAATCTCAATTTTAATATTATCTTCAACTGCTGGGTAAACCCAAACACTTGCAAAACTTGTATGTCGCCTAGCACCACTGTCAAAAGGAGATATTCTAACTAATCTATGAACACCTGACTCGGCCCTCATCAAGCCATATAAATAATCTCCATTTACTTTTATTGTAGAAGATTTAATTCCTGCTTCCTCACCTCTATGCTCACTTACTATTTGATATTTAAATTTTTTCTTATCAAACCACTTTAAATACATTCTTCTAAGCATATCTGCCCAATCTTGGCTTTCTGTACCTCCCGCACCAGCGTGTATTTCTAGATAGATATTAAGATCATCGTTTTCACCAGATAAAAAACAATTAATTTCAATTTTTTTTATATCTTGATTAATTTCATCAATTTTTTTAAAGCAGTCGTCTATAATTTCATCATTCTTTTCTTTGCTCGCTAAACTAAATAGCTCTTTTACATTATCAATTTCTATCTTAAAATTACGATAAGAATTAGTAATATCTTCGTAAATTTTTTTTTGTTTAACTGTTTTTTTTACTAAATCTTTGTTTTTCCAGAAATTTTCCTCCTGAAGTGTATCCGCTATTTCCTGAAGTTTCTTTTGAACATTATTTTTATCAAAGATACCCCCTGATATTTCTTAGATTTTTTTCTAAAGACTCTATTTTTGTTTCAAAGTTTTGCATTAGTAAAATTGTCTAAACCTTATCAGACTATCACGTCCATTTATTGTTATTAAATTATTATTGTTTATGTTGTTAATATCTTTAATTTTTAATGCCTCTACAATTGTATTTTTGTCACCCAGTGCGGATTTTAAACCTGTATCATAATTTAAAGAAGTCAAAAGTATATTCTCTGGGACCTTAAAATCTTCAAAATCATCTTTGAATAATCCTTTTTCAACAAAATTTTTGAAAATTGGTAAAGCAGCCTTAGAGCCAGTTTCAAATTTTCCTAAGCTTTTTGGATTGTCAAATCCAATGTACACTCCAATTACTAAATTGGATGAAAAACCGATAAACCACGCATCATAATTATCATTAGTGGTTCCTGTTTTTCCAGCTAAAGGAACCTTTAAGGATTTTAATTTTTTTGCTGTTCCTCTATCAACAGCTCCCTTAAGAATTGAAGTCATTTGATAAGCGGTTTCTTTACTTATAATTTGTTCATTTGTATTTTCTATTAATGGAAATTCAATAGGCTGATTAATGAATTTGTCACAACCTAAACATTTTCTATTTTTTGATTGGAAAATAGTATTTCCTCTTCTATCTTGAATTCTTGAAATTAAACTAGGTTCTATTTTTTTTCCACCGTTTACAAATGGAGCATAAGCTGCCGTTAAATTTAGCAACGTAGTTTCAGCAGCTCCTAAAGAAACAGATAGTAGTTCTGGAATTTCATCATAAATGTTTAATTTTTTTGAAAGTTCTAAAATTTTATCTAAGCCTAAAATTTTAGCTATTCTTACTGTCATTAAATTTCTAGAATATTCTATTCCTTTCCTGAATGTCGAAGGTCCATAAAACTTTTTTCCATAATTTTCTGGTTTCCAATTTTTAAGACCTACGCCTTGGCTTTCTACAAAAGGAGCATCTAAAATAATAGAATTTGGTGAAAAACCATTTTCTAAGGCTGCAGCATAAACAATCGGCTTAAAGGCTGAACCAGGTTGTCTTTTTGCTTGTGTTACTCTGTTAAATTCACTTGATTTAAAATTAAATCCTCCAACCAAGGCTTTAATATCACCTGTATAAGGGTCTAAAACAATTATACCACCGTTAACTTTTGGATATTGTTTTAAAACCCAAGAATTTTTTTCTTTTTTAACAAAAATAATATCACCAACTTTATGAATATCTAAAAGATTTTTCTTTTTTGGGATAGTCCATTTAACGTCAGTAAAATTTATTGTTCCACTTAATTTATAATTTTTATCTTCTATACTTTTAAAATTAATTTCATTAACATCAAGACTCTGAATTTGTACAATTTTCCAATTTAATGTTGGATCTAATTTAAATTTATCAATCTTTTTTTTCCAATTCTTATCTTTTATTATATTAGTTATAGGGCCTCTCCATCCGTGTCTTCTGTCATAATCTTCGATGCCTTTTCTTAAAGATTTAATTGCTTGAATTTGATAATTAATATTAAGCGGGGTTCTAATACTTAATCCTTGTGAATATAATTTTTCAAAACCATATTTTTCATTAACTTCCCTCCTTACTTCCTCAGTATATGAATTTGCCTCATTAACAATTACAATTTTTCTTTTTTTTAAATTAAGTATGCTATCTTTTAATTTCTTATATTGCTTCTTGGTAATAAAATTATTTTCTTCTAAGTTTTTTAATACTAAATCTCTTCTAAATTTTGCTACCTTAGGAAATCTATAAGGGTTATATTTACTCGGAGCTTTAGGAAGTGCAGCTAGTAAAGCCGCATCAGAATAATTTAATTCTTTAATTGATTTATCAAAATATTCTAGGCTTGCAGCAGCAATACCGTAAGTTCCTTGACCTAAATAAATTTGATTAAGATACAATTCCAGAATTCGCTCCTTAGAATAAGCTCTTTCAATTCTAAATGCTAGAATGGCTTCTTTAATCTTTCTTTTTAATGATACCTCATTCGTCAAAAGAAAGTTTTTAGCCACCTGTTGAGTAATTGTAGATGCTCCCTCAAGTCTTTTATTTTTGGAAAAATTTTTAATATTATTAATTACCGCTCTTATTATCCCTTTAGCATCTACTCCTGGATGGTTAAAAAAATTTTTATCTTCTGCTGATAAAAATGAGTTTACAATTACTTCTGGAATAGATTCGTAAGGAACAAATAATCTTTTTTGTAATGCATATTCTGCAATTAACTTTCCATCACTTGAGTAGACTCTACTAGAAATTGGTGGTTGATAATTTGAAAGTTTTTTATAGTCAGGTAGACCAATTGAAAAATACCATAAGGTTGAAAATAAAAAAAATACACAGATTATTAAAAAAATTATTATAAATTTTATTGAAAAATTGATAAATTTAAACATATTTGCTTTTTATTATTAATAAATTTGACATTCTTGAGGCATTTCAACTTTAAATGTGTATATTTCTTCATTAAATTGTATAAAATACTTATATGACAAATTTAAAATTCACAGATTTCAAAACATTAAAAGGAATTTATCAGCAATGGAAAAAAATTTATATATTGATGCTTCGCATCCAAATGAAACGCGTATTGTACTCAAATCAGAAAATTCAATTGAAGAATACGAATTTGAAGATAAAAACAATTTAAATTTTAAAAATAATATTTACTTAGGGACTGTAAGTAGAGTAGAACCTTCGTTGCAGGCAGCTTTTGTCAATTTCGGTAGAGAAAGACATGGTTTTTTAGCGTTTAATGATATTCAATCAGATTATTATCAAATACCATCCGAGGATAAAGAGAAAATTAGAGTAGCAGAAGAAAAAATTAGAGAAGAACTTAAAAACAATTTAATAGAAAAATCTCAAGAGAATAATCATCAAGATGTTTCCGATAATCAAAACGAGGAAAATTATAAAGATGGAAACATTATAGAACCTAAAAGTGAAGACATAAAGAAAAAAGAATATAGAGAAGAAGTTAAAACATCGTACGGTATAAAAAGATATAAAATTCAAGAAGTTATTAAACCGGGACAAGTAGTTTTAATACAGGTCATAAAAGAGGAAAGAGGACAAAAAGGAGCTGCGCTTACTACTTTTATTTCTTTAGCAGGTAAGTACATGGTGTTAATGCCAAACACTCCAAAAGGTGGGGGAATATCAAGAAAAATTTATAATTCTTCTGATAGACAAAAAATCAGAGGAATTTTAAATGAAATAGATATTCCCAAAAGTATGGGTGTAATTGTAAGAACAGCAGGAGCTAATAAAACAAAAAACGAAATAGAAAAAGATTTTCAAAATACTTTAAATACTTGGGAAGAAATAAGGGATAAAGCTCTAGATTCTAATGCTCCATCACTTGTTTATGAGGAAGGTGACATAATCAAAAGAACACTAAGAGATACTTACGATAATGAAACTAAAAATATTTATATTGAAGGTAATGAAGCATATCAAAAAGCAAAAAAATTTATGAAAGAATTAATGCCTAAAAATGTAAAAAATATAAAAAAGTACAGGGGAAAAATTCCATTGTTCCACGATGCAAAAATTGAAAAGGAGTTGAATAATATTTTTGAACCTACAGTAAAACTTAAATCTGGAGGATACTTAGTTATCAACCCCACAGAAGCTTTAGTTTCAATTGATATAAATTCTGGTCAATCAACTAAACAGACTAATATTGAAAAAACTGCATTAAATACAAATCTTGAAGCTGCAGAAGAAATAGCTCATCAAATAAAACTGCGAGATTTATCAGGTCTAATTGTCATTGACTTTATTGATATGATGAACTTTTACAATAGAAGAACAGTTGAAAAAAAAATGAGAGAAAGTATTAGAAAAGATCGGGCAAGAATTCAACTTGGAAGAATAAGCAATTTTGGGCTTTTAGAAATGACTAGGCAAAGATTGAGGGAAGGTTCTATAAAATGGGAAACACAACTCTCATTAGGGTCATTTTCACAGAAAATCTTAAAAAAAATCCAACACTTAGCATTTACTGATAAAGTAAAGTTACTGAAAGTTTATATTCCTGAAAAAGTAAAAATTTTCATCGAAGATAATTTTTCTGATGAATTGAAATTTTTTAAGAAAAAATATCTCTATAAAATTGAGATTTTATCAGAAAAAAAAATGATAATTCCAGAATTTAAAATTGAGCTAATGAATAAATCAAAAAAAATATTAAATACTGTTGAATTCATAAGAAATATTTCTGAGTCAGGTAAAAACCTCATGTCAAAATCTAGTGGAAAAAAAGAATTGAAAAAAGGAAAAAAAGAAATAAAAAAAATTAAAAATAAAACTAAATTAAGAACTTTGTGGGTAAGAAGAAGAAAAAAATTAAATTAGTCCTTCAGTTGGCGTGCTAGCTTTTGCAAAATAATTTTTTTTCATTCTACCTGCTAAAAAAGAGTTTCTTCCTGATATAACGGCATCTTTAAAGGATTTTGCCATCAAAATAGGATTTTTAGCTTTTGCAATAGCGCTGTTAATTAAAACTCCATCACATCCTAACTCCATTGCGATGGTTGCATCTGAGGCTGTGCCAATTCCGGCGTCTACTATGACAGGTACCTTAGACTGTTTAATAATAATAGAAATGTTAATTTTATTTTGTAAACCTAACCCAGACCCGATAGGAGATGCTAAAGGCATAATAGCAGAGGCACCGTTATCTTCTAGTTTTTTTGCTAAGAGTGGGTCGTCCGTGCAATATACCATTACCTTAAAGCCCTCTTTGACTAATGTTTTAGTTGATTTTAAAGTTTCAATCATATTTGGATATAACGTTTTTTTGTCTCCTAAAACTTCAAGTTTTACTAATTTCCATCCACCCATTTCCCTAGCTAAACGAAGAGTTCTCAGTGCTTCTGAAGAAGTAAAACATCCTGCTGTATTAGGTAAAAAGATTATTTTTTTTGGATTAAGATAATCTGTAAGTATAGGTTTTCTTTTGTCCAAAATATTAACTCTTCTTACTGCCACAGTCACCATGTCAGCGCCAGATGCTTTAACAGCTTTAGCAGTTTCTAAAAAACTTTTATATTTACCAGTTCCTACGATTAGTCTTGAGACTAGCTTTTTGTTTGCAATAATTAATCTATCACTTTTCAATTTAGCCACCTCCAATAAAATGAACAATTTCTAGTTTATCGTCATTTTTTAATTTTTGTTTTTTAAAATTAATTTTTTGAATTATCTTCCCATTATATTCAATAGCAATTTTTTTATTTGCCAATTTATATTTTTTTAATAAGTCAAAAATCGAAAAATTTGCCTTTATTTTAATTTTTTTTCCATTTAATTGTATTTTTGCCATAATTGAGTTAATCAATGGTATTATTAAATAACGATGAAAAAAATTATAATTCTTAATGGTCCAAATCTCAACCTTTTAGGTGA
>MDTA01009908.1_pt1 | contig 13509 bp, 12 predicted proteins | sample 811151 | NCBI WGS metagenome assembly MDTA01 (sample SAMN05326648, study PRJNA326480) | marine metagenome | isolation source: seawater | place: Indian Ocean: South | collected 2010 | reverse complement strand
GCTGACTTGTGCAGCGTCATAAGCTTCGCGATTTCCTGGCGAATGGCTGGATCATTTATAGCACCGGTCTCTTTTGCCCGGTCCATTATCAAGTCAACCCTGCCAGCCCGCTGAGGGTACCATTTATAAGGCTGCATTGTGGTTTCTGTTTCAACCCGCTCTTGATCATAAATTGGTCCATCTCCCTTTGAGGCTTGACCCCAAGAGCGGAGGGAGTCGGCGGCGCGTCTCTCATGCATCAGTGTTGTTGTAGCCACTTGCCAGCCATCACCCATTTCCCCTACTTGAAAATCAGGCAGTACTTCCGCATCAGTTAGAAAAACCTGATTAAAAGAGGCGTGGCCATTCATTTGCATGAGTGGTTGAGTTTCTACCCCTGGCTGGTTCATATCGATAATAAAATAGGAAAGTCCTCTATGTTTTGTTTCATCCATATCAGTTCGAGCAAGTAATAAGCCCCAGTGCGCTTTGTGAGCGCTTGTAGTCCATACTTTTTGGCCATTCACTACCCATTTATTTCCCACCATAACCGCTTTTGTGGTTGCCCCCGCGAGGTCTGACCCGCTGCCGGGCTCACTAAATAGCTGGCACCATACGTCTTCTCCGGTAATTATTCGCTTTAAAAATTTTTCTTTGTGCATGTCAGAGCCATGGTTGAGGATAGTTGCAGCTGCTAACATTCGAATTCCGGATTTAGGGATTGTTAAAGCGCCAATTCTATTAAATTCTTCGTCGATAGTCGGAACTAAACTAACCGGCAGGTCACGGCCATACCATTCAGCTGGCCAATTAGCCATTCCCCACCCGGAGTCGGCAAGCTTGAGACGCCACTCCACTAGATCGAGATTAGGACTCCAGTTTTCTTCTAACCAGGCACGAACTTCGTTGCGAACTTGTTCTTCACTAATTGACATAAATAACGCTCCTTATTGATCCCAAGACTGCATCATCAATTCGCGATGAAAGTATGCTGTACCTAGAAATACTTCCGAACTTTTTGCCCTTTTAAACCAGAGATGGGTATCATTATCCCAGGTAAAACCAATCCCCCCATGCATTTGGACGGCGTTAATGGCTGTTTGCATGTAAGCTTCAGACGCAGAAGCTTTGGCTATAGATGCAGTAGCGGCTATATCGCTCTCTTCATCGTCAAACGAAGCGGCAGCGTAGTAAGCAGCTGATTTAGCAAGTTCTACATCAGCGAGCATATCAGTAGCTTTATGTTTAGTAACTTGGAATGAAGCTATAGACCTCCCAAACTGCATTCGCATTTTGACATATTCTAGCGTGTCTTCACGAAGTCTCTCGGCTCCTCCAACCATCTCATTAGAAAGGCCAATACAAGATTTCAAGAATGTTTTTTGCATGGCATCAGTTACGTCTTCTTCGGTCGAAATACAAGTTGCTTCAACTTCATTAAATATTAATTTTGCGAGCTTTCTTGTTTGATCAGTAGAATTGAGCAGTTTTTTTTCTAGCCCAGCCGCAGTCCCTTCAACTGAAAAAAGTGATAGTCGCTGGGATCCCGAATTGTCATCAACTTTTGCCAATACTATAATTAAGTCGGACATATGACCGTCCAGCACGAAACTTTTCACTCCCGTAAGATTGTAAACACCCTGATTTTTATTGGCACACATAGTCATCGACGGTATATCCCATGTCCCACTCTCTTCGGTAAAAGCCAGGGAGGCAGTCAGGTCGCCCGATGCTATTTCAGGCAGATATTTTTTCTTATATTCTTCGGACGCCCCGTAAAGTAAAGCGTTTGCTGCTAGAACAGCTGACGAGAAGTATGGCGCACAGATTAGAGACCGCCCCATTTCTTCTAAAACAATACATTGCTCCGATAATCCGAACCCTTGGCCGCCGTATTCCTCTGGTATAGCAATAGCAGTTAGGCCTAATTCAGTATTGATTTTTTGCCATTGGTCTTTGTCCCAACCGGCGTCTGTAGCCATCAAACGACGAACCTCGGTCGTGGGCGACTTTTCTTCCAAAAAACGCCTAAGAAACGATCTAAATTCCTCTTGTTCCTCAGAGAAGCTAAATTTCATTCGTTTTATCCTTCGTTATAGGCAATATAACCCGGTAGTTGTACCCCATAGTAGTCATGTATTAAAACTCTCAAAGGGCGTTTCTATTTCTTTTAGTTCCTGCAGTAAATCTGGCGGGAAATCCTCATTAAGTCCAGTCGATATTACGTCGCACATATGGGAAAATCTATTTCTTACTAAACTTGTTAACTCATCGTACCGGCCTATTACGCAAAACAGATTTAAGACGTCATCTGTTATTTCTGCTGCAAGCTTATCCCAGTCACCATTTTTGGTCATAGAGTTCAATTTTCTGCCAAGATCACCGTATCCATGGGTTTCAAGCACGGGCCAATAAGCGGGCGTCGAACCATAAAAGCCAACGCGGTATCGAACTATTTCGGCGGCCTTCGCAACAGCATCATTATCTGCTCCGGTAGCAAGAAAGCCGCCGCCTGAAACTTCGAAATTTCCGCGGGTGCGATTTGATAGACTTAGTCCTTGCTGGATTTTTGGAGCTATTGTCTCTTCATAATATTTTTGTGTGCAAAAGCCATGCAGTCGAACCCCATCGGCAACCTCTGCAGCTGTTTTTAACATCAAAGGACCTACAGCTGCGAGCGTCACGGGGGGCAACGCTAAATCGGATTTTTCTGGGACAAACTCAGGCGTCATTAGTGTGAAGTTATAGTGATCTCCCTTGAAGTCCAGCTTATCCCCATATTTCCAGCAACGCCAAATTGCCTTTAACGCGTTTATGTATTCCCTCATGCGTGGTGCTGGCGGTGACCAGGGAGCACTGAAGCGTTTTTCGTTATGTGCCCGGATTTGTGTTCCTAAGCCCAGAGTAAATCGTCCATGGGACGCTTCATTCAAATCCCAGCCTAGATTAGCGACGGCCATGGGACTTCGGAGAAAGGATACAGCTATTCCGGTGGCTAAGTTGACTTCTTTTGTATGGACTGCGGCAACGCCCAAAGGAAGAAAGGGGTCGTGTTTTAATTCGGTTGTCAACAAACCGCTATAACCTGATTTTTCATACGAAGGTACTGTGTCCGCTATCTCCCCCAATGGAATATTCGTTATATTTCTATAAATTTGCATTCTTGGATATTCCTTAACTAGAAATGCTTATTGCAAGTTTTCTGGAGGAGTGCCGATGGCTCCAGCCTCATATAAATTTTCGATTTCCTTATTTGATAAACCTAAATCGGAAAGAATTTGTTCGGTGTTTTCACCAAGAACTTTTGCGTGTTGATAAAGTCCGCCAGGCGTCTTTGAAAAGGTTACAGGTACTCTAATGTGTCGGATGCGCCCTTCGGTAGGATGGTCAACTTCTGGAAACATCTTAACGGCCTTTAAGTGGGGACAGTTAAATAGGTCCTCTGGTGAATTAACAGGGCCGGCGGGGATATCAACGTTTTCTAAAATAACCAGCCATTCTTGGCTTGTTTTCGATAAAATAGTATCTGACACAATTTGGTATAGAGCATCGATATTTTCTGTTCGTAGAGTCTGATTCTTGAAGCGTTCGTCATCAATAAGGTGCGGTGCACCGGCTACTTCAAAGAAATTCTCCCAATGTTTTTGTGTATACGGAACTACGCTTATAAATCCGTCCTTTGTTTGATAGGGGCGCCGATTAGTTGTCAATAAACGGCTATACCCTGAAGGTCCGGTTGGCGGCACAAATGTTTGTCCTTGAAGATGTTCATTAACTACAAAAGAAGCAAACGATTCATACATTGGAACATGGAGTTTCTGTCCCTCACCCGTTCTTTCACGATGGAAGAGAGCCATTACGATGTAGTTTGATAAAAATAATCCGGTCGTTTTATCCGCTATCACGCTTGGAGCATATTTTGGACTTCCTGTCACTCGTCCATAGAGACTTGCAAGACCTGAGGCGCTCTGGATTAGGTCATCATAAGCGGGTTTATCAGCATATGGTCCATCTTCCCCAAAACCTGTTGCAGAGGCATAAATTATGTCTGGCTGAAGCATAGAAATCGTTTCGTAGTCTATACCTAAGCGGGCGGCTGCTTTGGGTCGTATATTGTGGACAAATACATCGGCAGTTTTTATCAGCTTTTCAAATGGCGCTCGAGCCTCCGGAACTTTTAGGTTGAAGACAATGCTTTTCTTGTTACGCCCCTTGATAAGCTGTCCTGTCGACATTCCCGGCGATCTTGCAGCCCCAGTCCAACGGTTCACATCACCGTCCGGTGTTTCGATTTTAATAACATCCGCACCCATTTCGCCCAAAATTTGAGTGCAGAAAGGACCCAACATCACAGTTGTTAGATCTATAACTTTGACTCCCTGTAGAGGTCCTTTTGGTGTTCCGGTACTCATGGTCTTTTTCCTATTCCTTGTACTAAAATATTGTATAACTTAAGTCGACCGTAGTTTCTTGCTGTTGTGTGTTTTTTTTACAGTGATCAGGACCGCGATACTAAAATAATTAAAAAAGTAATAATTTTGAGCCGAAGCAGATAGGAGAATTTAATGCAGAGCGATGAAGATTTTATAACCTCGGTCGAGGCGTTGAAACCGTTTGTTGGAAGTAAAAGTATAGTTGAAGATGAAATAGCCTTATCCGTTGTAAAACGCATAGCAGGAATGTTGGATGAAGACTTTAATTCGTATAGAGTTGGTTCCGAATTACCGCCTCATTGGTTTGGTATGTTTTTCCCAAACGTAACCAAGCAATCGGATATAGGTCCTGACGGGCATCCAAACCCTGGCGTTGTACTTCCCCCTATACCTTTACCCCGAAGAATGGGTGCCGGTCGACGTGTACAAATCGTGGGAACGCTAAAGGCAGGTGTGCCAGCAACTCGCACGACAGAAGTGGTTGCAATTACCCCTAAGATTGCAAGAACCGGTAAAATAGCGATACTTACGCTCCGGGATACGATTGAGACTGAAGGTCGGGTCATAGCAACTGATGAAACAGATGCAATATACCGGGAAATGCCGCCGCCTGGAGAAAAAAGTAAAGTTACTCCGCCCGTCAAAGCGCCCGATGATGCCGAATGGTCAGATACCATTACGCTCTCTGAGGCATTGGTTTTTAGGTATTCAGCGGTGACTTGGAATGCGCACAGAATTCACTACGACGCTGATTACTCACGAGATATCGAAGGATACCCGGCTACGGTTCAAAATGGCGGTCTAACAATGACATTAATGGTTGGAGCGGCATTAAAGAGGGCTCCCGCTCAACTTGGCACTTTTAACGTGAGGCTTACCCGGCCTGTTCATGTGGGAGACACAATTGATATATGCGGAGCCATCACGGGCCAAAATACTATGAATTGCTGGGTGGCTGATCAAGACGGTGCGCAATGTGGGATTATGGAGCTAGGTTTTAAACAATGAGCGGCGGGCCTCTCGAGGGGGTGCGAGTTATAGACCAAACCACTATCGTCGTGGGACCTATATGCGGCAGAACTCTGGCTGATTATGGTGCTGATGTGATCAAGGTTGAGGCACCTGCCGGTGACCTATTGAGAACGATGGCAGAGGGAAGCAGGAACCCTGGAATGTCGGGTAAATTTTTGAATTTCAATCGCAACAAAAAATCTGTTTGTTTAGATATAAAAAAAACAGCGGGGCTAAAGGTTTTAAAAGAATTAATCGCGACTGCAGACGTTTTCGTTTCTAATGTTCGTCCGCAAGGGTTAGCACGAGCCGGTCTAGGCTATGAAGACCTAGCGAGAGAAAACCCTAGTCTAATTTACTGCTCCATTGTAGGTTTTGGAAAGGGTGGACGCTATTATAATAGACCCGCCTACGATCCTATCATTCAAAGTGTGTCGGGTGTAGCGGCCACGTTACATAGAGCTACTGGTGAGCCGCGCTTTGTGCCTATGGTTATGACTGATCACACTACTGGGTTGATAGCGGCGCAAGCCATTGGGTTTGCTCTTTTTCGCAGGGAAAAGACGGGAACTGGTGAAGCTATTGAAGTTCCAATGTTTGAAAATATGGCATCTTTTGTTACATCAGAACATATGGGGGCCGCGACATTTGAGCCGCCGATTGGCCACACAGGTGACGGCCGATTGCTGAGCCCTTATTATCGTCCTTTAGCCACTAAGGATGGTTTCATTACCGTCGGCCCTAATACAAATGACCAGGCTTTTGCTTTTTTTGAAGCAATTGGCAGACCCGAGTTAAAAACGGACCCACGTTTTGATAGTGCTGCCAACCGTACAGCAAATGCTGAAGCTTATTTCATAGTGCGGAAAGAAGGGTTATTGGCAAGAACAACGGACGAATGGTTAGAGATATTTGACGAGCTCGATGTTCCGGCGCAACGATACAATACAATAGAGGATGTTTTGAAGGACGCGCATTTAAATGAAGTCGAATTCTTCACCACGGAAATGCATCCGAGCGAGGGACTAATCAGGCGCACAAGAATTGCCAATACCTTTAGTGGAGGGAGAAGAAAAGATACTTCACATGCCCCACTATTAGGGGAGAATACATGCGACGTCCTCAGGGAATTAGGTTATTCTTCTGATGAGATCGAAACCATGGTTAAGTTAGGTGCAGTCAAGCAATCTAAAGCCTCAGAAATGTAAAGAAAAAATGACAAAAAAAACAATCCGTATTGGTTGTGGTGCAGGTCAGTCCGATGACCGGATCCCTCCGGCTATTGAATTAGCCAAATATGGGAACTTAGATTATTTGGTATTTGAGTGCCTGGCGGAACGAACTATTGGTCGAGAGACGCTAAGCAAATTAAATGATCCTGCAATGGGATATACCCCGTCTCTTCAGAGACGTTTGCGGGCGGTCTTGCCGATATGTAACGAAAACAATATTCGGATTGTTAGTAATATGGGGGCTGCAAATCCGCTTGCTGCCGCCAAGGCCATGCGTCATGAGGCACTGGATTTGGGTCTAGGCGACATACCGTGTGCGGTGGTACTGGGCGATGATGTTACCGATATTATAATGAAAAAACCCGATCTCCTGCTTCTTGAAACGGGAGAACCTGTAGAGGCTATTTTACCAAAACTGATATCAGCAAATGCTTATTTGGGAGCGGATGTTGTTGCGCAAGCCATTGACACCGGTGCTCCCGTCATCTTGACAGGCAGGGTTGCAGATCCATCTCTATTTTTGGCGCCTATGTTATGTGAATTTGGATGGTCTTACGACGCCTTCGATAAATTGGCTGTTGGGACAATTACGGGACATCTGCTTGAATGTTCGTCGTCACTTACGGGAGGGTGTTTCAGTTGGCCTGGTCGCAAAGAAGTTCCGAATTTAGCGACACTCGGTTACCCTTTAGCGGAAATAAGTAGTGATGGAAGTGTTTGTCTTGGCAAAACACCTGGGTCGGGTGGCCGCCTAGATGTAATGACTTGTACTGAACAATTACTTTATGAAATGCACGATCCGTCCGCCTACATAACACCTGACTGTGTGTTGGATATATTGGACGTGGAAATGACACAGGTAGCCGAGGATCAGGTTGCAGTTACTGGGGCAAAGGCAAGCTGCAGGACGGATACTTACAAAGTCGTAGTAGGGTATACGGACGGTTTTATTGGAGAAGGAGAGGTGTCATTTGGCGGGATAGACGCAGTCGCTCGGGCGAAGCATGCTGCGGACATTGTCAAACAAAGGTTGACGATTCAGGGGTGCCAATACGAAGATTATCGCGTTGATCTCATAGGAATGTCGAGTTTACATGGTTCGGTGGATGATAGAACAGAACCATATGAGGTGCGTCTGCGAATAGCGGGTAGATCACAAAGCCGGAAAGCCGCCGAAACTCTTGGATTTGAAGTGAGATCAATGCATATGCACGGCCCTGGAGGAGCTGGCGGTGGTAAAGGACCGATGGTACGGGAAGTTCTAGCGGTTCGCTCTGTTTTGTTACCTAGAGAACTCGTGTCAACAAACGTAGTTGTAGAAGGTTCACTATGACAAGTTTAATTAGGGTATATGACCTGGCCCACTGCAGAGCGGGAGACAAGGGTAATACAAGTAATATTTCAGTAATTGCATATGAAGCAACTGACTGGGCCTTTTTGCGCGATAATTTAACGGAGGAAAAGGTTCTTGAGGCATTTTCCCATTTAGCTGAGGGGCCAGTGACGCGATTTGAATTGCCAAAGCTTAAAGCCTTTAACTTTGTTATAGAAAAAGCGTTGGCTGGAGGTGTAACTACTTCGCTTGCGCAGGACATCCATGGAAAAGCCCATAGCAATATAATGCTGGCTATAGAACTTCCGGCAGTTGGCCGAAACGAGTTTAGCAATAGTACCCTGCGCTGAACATTCTATGTAGTCGGCACGAACGGTAACTTTATCGGCTCCGTTTATAGAACTTTACTAAATCTGCAGTTCTTGCGGCAGTGTTTGTTAGATCAGTGGGCGTAGTCAGGCTCCTGACGGTCCAAAATTCTTTTTAAAGCATCGAAGTGCCATTCGGCATTTTTACGACCGCCGTACAACATTTTATTATCGCCGTAGGTCTTAAAAGTTTTTTCAATAACTGGCTCTGGCAACTTCCTAAGAGGCTGTCCCGTCCACATTGCATACAATTGAACTTGGGCGACACGCTCGAGATAATATAAGCGGTCATATGCCTCGGCTACAGTATCTCCTAAGGTAAGCGCCCCATGGTTAGCCATCAGCATTACAGTATTATCGCCGCAAGCTTTTACCAGTCTCTCACCTTCTGATGGATCCATGCCAGGCCCGTCGTAAGACTCGTCATACCCTGTTCTCATCTGGGTGCCTAACTCAGTTTGTCCTATCGGCTGTATTTTTTGGTCCTCTAAACGTGTGAGGGCGCTGGCATAAGGCATATGTGTATGGAAAACTGCGCTGGCATTTTTCATTTTTTTATGCATTGGAGCGTGAATGCAATAAGCAGATCTTTCTACTATGCCTTCCCCCGCTTGCACAACGCCATCATAGTCAACCTCCATAAAACAACTTGCATTAACTTCTGACCAATGAAGACCAAAAGGAATTTGATAGTACCTATCTTTATGGCCTGGTACGCGAAAAGTAAGGTGATTAAAAATACCTTCATGCAGGTTATGCATTACTGCGCACCGATGCGCTGCTGCGAGATCGACCCGTGCTTGCCATTGCTCCTCAGTATGGCCATGAGCCTGAGGTTTTGTAGATAAGTAGTTCATTGGTGCCCCCCTTTTGAAAGTATGTTCTTAACTTTCCGGGTCTTTTTGGGATCGGTCAAGAACTTTTATAAAAGAACGCTAGGACAATTATAATAGATTATAACCCAAAAGCCTTAGCAATTTGGGAGTAACTGTTCTGCCGGGCTTTAGCATCGTAGGCCCAAGTTACAACTGCAACTTCCTCTACGCTCAGCTCATTAGCTAAAGCTGTGATGCGATTTGCGACTTCTTCTCCAGTGCCTACGAATGTCGTTTTGCGCAGTTCTTCTATCTTTGATTGCTCATACTCGTCATATTTTGCCGCTAAGGCGGTTTCTGGATCCTCAAAAGTGAGATGCTGACCGCGATCCCGGAAGAGCTGCCATCTTGCGCGCGAGCTAAAATGATATTGTGCCTCTTCATGGGTTTCTGCTGCTAAGGCCCAAACACAAATAGCAGGATTTGCCCTAGGATGTCTTGAACTGGGTTTGTAGTGTTCTCGGTAGATATCTAGTGCTTGTTTACCACCGTGGCCGTTGGTAAAAAACCAAGCAAAAGCATACGGCAAGCCAAAGTGTGCGGCTACCTGAGCCCCAAATGCGCTGCTGCCCAATATCCAAATTTCAGGAGCGGTTTCTCCCGAGGGTTGCGCCTTAAGTTTTGAAAAAGTATGGCCCTCCTGCAGCTCTTCTCCATGAAGCCAGGCATCGAGGTCCATCACATCGTTCGGAAATTGGTGGGGACGCTCTGCCGCGTTTGGATTAAGTGCAAAGGCTGTTAGACCGTCAGACCCTGGCGCTCGGCCGAGTCCAAGATCAATTCTTCCCGGAGCTAAAGCATCTAAGACCCGGAATTGCTCAGCAACCTTAAAGGGGGAGTAATGAGGCAGCATAACGCCCGCACTGCCAACACGGATCCGATTTGTTTTCGATGCTATAGCTGCGATTAGAATTTCGGGAGCCGTACCCACGATGGCTGGGTGATTGTGATGTTCGGAAACCCAGTACCTGTGATAGCCAAGTTCTTCACAATATTCAGCTAGAGAGACAGTTTCCCTTATAGCGTCCGATTGTGGACGATCTGCTACAGCTATAGATTGGTCTAATACCGAAAGATGAACCACTCTGTTTTTTTCTCCTTTTATAAATCTAGTTACAATTTCGCGGCGCGTTTTGCCAGCGTTTTGATAGCACTCCAATCTCTCTTTGCTATCAGATTTTGCGGTGATGCAAAGCTACCGCCAACACTAATCACGTTTTTTTGGGCAAGAAAGTCAGGTGCCTCATTGAAACCTATTCCGCCAGTGGGACAGAACATTAAATCTGGATAGACTGGGCCTAATTGTTTTAATCCTTCCACACCTCCGGCAATCTTCGCAGGGAAAAATTTCAAAAACTTTATCCCTAGCCTTGATCCTAATAAAGCTTCCGAGCTTGTTTGAATACCAGGTAAATACGGTAGTTTTTCTAATGAAGCCTTCTCAATGAGCTCTATGCTTATGCCGGGCGAAACTGCAAAGGCTGCTCCAGATTCTTTAGCACGTCTGATATCAACATCATGGATCACTGTACCCACACCGATAGAAAATTCAGGAAAATGCTTTGCCATCGCTTCGAGAGCAGCAAATGCCTCAGGCGTGCGAAGCGTTATTTCTATTGTAGATAGACCTCCCTCAAATATAGCATGTGCGAGAGGCACTGCGTCCTCTATTTTTCTGATTGTTAAAACCGGAATAATACGGCACCGTTGAAGGATTTGCTCTATTGAAACCATTTGAAACCTTTGTAAAACTTTAGTTCTTTTATTAATCTTACTCCGGAACCAAGATATTCCCCTCCATAAGAGTTCTCGCTGTTCGATACGCTGTTACGTGTTTTGCCATTATCTTTTGATCTTGGATTTCTACAGCTGCATTTAACGGAAGAACGCCCGATGGGTTGGCCAGTTTGACGCCTATCCCCTCTCTTTTTGTATTTCTCTCACATATAGTACCTGGTATTTTGCAAGCTACCGCTAGGCACATGGCTCCTGTTAGAGGTAATACCCGGTGAACCTGCCCCATTGACCAAATTCGAGTCATTAAGCTAGCACTTGATGGATCAACTTCTTCACCTGCTAAAGTTTTATACGCTAGCGGTGTGGCTACAATTCCAAGTTTAGGTGCCGTGGGTGGAATCTGATCAATGGTCTCTCCAAGACCCATTTTTACTCCTGCGGCGAGGCGAAGCTCTTCAACAAGATTCATAAGTTTCCCGTTAGCCTCTAGTTCCTCTACAGTTTCTGAGCCTGTAACGCCAAGCGCCTTAGCCTCAATGAATGCGCAGGGGACACTTGCGTCAACAAGTGAAACCTCAAAATCACCAGCATGTGGAAGGGTGATAGTGTCTATAGTGTTTCCTGTTGGCAATAAGCGCCCCGTGCGCGTGCCCCCGGGGTCAAGGAAATCCAGTTGTATCTTCGCGCCAGTTCCGGAAACACCTGGGATACTAAAATCTCCTACAACTTCAGAAAGCCCAGCTCTTATTGGAACCCTGGAAACGATCAATTTTCTAGAGTTTGTGTTATGGATCCTTACTTCTCTTTCCGTCGCTGAAGCATCAACCAAACCAGTATCGATTGCGAATGGGCCAACTGCAGAAGATAGGTTCCCGCAATTTGAAGAATAATCTACGAGGGCATCTCGAACGGAGACCTGTGCAAAAGTATAATCTACATCCGCGTCAGGGCGCGTGGGTGGGCCAATCACGACAGCTTTTGATAGAGAGGAAATTCCACCTCCCATTCCGTTAAGTTGCCGGCCGTATGGATCTGGGCTTCCAAGAACCGACAAGAAAATTTCGTTCCATTTGGTTTTGTCTTCCGGTAAATCTGACGAATGAAAAAATACACCCTTAGATGATCCTCCTCGCATAAATATTGCTGGAACACGTTTTTGTGACATTTACAGGTAGCTCCCGATGTTGGTTCGGGCTAGATTATTCTATAAATTTTGCTAAATAAAGATTAAGCGATAGCAGATTCACTTTTTATTAATATATGGACCTAGTTTAGTCGTTTGAATTGCAAGTGCTAATCAGAGAAAAAGGCGTTATTGGAGATAAAATGACCGCAAGGCTCCCTAGAAAGAATAATACAAAACTCAATTTAGTTGCTCTCTGCCTATTACTCCCGCTTGTCGGGGTGCCTGTTTTCACAGAGAAATTGTCTGCCGACGATGATTTGAAGAACCAATGCAAATCAACATTAGAAAAAGCTCGTCTTTGGGTTCGGGCGACGGACGCTAAAGCGCCGGAAGACGAGCGGGTTAAAGTCAAAAAAGCAGTCGGTGCTGCAAATAAGGCCTGCACTGCTGCTTTTAAGGCTCTGCCGAATGATGGTAATTCTCTATTAAATGGTGCTTACGCTCACTTTGCCTCAGGAAGAAAAGAAGAGGGCGTAGCACTCATACAAAAGGCTGCAGAGCTGGGGTTTCCTCCTGCAATGGTAATGGTGGCGAAATATATGGGACGGGGCGAGTACCTGGAGAAGGATGCTGAAGGCGCCTGGATGTTATTGATTAAAACACTAAAAACTGACCATGCGGCAGCGAAGATTAAAGCTGCTTTGGAATTTCTGCCGGGTGGAGTTGGACCAGAAAACCCCAAACGGACGAAAAAAGTTCTGCAGGGTTTGATAGATGAAGGCAATAGCGCGGCAATGATTGCCTATGCAATGAAAGTTTTGAACCTTCAAAAGGCCGAGATTGGAAGTGATAGTTCAAAACAGGGCATAAGTTTACTAAAGCGGGCAGCGCTTGAGAAAAATGATAGCCAAGCAGCAATATACCTAAGTCTCCTTTTTAATCAGGGCAATGTCGTGCGGCGAGACGAGGGAAAAGCTATTGAATTTGCGCAGTTGGCTATAGATGCAGGTGTCACACGAGCTTACGGGACCATGGGGCAAATTTTTCAGAACCAAAATGATATGAAATCTGCTGTGAAATGGTTTCAAAAAGGCGCTGAAAAGGGCGATGGGTTTTCCCAGGGAATGCTGGGCTTCATGTATTCCGGAGGATTTGGTGTTGAACAGGATTTAGAAAAAGCAGTTCATTGGTGGACTAAAGCTCGCTGGAATGGCGACAGATTGGCCGCAAGTTATTTACAAGTACATCGAGAAAAAGAGGCTGCCGAAAAAGCTTGGAAGGAAGAACAAAACAAGCAGCCAAATAAAAATTAGAGTTTCGATTTAAAAGCGAGCTAAACTATTCGATTAAATCTTCCGACGATAAGCTAAAATGCAACTTATAGGTACCTATACTTGCGCTGGCGGCACCGTTAT
>MDTA01206009.1_pt1 | contig 13513 bp, 9 predicted proteins | sample 811151 | NCBI WGS metagenome assembly MDTA01 (sample SAMN05326648, study PRJNA326480) | marine metagenome | isolation source: seawater | place: Indian Ocean: South | collected 2010 | reverse complement strand
GTTACCCAGAACCGCCTTTGCGCTGCGCTGCGCTGCCCCATTATGGACGAACATTGCCTCCTTAGCTCTTTTCACCATAGTTGGCTGATTTTCGCTGGAATCAAGCTCTTTGAATAATCGGTGCTCAAGCTCCTCCTCATTAGCCACCTGCATTTCGCAACCCTGAGCGTTAAATAAATCTACCAAAGCCGCGAAATTCTCCATGTGTGGACCAAAAAAAACAGGCTTGCCGGCAAAAACAGCTTCGACTGGATTCTGTCCACCATGGGCCAGAAAACTTTTACCAATCACAACAAGGTCCGCCACGTAATACCATGCTCCAAGTTCCCCAGTGGTATCAATAACCAGACAATCCTGATCCCGGGTATCCCCTTCCACGAATGACTCCATCTGACTTCGCAATCCGGGATTTAGGCCAATTGATCGTAAATCAGCAAGGACCTGATCCAATCGCTCAACATGACGCGGAACAACAATGAGATACAGATCTGAAAATCGTTCCCGTAGCCTAGAGTATACCTTGCCTACCATTCCCTCTTCCCCCGGGTGTGTACTCCCAGCTAGGAGGATCCGCCTTGAAGCTCCCCCTAAATAACTTCCCAAGACTTCACGGAAACGGCTACTATCGGCTGGCTCCACCACTCCCTGTGAATCGTACTTGATCGAACCCAGATGCATAATGGCATCAACTTTAACCCCAAGAGCCCTCCAGCGCGGAATATCCTCCTTGTCCTGAACACATACACGGGTCAGCATTGAGAATACAGGGGCAGCAAAAAAACGAAACCTCCTGTATTGCCGCTCAGACTTCAATGAGAGGCGCGCATTGACAAGGGACACCTCAACGCCCTGCCTGCCTGCACCTTTCACAAGATTTGGCCACACCTCCGCCTCCACAAGCACCAGTGCCCTCGGATTAATTTCTTTCAGCGCCCTGCGGGCAACCGGCCAAAGATCCACTGGATTATAGATTACAAGCTCTGCACCACTTTTCTCAGCAATAGAAAACCCCGTAGGTGTCGTTGTAGACAGGACGATAGGTAACCCGTCATCAAGATCACGAAGTGCTGCAATCAGCTTTCTGGCAATATTTACCTCACCCACACTCACAGCATGAATCCATACCGGACGATCAAGACCACAGAGAATCTTTCTTTTACTGGCAGAATAGATTCCTAGTCGCTCACCAAACCCTCTGCCATAACTACCCCGCCTAATCATCTTAACCAGATATCCGGGAAACATCAGCAAAAGCGCCAATGGCAACAAAAGATTGTATATAAGAATGACGAACCGAAGGTGCATCTGTATGCGTCTGAGGGAAGCGCTCAGGAATTTACCCGGCGAAAAAAAGCAAGCCGGGTTTCACCATAATCTCGACTTTGCAGTCTTTCCAAGCGATCACTGCCGTGATACTCATCCTGACTTTTACGGGATTCAAGAACAAGTATTGCCCCCTCTGCCATCAAACAGGGCAGCTTCTCCGATCCAACCACCACTGCCGCTAGGTCAGTTCCCCCCCTTTTTTTGTAGGGAGGATCAGCAAATATGAGGTCAAAATTGCCAAGATGTGACTCAATGAAATCCATTGCCTCGACTTTAAGCACCTCAGCGCCCACCAATCCACTTTTACGCAAATTACCACGGATCGTATCACAGCAAACCCCCTCTTTGTCCACAAAGAGGCAGGACTCTGCCCCGCGACTCAGCGCCTCTATACCGAGGGCCCCAGATCCAGCAAACAGGTCAAGGCATCGCGCCCCCGGCAGCCGCTCTGCAACCATCGAGAACAATGCCTCCCGGACACGGTCTGCGGTGGGGCGCACTTCAACACCCGGTGGAACCTGTAAGGGAATACCTCGTGCGCTTCCTGATATCACTCGCATTCTAATAATCTATAAATTCTTTCGGCAAATGAAATCGGTCACCAGCAGGCTATTACCGCTTTGCTTCCGGCAATTCACGAAATTGCCGTGCCAGCAACCAGACAACTTTACCGTCTTTTGCACCGCCCAACACTTGAACTTTCAGATATCGCCTGTCACTACCTTGCATGACTTCAAGAACAACTCCCTGTTCCATCACTTCAAGTAAAGTGACCCCATCCACGCTGACCTGTTCACTTCCTGACGACCTAAAATCATATTCTCGTAAATCTTTAAGGTGATCACAAACCATTAAGCCATTTGCAGGACCAATTTCCCGGCGCGTGCCTGGCTCTAATAGTTCGCCTTGACCGGGTGGAACCTGCTGATCTGCCAGCATAATACCTAACCTTGCCGCCCCTAATACAGCTCCGATAAAAACCACCGCCACTACCACTGGTCGCAGGTAACGAAGTAAAGACATACCATTCAAGTGCCTGCCTGCCGATTGACCCGTCATTAAATCACTTTATACCCCCTGAAATCCTTCGACTGTATTCCTCAAGCACTCTTCGCTCCTCCTCTGTCAAATTTCCCATACCCTGCTCGCTGATCTTTTCAAGCAGGTCATCAATACGTTTCATGGCAAACTCATCAATTTCAATGACGACCCCGTCGACTTCTTTAACCAGATTTGTCGATACAATCTTTGTGCTTTCTAAAGAACTTCTGCCATCCGCCCTCTCTTGCCGCGACCCTCGCCTCCTACCTCTAAAGGCGCGCTTTCTTGCCCTAGCCTGAGCACCTGCCATACGAACGTACATCCATCCTGCCAAGGCACCACCAAGATGCGCAGCGTGACCCACTCCGGAAACCATCGGGACATTACCGGAAACTAATAAGTCGACCACCAGAAAGACCACAGCAAGTCCGACCAGTGAACTGGCTAGATACTTCATTCGCAAGCGCAAGGGGATTACAAAAAAAAGCAACATGGAAACCTCCTGCTCCGGGATCAAGACTGCAAGCGCAACGAGCAAACCAAAGGCACAAGCCGAAGCACCAACCACCGGTATAGATGGGTTCTCAAATAGTGAAAAAAGGATTTGAGCTAATCCCCCAATAACCCCTGCGAAAAGAAATACTTGCAATAAGTGCTTTTCACCGAGCATGACCTGCAACGCCCGGCCACAGGCAACAATAAGGATCAGGTTCACTAGGATGTGCAAAAAACCGCCATGCACAAACATGTATGTAAACAGCGTCCATACATGCCCATTCTCGAACACCTTTTCAGCACTTGCCCCTCCCCAAGGCCTGTATTCAGTCTGCTCCTCACCAAACCGGTCAACGATTACCCTTCCATATTCATCGGTCACTGGTATGGTATCTCCAAGTAACTGAAATAAATACTGTAAAATAAAAATGCCAATATTAATGGCAATGAGGATCGAAAGAACAGACCACCCTCGCCCTGAGGTTGGCCGATTGCTGCCCCAGCTCACACCAACCGGCTGACTGGAACGCATGTAATCTCGATCTCCTAATCCCATCTATGAGGCGCTTTAAACAAATTGAACCCACTCAAAGCACAATCTCTGGCAAGCTTCATGAATGAAGCACAACGAATCGCTGTTGTCGAACCACTCAAGCACTCTCCTAGACATCCTCACACAACCAGTCTATCCTGCCAATTATTCGAGACCGCCGTCGCTGAATGAAAGCTATTATCATCGCCGTTCTGCTTACGACCTGGAGCCTGACAGCCCAGGCTCAGGAACAAGCTCAGAACACGAAGGCCATCAACCAACACCCGGCAACGCTGGTAACCTTTGAGTATCTCAGAAATGCCATGGGACAGGACTGGCGTAAGGCTAGCGCTCTCATGGAGCCCGCTTCGCTGGAGATTCTCAAGGCACGCTATATCATTCGAATTAAGGCAGCTGCTACGCTGGACGACGAAATTAGACTTGTCCGCCGATTGGATTGCAGCAACCTAAACGAAGTCGAGAAACTGCAGCCAAGTGACTTTTATGTCCGCTTCCACGCTGGTATTCAGAACCGATTTAATATTGATCAGGATAAACTGAAAAAGATCCTTGATAGCTTGGGTGTCAAGGTGCTGAGCCTTGCTGAGGAAACCGTCAACTCAAAGGAATATTGCCACATTTTGGTGCGTACTCGCCACTCTAACGGGGATAAGACCATTTCCGCCCTTGACCTTGTTTCCCTTCTAAAAGTGGAGGGAAAATGGAAAGTCACAACGACCGCGCAAGAACCAGTCGTCAAGAGCCTCAAAGAGCCTACCGAGTAAGGTTTGTCGATCCTCGCGCAACACCTTCTACTGGTATTGCCTTTTTACTTACGGGAATTTCCAAGGAAAAGCCCCATCTTTCGCCCTTTAATTGAGAATAAGCAATTTTTATGTGAATGAGCCCCTCCAAAGGTTTGATTTGGTTTAAAAATTGCAATTTTCACAGCTTCAGACCAAGTAAATGATGCCGTTTGCTAATTTTTAGCTCATTTTCTTTGAAGAAATCTGAATTGCGATGATATTTAGGCCCAATTTAGACCATTTTTACACAAAGTCACAATGAGCACTACCAAATTGGATGGAGCACAAGCCCTTATCCAGACACTCAATGAACTGGGAGTAGAGTATATTTTTGGCTACTCCGGAGGAGCCGCACTGCCTATTTTCGATGCACTGGAAACGGTCAGCGGCAATATCAAGTTCGTGCTGACCCGGCACGAACAAGGCGCCTGCCACATGGCTGACGGATATGCGCGAGCAACCGGCAAACCCGCCGTCGTACTTGTAACAAGCGGCCCGGGTGCCGGGAATACCATTACTGGAATCATGACCGCACAAATGGACTCGGTCCCAATGATTATCATTACCGGGCAACAAGTGACCTGGATGCTAGGTAAGGATGCTTTTCAGGAAGCAGACATTTTTGGTATTACGATGCCTGTGGTTAAGCATAATTTTCTTGTTCGTGAGACAAATTCTCTGCCACGTATTGCTAAGGAAGCATACCATATCGCCACAACAGGCCGCCCGGGACCAGTGCTGATAGACGTTCCAAAAGACATCAGTCAAAGTGATTTCACCGGAGACCTTGACCCTGATCTTGATCTGCCAGGTTACAATCCTGAGAGTGCATTTGACATTGACCCTAATTCAATTTCCCGGGCTGCCGAGATCATCTCGAACTCAAAAAAACCGGTTATTCTGGCCGGTCATGGGATCATGATATCCCGAGCAGATGAAGAGTTAATGGAACTGGCAACCACGTTAAACTGTCCAGTAACGTCAACGCTTCTTGGAAAGGGTGTCTTCCCTGAAACACACGAACTCTCCCTTGGCATGCTCGGCATGCACGGCACGGCATACGCCAACAAAGCCATGGTTGAGTGCGATCTTATTATCAATGTCGGATCACGCTTTGATGACAGGATCATCGGCCAGCCTGAGAAGTTCGGTGCAGGTGCCAAAATCATACACGTTGATATTGATCCATCGGAAATGAACAAGATGATCCACCCTGACGTGGAAATCATCGGGGATGCCAAGACAGCGCTGAAAGCACTCAACAAGGAAATAGCTCCGCTCGAAACAGCTAGCTGGCTTGCTACTCTTGACGGTTACAAGAACAAATTTCCCCTCGCATACCGCAAGCAGGGCGGTTTACGAATGCAACAGGTGCTTGATGAACTCTACCAGTTAACTGAAGGGAAAGCCATCGTCACTACTGATGTGGGGCAACATCAGATGTGGGCAGCACAATTTTACAAAACAGATGCGTCATACAACTGGTTAAGTTCAGGTGGTGCAGGGACCATGGGATTTGGATTTCCAGCTGCTATTGGCGCTCAATTGGCCAGACCTGATGACATAGTTGTTGCCGTCGTTGGCGATGGCGGATATCAAATGACCCTCTGTGAGCTCGCCACCGCCGCAATCAATAAATTGCCGGTGAAAATCCTGGTCCTCAACAACCATTATCTCGGGATGGTCAGACAATGGCAGCAAATGTTCTTTGATAATCGTGAGTCTGGCGTCAACCTAGAGGGAAATCCTGACTTCGTTAAGCTTGCCGAAGCATACGGCATTAAGGGGTATAACATCAAGAGACCGGCAGATGTCGGTAAGGTGCTGCAAAAAGCACTGGATTATAATGATGGGCCCTGCGTGATCAATGCAGAGTGCATAAAAACCGAAAATGTCTTTCCTATGATACCTGCTGGAGCAGCACTGGAGGATATGCTTGTAGCACCTCCTAAGCACAAGATGGCCAAACCAACAGGTTCCACGTAAGTCGCCTCACATCAGTTTCACTTTCATTCATTACTGCCATGTCTAGAGACATTGTTACCAGCGATTCTTCACTTGCCCCCTCCCCTGACATTATCGGAGGCCATACCCTTAGTATGTTTGTTAATAATAAGCCCGGGGTGCTTATGCGTATCTGTCAGGTGTTTGCCCGCAGGGCATACAATCTGGACTCCGTCGTCGTCTCCCGCGGCCGCGATCCCCAATTTTCAAGACTTACGCTTGGAATAAGTGGGGACCCTGCGGGACTTGAGCAGATTATCAAACAGTGCAATAAGCTAATAGACGTGATTCACTGCTTTGAGCATGATGAAAATGAATCAGTCACAAGGGAACTGGCACTAGTTAAGATTCTCATTGACCCGGGTGATCGGGCTGAAGTACTCCAGATCATCGAGCATTTTGGTGCCAAGACCGTAGATTTAGGTGCCAACTCCATAATTGCAATGATATATGGCAATTCTGACAAGGTGGACGCTGCAGTGCACCTGCTCTCAAAGTTTGACATCGTCGAAACTGTCCGAACCGGAAAAGTGGTAATGGCTCGGGGTGAAGCCGCAACCTAGAAATTTTATCTGATTTCTATCAAGGGCAATAAACTGCTTGCCCCTTGCCCCTACCGCCCGTTGTGTTGCGCCACTTATGGCTTTTGAAACATTAGGCCTTTCTGAGAAGGTCATGGAAGGTGTTAGGCAAGCTGGCTACGAAACTCCTACACCAATCCAACAGCAGGCTATTCCCCTTGCGATTGATGGCAAAGATGTCGTGGGTGCTTCTCAGACAGGCACCGGTAAAACCGCAGCATTTGCCCTGCCTATTCTTCATAGGCTCTCAGATCACGGAAACCTTCGCTGCCTAATTCTTGAGCCGGTGCGCGAACTTGCATCACAAGTTTTGGATAACTTTGAAATGCTGGGAAGTGCTACCGGTTTGAAAAGCCTTCTGGTTCACGGTGGTGTCGGATACGGGAAACAATTGGATGGACTTGAGGCAGGTGTTGATATTCTCATCGCTACCCCAGGCCGACTTCTCGACCTGATGCAAAAGGGATCTGTTAGCCTTGATAAGATTGAAGTCTTGGTCCTCGACGAAGTAGACCGCATGCTTGATATGGGTTTCTTGCCAGATGTGCGAAGGATCGTCAATAAGACCCCTAGAAATCGACAAACCCTTTTCTTCTCTGCAACCATGCCGCCTGCTATCGAAAGCCTTGCCCAGTGGGCATTAAATGAACCGGTGGAGGTGGAAATCGGACAAAGGCAGGGAGTAGCAGAGACAGTCAAACACGCCTTCTATCCTGTTGCCATCGGTCAGCGCGAAGAGCTACTACTTGCTTTGCTCAAGCAAACAGAATTTAGGAGTGTGATGATTTTCACTCGGACCAAGCGGGATGCCGATTCTCTGGCAAAGTTACTGGCCAAGGAGGACGGCAACTACAGCATTACTGTAATGCACTCCGATATTCGCCAACGCGACAGGGAAAAGGCACTCATAGGCTTCAAGAGTGGCGATTTTGATGTAATTATTGCCACCGATCTTGCTGCCCGTGGTATTGACATCAGTGGAGTCTCTCATGTTATCAATTACCAAGTTCCTGAAAATGCCGAAGATTATGTACACCGCATCGGGCGAACCGGAAGAGCAAACAGCGAAGGGGATGCCTACACCCTACTAGATGCTGAAGAGCTTAGTCATGTCGCCTCAATTGAGCGCTTCATTGGCCAAAAGGTTGAAAGACGGCGCGTAGAGGGGTTTAATTACCACTACTCCACCCTGCTCGATGAAGACGCGCCAACACCGGAAAAACTGGCAAAGGTCTTCAGCAGACGCAAAAAGGGAAAAAGCAGGCGACGGAGACGCTGAAAGCTACCTGCTGTTTTTTATTTTCAGAATTGCGCTTTTTAGGCGAAACTAATCAGGTGCGTGTCCTTTCGATTGACCCCGCCCTCCGCAAAACCGGTTTTGCTGTCATCGAGCGGAATGATGATGAATCTTACAGGGCCTTGACCTACGGCATCATCCGAAACCCTCCAGGCATCCTCCAGTCAGCATGCCTCGTCAATATACGAAGGGCGCTAAACGAGGTGATCATTAAACACAAACCGGAGGTTTGCGCGGTCGAGTCGGTTATTTATGTGCAAAGCTATAAGACAGCAATCACGATGGGCGCCGCACGTGCCGCGGCAGTTATTGCGGCAGCAGATCACGATCTCCCGGTATTTGAATATGCCCCCAAACGAGTCAAGCAAGCCATTGTCGGCAAGGGAGCCGCCGACAAAAGACAGGTTGCATTTATGATCCGTTCCATCCTTCGGCTCGAGGAGGATCCTTCACCAGATGCCGCGGACGCCCTTGCTGTAGGCATGGCCCACCTCTACAGTGGTGAAGGAATCAATAAACTTACCGGCGAACAATCGAATCGTCTCTGACTCAATGGCAATTGGAAAAAGCCAGTCGAATATGACCAAACAGTGGCTCGGTAGAATCTCCTACAGTGCAGGGATTACCCTCCAGAATGATGCCGTCCAACAGCGCAGAAATGAGCAAATACCGGATACAGTTTTCATGCTGGAACACGACCCGGTTTATACCATCGGGCGCACCAGAGACAAAAGCAGTCTCAATGAGGCATCCGGTAAACTCCCGTATCCAGTTTTTGAAACCAACCGCGGAGGACAGGCAACATACCACGGTCCCGGTCAACTTATCGGCTACCCGGTGATCGATTTGCGCTCATATGGGCAGGATCTGCATACCTACCTACGATCACTCGAAAGGGCACTGGTGGATTCCTGTAGTAAATTTGGTGTTGCAAGCACAACCCGCGAAGGCTTTACCGGGGTATGGTGCGATGACAAAAAAATAGCATCAATCGGCATAGGAGTTCGCCATTGGATTTCCATGCACGGCTTTGCCATTAACGTCTGTGGGGATCTTGCCCCATTTGAGCATATCACTCCCTGTGGCATTGGCGGAGTCAAAATGACCAGCGTTAGCCAAGAATCAGGACGCGAAATCAACCTCGAAGAATTCGCTGCAGTCACTTTTCGCTCTCTTCAGAACGAGCTGACCATTCTGAGGAAAACCGCCTTGGAATAAATGCTACCGCCCTCTATCAGGGCACAGTGACACGTAACCTTAGGAATGCTGTCGAGCGACTTTCCAGTGGTTCCAGTAAGCGAACAGTCACAGATTCCAAATCTTCACCTACAGCTTGCCTAGCCACCTGAACAATTGCACCTCCTGCAGCTTCCCATGACTTTTTATCAGGAGAAACATCCACGGTATATCCTATACCCAGAGCATCTATCCTCTGCCGGTATGTCATCGTCAGGTAATTATTGCCGCCAATTTCAATGATCCCGGCAAATGGCATTGCCTGCTCGACATCTCCCTGAGGCAGATCCGCCCCAAGTGCATAAGTCAGAAGATTATTTAAAACATCTCCGCTCTTGATTGCTAAAGGATCCGCTTCTCCACGGGCTTGCATCCACGCTGCAAATCCCTCTGCTAACTCCTCGCCCCTGCCGGGTGATCCCCCCACCTGCTGGCTGGCCGACCAATCCGCACCATTAGCTGTATTGCCGGCGGACGGGTTAAGAAGCACCAAGGAAGTTCCATCGTTGTCAGGCGAGACCGGCCAAGATTGTGAATCACCATATTCAAAAGAAAGCAACACTCCACCATCTGCGTCAAGGAGGGTGATCACTTCACCTCCGTTATCAAGACTGCCATTCCCCCATTGGCCCGCTATAATAGAATCAAAGCCATTGCCATAACGAGCTCGGAATGCCTCAATGTCCTTCACGAGTAGCAAATAATTACCGGGAGCTATAAAAACCTCCCCGAAGACAAACTCATCAAAAGGCTCGCCTTGCGGAAAGCCAAAACCATTTAGATTAATGGTGCCTGCCCCAGAGTTGTAAAGCTCAATGAACTCATATTGGGATCCGCCATCCGGCTTATACATCACCTCGCTGATCACCAGTTCCCCCTGCAACGGTGAAACCGATGATGCATCGGCAAGGGCAACATAATCAAACAACACATTCAGGATTTGCGGCGTCTCTGTGGCGGCAAATGGACCTCCGGAAACAGCAATGCTGCCTTCGGGAAGCTGAGTCCGAAAAACCTCCTGAAAAACTTCATCAGGACGCCATTCAAAGACAAGATCATCTCCCTCACGGCGAATGCGAACCACCATTTCACTGGCCGTATTATAGGGTAAGGAGAAAAGTTTTCCGGTCGTCGCCGCAGGTGTCACCTGCACAACGGCAAGTTCATCCCCGTTACAGTAACCAAACCCATAGCGAAATCGGTTCCCATCACGATCCACCTCAACCATCAAACCGCTCATAAACTCACCGAACTGCAGCCCATAGAGTTCCATTTTTGTCTGCAATGCCCAGTCCCCGGCATCAGGAAGATCCCTCGTCAGCCAAGGATGAATAGTTCCCTCTAGGCCGCCGCCACCCATTCCAGCAGGGTGAGCAGCAATATCCATATTCAATCCCATCACTCTGTCTGAACTGGCCGCACTTCCATTGTGCAAATCAACAGCAATTAGATTTGTGCCCTGTACTAGCAAGCCAGAACCATCTACCGCCACAACAGGCAGCAATGCCTTTTCCTGACTGATTGGTATATTTGTCGCAAGAGTCTTCCAACCAATTTCAGCAGGAGCAGCAGGTAATCGCACTCTGGCAACCTCCTGACCGTTGATCCAAAATCTAGCCCCATCATCAAGGATGGCATCAATCGTGATCAGTGAACCAATTGGATTCCTGTCGAATTCAAACTCCTTACGGAAATAATAGGTAATTAATTGGTTGGCTGTATCCCTGACAAGAGGCGTCTGCAAACCGGGAGCAGGGAAAACACCGCTATCATTACCAAAAATTCCAGGACCGGACGTCCACCCGGAATCGTCAAAGGATGGATCAGCAAACTCTGTGCCATAATCAATATTTTCATCTGAGTATTTCCATGTATCTCCAAGAGTCAGGTAATTTAAAGGCGATGGCAACTCAACCTGTGGCAATCCCAAGGGGTAGGCACGATCACCCGGAACCATGATATGCAAAGCGCCTGGAATAGTCGCAAGGGAATAGGATGCTCCATCCGGGGTATTATCCATTACCTCGAGATTGCGCTCCTGCCAAGATACGGGAATAAAGTCGTTTCCAAAAGAACTGAAGCCGTTGGCGATGTAGACTAGTACTTCCTGCGTTTGTCCGGAAGTATTACCGCTGGCATCAGTAACCTCTAACGTCACGGTATAATTGCCTGGGCTGAGAAAAGAAACATCAACCTGAGCACCGGTCCCACTTATTACTGCCTGACCAGAGGAAGTTGACCACGCATAGGTTAATTGCTCTTCCTCGGGATCATAACTACCAGAGGCATCAAGGGACAGACCTTCGCTCAGTGCCACGTTGCCTGAGCTTGGCGCAACCTCAAGGATGGCCACCGGTGGGGAATCTCCACTCTTGGTCACATCAAACTCCTCGCTGTGAACGACAATCCCTTGGTGATTGACTCCTTCAACAATAAATTCGTTCAATCCTGAAGCCAGTACGATTCCGCTTAGCGTCCAGTCCGTTGCACTTGTCCACTCACATTCAACCTCCGGATGACCTGCCACACGAACACTGTAGACACTGGAAGGTGAGGTACCGGAAAGATTTAATGTATTAGCCGAAGTCGTTGCTCCACTGGTCGTGATGCGGAACGCCGTTGAGAAGGAAGTGCCTATAAAATTGCGTGTGAAGGCCTCTCGATTGTTAAACCAGTTATTATAGTGCCCCACCGGCATTATGATTCCAGTCCCTTGAACAGCTTGCCTTTCAAACTCCATCCAAGCTGCAGTACGGGCTGACCCCCTCGTATACCTGTTTAGCAACTCCGTCAGATAATAGTTGAGTGTTCGCCGAATATACGGCTTATCGAAATAAGTCCTGACACCGGTCAGACCCCCAAGAATACTCTGATTAGTTCTGTCAAAAACCCTGTCACCGTCCCAGTGAATCAACATCCAGCGCCCTCCTTTAGGCCGGTAAAAATAGGCATTCTTTCCCCTGTTTAATGTCAAGGTATCCCAATCTGCATCATACCCTCGAACGGCGGCATTCATGCAAAGCATATCACGATCAGCCATGCGATTGATCGATTCCTCGTCAAAATTATTAGTGCCTACCGCCCTAACAAATTCAATAAAATTGCTGTAGTCATAATCCGTTTCCCTTGAACGCATCAACCATTCACTGTGATAGCGAACCGGGTTGTCGCTGTTCTTGTAAGACCAGTCCGCATTACGGCTCTGCCTGGAGTTACCATCATCACTGGTAAAACGCCATTCATCATCGATTCGCAAAAGGGTTCCCTCTGACCCATCTGAAAAATTCCTATCTAGAAAATCATTAGAAATCGGCTCATGGTTTTCACGTAGTTTGAAGTTGTCTGTGTTCACAACCCAGTGGACAAATTCCATCTCATTGACAGGATGACCAAGCTGGTAGAGAAAATAACGGGCTATCCTGTCATCGTAGAATCGTGGTGTATTGCTGCCCTCTGAAGTTCCCGAGGCATCAAACACATTACGCCTTCGCTCACGGAAAAGGCGGTCTCCTGGCAACTTCCACTTTCCATGGGCCAAAGAATTCCCTCCATCCCTCGTGAAGGGACTGCCACTCTTACGGATTTCCGCATTGTAAAAGATCTCCTTTTCATTGGCGATAAACGTCGCATTGAAATAGTGATTGGACATCCGAGGAAACTTAAATGCATATGCGGCAGTGTGACCGCTGCCACCAAGGGCTGAACGATCATAGAGTGAAATGATAAAACGTTCACGCAACAGGGTGTCCGGCATTTCACGACCATCAATAATGAACATAGCCGGGCGCTCACTCCCAAGTTTAGGCTGCAAGGATACCTCTCCACCGTCAGCTGATGCCTCAACATAGAACTGGGCAATATTTCCCTGCGTAGTGTAACTACTGAGCGTCGCGGTAAAAATCCCATCTCCTGCAACAACATCACCACCTGATGCTCCATTATCAAACATCGTAAGCCTTGACCACTGGTTGTTGCCTGAGGATGAATCCAGTCGATGCACAACTTCTACAGCCCCTATTGGTAACAATGAACCAACCTTGGCTGTTACCCTTACTTGTTCCCCAGGCTTAGGAACCGCCGGACTATGGACAACTCCGCTAATTGTCGGTGCCGGTGAATTCAAGATGCGGGAATTCACTGTACCGGGTGTACCCAGATTATTGGGAATCGGCAGGTAAAAACTCGTTCCGAAACC
>MDTA01132796.1_pt1 | contig 13513 bp, 15 predicted proteins | sample 811151 | NCBI WGS metagenome assembly MDTA01 (sample SAMN05326648, study PRJNA326480) | marine metagenome | isolation source: seawater | place: Indian Ocean: South | collected 2010 | reverse complement strand
TTTTTTTTAACAAAGTAGTAATATAAATTTTTGCATCCCTTATAATGGCTATTATAAGTTTTTTTTTTATTTAAATGATCAACATATCCTCCACAATTTACAACATAATTGAAGTTATATTTGTCAAATTTTTTCAAAGAGTTTTTATTTTCAACTTTGCCTAAAAAATATTTAACTTCAGGCAAAGTTCTAATTTTTTTAGGTTTAGAAATAGAAAGACTAAAAACATTAAAATTTTTGGCCAAACACGCTTTTGCTAAATGAAAGCCAATAAAACCAGTGCCACCAATTATAAGTATATTCTTTTTTTTGTTATTCATTGGTAGAAGCTTATTTAAGATTATGCATAATTTTTTTTCTGAGTTTCAATAATGATAAAATATTACCTTTATTATTATAATCAGAGTTAAATTTTTCTATATTTTCTTGCGTATTTTTTGAAAACCACCACTCATTTGGATTTTTCCAAATATTTTTTAAATGGATAAGTAAAGCGTCAACGTTATCAAATAGAATATTAGCTTCTTTTAAAAATTTGTATTTATCAACAAACTCATCCTCTACATGATTATATAAATTATTCCAAATTCCTATTGTGGGAATATTGTAAATCAAATTTTCTAATATTCCTGTACTATCATAAAAAAATAAATTGAGCCGAGCGTTTTTTAAGTTATTATGATAGTTGTTAGTTCCAAAGTCAATTTGATGCTCTTTAAAATTTTTGAAATATTTGTTAAAATACCATTGACCTCTATCTGTTTCCAAAAACTCTCGATCTAATCTTAATAAAATTTTATTTCTTATGTTAAAATCTAATTTTTTTTCAAAATCAAAAATATTTTTATAAGACTCAACAGTTTCAATGCTTTGGTCGTATTGGAATATTCTTGCTGGTAAAAAAGTAGAAATTATATGAAGATTTCCATCTGTTTTATTTGTTACTTTTTTTCCTAGTGTAAGTTGATTACAAAAACCTTCTGCGATTTTATTTTTATTGTAACCAAAAGAAAAAAATTTTTTTGCAGTTTCAATTTCTATTCTATTTTGGACAAAATCGTCAGTAAAATAACTACTTCCATGTTGAAATAAAAAATAAGGTGTTTTTTCATTAACTTTTTTTGCAGTATAGAATTTAAAATTAACATCATATTCCCAAGCATAAGCTGTCATTATGAACTTGGGTTTTGGGGGAAAATTTTTTTCACAATTCCTATAAATTTCATCAAAACTTTCCACAAAGCAAATAGGTAGAAAATTACTTAAATTTTTTCTTATAAAGTTTCTTATATTTTTTTCTTTTCCATATAATAATTTAATCTTTAAACGTTTATTTTCATCAAATTCTCTGTAGTTTATCTTTTTTTCATCATAATTTTGTGGCACTTGAAAATGAAGTACTTCAAAAAATTTTTCATAATAAAATGGCAATCCAGTTTTTGTTATTAATGCATCATTTTTCTTTATAAAGATTTTTAATAAATTAAAAATTTTTAAAATAGATTTTTTTAGAATATTTGATTTAAGATTAGGCTTGATTAAACCTTTTTTTAAATTTTGACTCTTAGCCTCATCAATATTCAAAAAATCTTTTTGAATTGGCAAATCAAAATAATCTATAATTTTGTAAAATAAATTATCATTCCAACTATGATCAGCGGCTTGAAATCGTTGTTCAAGTGTCCCACCGCTATAAAATTTAAATTTTTCATTTTTTACCCCATAAATTTTTGAAATTTCATTTGTTTCTAATATGTCTGAAATTAAATAGTTTCTTTCATAACAGATATTGACAAATACCTTTAACCAACTTCCAAAAATAATTTTCCAAGATCTTAATGATAGATTTACAGAGTGTAGAGAATTTAATTCTTTTGACAAATCGACAAATAATTCCTGATATATTTTGTTAGCTTCAATATAATTTTGTTTTCGATTTACTTTTAAATTGCTTTTGGAATGAAAAATTTCATAATTTAATTTCCCTTTTTCAATATTTTGGTTTTCAAGTACCCATTCGCCTCCGAGTAAAATTTCTTTCTCTGCATAAATTTTTTTGTTTTTCAAAGACAGAACTAGAGCTTTGGACATTTAAGAAGAATTTATATTTAAATGAATTTATTAATTTTTAACAATTTTCTTATTGCCTCAACGCTTAAAAAATCGCTATTGGATCCACTATTATAAGAGGTATTTTCTAAAAATTTTTTTGATCCTCTTTTAGTTTTTAAATGTTGATTTTTATCCCATTTAAAAAATTCAGATTGAGGACAAATGATGAAAGAATTTCTATATCTTATTGTATTAATAGACTCACCAGTTGAGACCATTTCTTCGTGAATCTTTTCTCCTGGCCTTAAACCTATAATTTTAATTTTTTTCTTTGGATACATTGCCTTTGCTAAATCTATGATCCTAAATGATGGAATTTTTGGAACAAATATTTCTCCTCCTTGCATAATTTTTAAAGAATTTAAAACAAAGTCAATTGCTTGACTAAGGGTGATGTTGAATCTTGTCATTCTCTTGTCTGTTACAGGTATAAAATTTTTTTCTCTAAACTGATTAAAAATAGGAATTACAGATCCTCGACTACCCATCACGTTTCCGTATCTCACAACACTAAATTTAGTTTTATTTTTTCCCTTGAAGTTGTTCGCGGTTATAAACAGTTTATCAGAAGCTAACTTTGTAGCGCCATATAAATTAATTGGTGAAGAGGCTTTGTCAGTGCTTAAAGCCAAAACGTTTTTAACATTATTTTCAAATGATGCATCAATTACATTCTGAGCTCCAAAAATATTTGTTTTTATAGCTTCAAAAGGATTATATTCTGCTAATGGTACATTTTTAAGAGCTGCAGCATGGAAAACTATGTCGACATCTCTCATCGCTAAATTTAATCTAGAATAATCTCTGACATCACAAATGAAAAATATTAACTTTGATTTAATTTTTGAAAACTCTGTCATCATTTGACTTTGTTTTAATTCATCGCGACTGTATATAATTATCTTTTTTGGATTATATTTTTTTTCCAAATAGCTTATTAAATTTTTACCAAAAGAACCTGTTCCACCGGTAACTAGTATTTGTTTATTATTAATCATATTTTGAATTTTAATTTATATAAGGATAATAAAATAGTCAAAGTCATAAAAATTGAGTTCTTACTTTTTATAGTTTGGAAATATTTGTAAATTTAATATTTTTTCCCAAATCTACTATACCGTTACCCCAAGACAAACCCACGCCAAATCCAGAGATGAGTAATTTAGTGTTTTTTAATTTTTTTTTTTCATTTAACAATGTTATTGGTATTGAAGCTGAATTAGTATTTCCAAAAGTGTCAAGTGAAAACAAAACTTTTTGTCTATTAACTCCTATTTTGTTAGAAATTGTATTTATCAAAAATTTACTTGCTTGGTGAGGTACAAAAAAATTTATATCCTTTAAGTTTACTTTGCTTTTTTTTAACAAGTCAGAAATTTCTAGTGGTATTTTTTTAGACATATATTGAAAAACATTTGCACCTTTCATTGTAAATTTACCTTTTGCATTGTTATTGAATTGATCAGAATCATATCTTATATAGTTACTACCGCTGCCGTCAGTGCCAAATGAAAAATATGAAGGGGATTTGGAATTACTATAATCAACTCCTACTGCAACACCTGCATCACCAAAAAGAATTGCATTTTGTCTATCACTACTGTCAACAAATTTACTGCTCATGTCTCCTAATAAAAGCAAACCTTTAGATTTTATCTTTTCGGCAAATAAAAAAGAGTTAAAGATACCGTAGATGAAACCAGAGCACCCAAGGGGAATATCATACGCTAAAACATCATTATTGAGATTTAATTTATCCTGTAAAATACAAGCTGTAGATGGAAAAATATAATCACGTGTTTGACTAACGAAAAAAATAAATTTAATTTCTTCTTTTTTCCAATTTAATTTTCTAATTAAGTCTTTTGCTGCCTTTAAGCATAAATCTGATGTTTGAATTTTTCCATCCGGATCATAATATTTGCTGGAAACACCTACATATCCTTTCTCTTTATCTGATAAACTGTTGTTCACTTTGTTTTTTGGAACACATCCCGAAATACCAACAATTTTTGAGTTTTTAAATGTAAACAATATCTTACCGCTCTATATTAAATAATTTCACCAAATCTTCAACTTTTTTACAATTATACAACTTATCTGGCTCTAAATTTAACTTGGGAAATTTTTTGTCTGCAAAAGATAAAATTTCTAAGATTTTGAGTGAGTCAAAATTTAGCTCTGATAAAGGTGTTTTTTCGGTTAATTTTTTATTTTCAAACAATTTAGTAAATTCTTTTATTAGACTACTTTTTTTCATATTTTGCTCAATCTTTCTCTAAATGTTTTAATCCTATATTCTAGATTACCTATTATGTCTTTTTGTGAAGAGCTATACTTTATATTGCTATAAATACTTTCACAAATATCTCTGTCTTCATCGAAAATCTCTTTGTTAAAGTTGATACATGTTTTAGAGAAAAAATTTTCAATTGATTTATTTTTTGATAACGATGTTTTTGGTAGATAGATAGTAGAAGTGACTATTGTGCTATTTTTATCAACTGGTAAATAGTTTTGGATATAATATGAATTTCCCATTGTAGAAGAAATTGAGCTAAAAGGAAAAAACATTATATGTTGGTACATATTCGTTAAATTATCAAAGTACTTTTTTATCTTCTTAAATTTTTCAATATAATTTTTTGAGAGTGGCATTTCCATTTTCATTACATTTTCTTTAATTTCATATTTTGGGTCTAATTTTAAAACATTTTGGAAAGTAGTTTTATGAAGAAAAACAGCATGATATTCATCTACTGAATTTTCTACACAAATTTTCCAATTAGCATTCCAATTATAAACCTGATAATCAATACTTTTAATAATTTTTTGCGAAATACTTGATAAATTTTTAAAATCTTCACCTAAGTAATCCTTGATATTAATTTTATTTTTATTTGACTTTAGAAATATAAAATTTCCACAAAATTCTAATATCCACTCTTCTAATTTTAGATTATTTTTATTAAGATTGAAGGCTTTTTTTTCAAAAGGAATATTTTTTACTTTTCCGGAATGATCATATGACCAAGCATGGTATGGACAAACAAACTTAGAATTTCCTTTGATTTTGTTAAAAATTTTTGTGCCTCTATGAGAGCACTTATTTGTAAATGCAGAAATTTTTTCCTTAAATTTATATACAACAATAGATTTTTCATAAAAATTTAGTGTTTTAAAATCACCTTGTTTTTTAAATTCACATTTATGTCCAACTAAAATAAAAGAGTTCGTGTTAAAAAAAGATTTTTCATTTAAGAAATTCTCGTCTGAAGAAAATGGATTTTTTTTCATTTTATTATTTAGATAATGCAAAGCTCCGCACTATGCTTTTTACACATTTTGTATAATTATACATCATTTTTTTTTAATTATGAGGAACAATAACGTTATTGCAATTTACCTTAAGTTTTACCTCATTAATCAAAATTTCAATCTTATTCTTTTGAACTTTAAGTAATTTAAAAATCTCATTTTTAAGTAATCCTGTCTTAAATTCATACATCGTATTTGGAATTAGTTCACAAATATTTTTAGTTAAAAGCCCTTTTTCATTCTCTAAAGATTTACATTTATTTATAAAATACTCTATTTCACTTTGAGACTCGATATGCCCTCTCAGAAAATACTTCAATCCTTTAGTAAATTTTAAATTTTCTATAAATTGTAAATTTTCAAATTTGCTATGAAAACAAAAGATGTAGTCCCCAAGTAAAAAAAGGTGTTTATTAGATGTTTTAATTTTAGGGGAGTATATTTTTACCTCATTTCCGACTTTTTTTTTGATATCTTGGGTAAAAATATTAACTTTTTTTAAATCAATTTTTATTATTGTCCACATTGTTTTTGCTCAACTCTCTTTTTAATTCGTCGTACTCTTCCATTTTTCTTTTCATAAAATTTATTGTTAATTTTGTTCTTTCGGTGATGCCTTTAGGAGTGAGTATGTATTTAATATTATCAATTTTGTCAGTTTTTTTTCTAAAATTATTAATTTTGACTAATCCTTTGTTCTTTAAAGCTTTAAGACAATAGTTAAGCTTGCCCAGGCTGAATCCCAAATTTTTTGCCAATTCTCTTTGAGAGAGCTTAGGTTTATTTTTTATAGCTCTCATTAAATTTAATAAATCTTGACTGTCGTTCATAATTGTCTAATAATTGTTCAATAATTGAACGATCTTACTGTTCATCTGTTGAACAGTCAAGTACATTTTTAATTATGAAAAAGATTACTTATAATAAACAGTTCATTGATAGAAATGACGTAAATATTATTTCTAAGGCTGCAAAAAGTGACTTAATAACAAGTGGAAACTACGTAAAAAATTTAGAAAGTAAATTATGTAAGTTTTTAAAAGTAAAGTTTGCTACAACTTGTATTAATGGAACTGCGGGATTAGATATGGCTTTCCAAAGTATAGATTTATCAAAAAAGGATACTATTATAATGCCTGTTGTAAACTTTGTTGCATCCTACAGCATGGCTAATAAAATTGGTGCGAAAATATTTTTAGCAGATGTCGATCAATTCACAGGACAAATGACGCCCAAGACATTAATTAACTGTATAAAAAAAAATAATATAAAAAAGATTAAAGCTGTAGTTAATATGTATTTAGGAGGTTATCCAGAAAATATAATTGAATTTTATAAACTGAAAAAAAAATATAATTTTTATCTAATAGAAGATGCGTGTCATGCCTTTGGAGCTTATTACGTAAGAAATAAAAAAAAATATATGATTGGATCCTGTAAACACTCAGACATTAGTGTTTTTTCGTTTCATCCCGTAAAAACAATTACTACAGCAGAAGGAGGTGCTGTTACAACTAATAATAAATTAATTAATTTGAAAAATAGATTAATCAAAAATCACAATATAATTAGAAAAAAAAAATACTGGGATTATGATATTAAAAATTTAGCTTATAATTATCGATTAAGTGATATCAACTGTGCACTTGGCATAAGTCAATTAAAAAAAACAAATGTCTTTGTAAATGTAAGAAAAAGATCGTCTCTTTATTATGTAAAAGAATTTAGGAAATTATCAAACTTTTTAAGTATACCTAAATACAAAAGTTATAATGGTTCAAGCTTTCACCTTTTTTTAATAAATTTAAATTTAGAAAATTTAAAATCTGATAAAGATAAATTTTTTAGATATTTAAATAAAAAAAATATTTTTCCTCAATTTCATTATAAACCTCTAAATATGTATTCATTTTACAAAAAAAAAGAATCTTATATTGGTGCAAAAAAATATTTTGATAGCTCTTTATCAATACCGCTCTATTATGGAATAAAAAAAAGTGAACAAAAATATATTTTAGATAATATTAAAAAATTTATTAATGATAATCGGATAATTAATTGAAAAAAATAAATTTATGACAAAGATAATCAAAATTATGTTTACAATTAGCAATGATTAAAAAAAAGATTAAAAAAAACTCGAAAAACTATATACTCATAGTTGGTGCATCATCTGAATTGGCAGATAACTTAATAAAAAAGCTATGTGTTAAAAATAATTTGATACTTTTGTCCAGAAAGAATTTAGCGGAAATTAATTCTTATAAAAGTAAAAATAAGATTTATTTAAAATATGACGGATCTCCAAAAGCCCAAAAAAAACTAGTTAGCTTTATAAAAAAGAAAAGTATTAATATAACTTCGATTATACATTTTAGTGGTCTTCATAGTTTTTCTCCAATAAAAGATATTTCATTAAAAGAATTTAAAAAAATATATGAGATTAATTGTTTTTCCTTTATTGATATAGTTAAACTGATAACTAGCGATAATTTATCTGCAAACCTAAATTCAATAGTAACTATATCTTCTGTAGCCTCTATGTCTGGTAATAAAGGAATTTCATTATACTCTGCATCAAAGTCTTCCTTAAATAATATTGTTAGATCTTTTGCTCTAGAATTGTCTGTAAAGAAAATAAGAGTTAATTCTATCGTGCTAGGTCATATCAACTTGGGAATGGGGGGAAAAACAACTAAATTTTTAACTAAAAAACAAATGAAGGATCTTGAAAATAAGCATCCTTTAGGATTCGGTAGGACTGAAGACCTAACAAACTCTATTGAGTTCTTAATTGATAGTAAAAAAAGTAGATGGATAACAGGAGTAAATTTTATTCTAGATGGCGGCTACTTAGCTTAAGTTTATGTTAGAACATCAGTTATTTACACTTAAAAAAAATAGAATGAGTAGTTTTTCAAAAGATTTTGAAAAAGGTTTAAAAAAGATTTTGTCATTTGATGATGAAATTATAGTTTTTCAAACACAAATTTTTAAAACTTGTTTATTCTATAATTTAAGTGGGCAAAAAGCATCAAAAGAAATACTAAAAATATTAGAGAGAAAATTTAAAAAAAAAACAATTCTTTTTCCAAGTTTTTCGAATGATCTTGCGCTAAAAAAGAAATATGATGAAATTCTTTCACTTCCTAATACAGGTATAATTCCTACCACCGCTTTGAAATCAAAAAGGTATTTTAGAACATCCTCACCTTTGCATAGCTTTTTAGCCAAAGGACCACTAGTTAAAGAAATAAAAAAACTAAATCCTGAAACAACTTGGGGAAATGGAAGTATATATGAGTGGTTAGAAAAAAAAAAATGCAAGGTGGGTTTCGCTAAATTTAGAATGGTCCTCTGGATGTGCCCTACACCATAGATCTGAAGAGATATGTAAGGTTCCTTACCGTTTTTATAAAAAGTATAATGGAATGTATTACATCAATAAAAAATTTATAAAAAAAATTATTGAAAAAAAATATAGCTATTCTTTAAAAAAAAAGCCAGTTTTTGATTATACTAAATGGCCAAAATTTTTAAAGAAAAAGGATACCGTAAATATATTTATTAATAAGGGACTAAAATTTAGAACTGCTCTTGCAAGAGTGATAATAAAAAGATCTTGTGAATTTTTTCGTAAAGATCCATACGGCAGTGTTAAAAATAAAAAAATTTTTTTCAAACAAAAAAAATAACTTTTAATTAATCATTATGAATAAAATAAAAAACAAATTGATATTCGGCACTGCAAATTTAGGAATGCGATACGGCATCAATGCATCAAATATTTCAAAATATAGTTCTTTAAAAAAAATTTTTTCATTATTAAAAAAAGAAAAAATTTTTTTTATTGATACTGCTTACAAATATAAAAATGCACAGAAACATTTAAGTAAACAAAATATTAGAAAATTTAATATAATTTCTAAGCTTCCGAATTTAAAAAAAAGAAATTTAGAAGATTTAAAGGAAGAAATTGTAAACCATGTCGAACAATCACTAAGAAAACTAAATATTTCTAGATTTTACGCTTTATTAATTCATGACACTAGAGAGTTGAATGGAAATAAGGGAAAAAGAATATTTAAAATTTTGCAACAGTTGAAAAAAAGAAATATAGTTAAAAAAATTGGTTATTCTATTTATTGTACTTCAGAGTTAGATAAATTTTACTTTAAATTTAAGCCAGATATTGTTCAAGGACCTTTGAATATTCTTGATCAAAGAATAATTCACTCAGGCTGGTTAAAAAAACTAAATAAATCAGGAATTGAATTTCATGCTAGATCAATTTTTTTACAAGGCTTGTTGCTTAATAAAAGTAGTAAGCTACCAGTTAAATTTAAAAAATATAGCGATATATTTATAAATTATCATCAATGGTTAAAAAAAAACAATTTAAATTCTTTTAAAGCGTGTTTATATTTTATTTCTTCAATAAAGTTTGTTAAAAAAATTGTAGTAGGAGTTGATAATTATTTACAACTACAAGATATTATGAATTTAAAACTTGATAAAAAAAAATACAATTTTAAACAGCTAAGTTGTTTTAATAAAAATTTAATTGATCCAAGAAACTGGTAGCTTTATGAAAAAAAAATTAATTAAAGTGACAAATGGCCAAAAAATTTACTCTTTAGCAAAAAAGATTATTCCTGGTGGAAATATGTTGCTTTCTAAAAATCCAGATAGATTTCTTACTAAAGGTTGGCCGGTTTATTTTACTAAAACTAAAGGGTGTGAAGTTTGGGATTTAGATAAAAATAAATTTTATGATTTAAGTTTAATGGGTGTAGGAACAAATATCTTGGGTTATTCAAATAAGGCTGTAGACGAAAGTGTAAATAAAGTTATTAAAGATGGCAATATGAGTTCATTGAATTGTCCTGAAGAAGTTTATTTAGCAGAAAAATTAATTAAATTACATCCTTGGGCCCAAATGGTAAGATTTGCTCGAACAGGTGGGGAAGCTAATGCCATCGCAATCAGAATAGCAAGAGCAGCTACTGGGAAAGATAATGTAGCTTTTTGTGGCTACCATGGTTGGCACGACTGGTATTTAGCAACAAATATTAATAAAAAGAAAAATCTTAATTCTCACTTACTTAAGAATCTTCCAGTAAAAGGTGTCCCTAGAAATTTAGCTAACAGTATTTTTCCGTTTAAATTTAATAATTACGATGAACTAGAAATGATTGTTTCTCAAAAGAACATAGGTGTCATCTGCATGGAGGTTGTTCGAAATGAATTACCAAAAAATTCTTTTTTACAAAAAGTAAGAAATTTAGCAAATAAAAAAGGAATAGTTTTAATCTTTGATGAATGTACCTCGGGATTTAGAAAAAATTATGGTGGTATTCATAAAACCTTTAAAGTTAATCCAGATATGGCTTTATTTGGTAAAGCGTTGGGTAATGGCTACGCTATTACCGCCGTTATTGGAAAAAAAGATATTATGAAAAATGCACAGAATTCCTTTATTAGTAGCACATTTTGGACTGAAAGAATTGGATCTGTTGCAGGTATTGCTACTCTGAAAGAAATGAAACGAATTAAATCATGGAAAATAATTGATAAAACAGGAAATCAAATAATAAGAAGATGGAATAAACTAGGAAAAAAATATGACTTAAGTTTAAAAGTTTCTGGTCTTCCGTCTTTGTGTACCTTTAATTTCTTAAATAAAAACAATCAACATTACAAAACTTTAATCACGCAAGAGATGCTTAAACAAGGTTTTTTAGCTTCTAATTCAATCTATGTCTCTGTCTCACATACTAAAAAAATTATTGATAAATATTTTTATGAGCTTGATAAAGTATTTAAATTAATTCAAAAATGTGAAGATGGTTACAATGTAAAAAAACTTCTTAAGAACAATAAAAGTATTTCAGGTTTTGAAAGGTTAAATTAAAGTGAAAAAGTTAAAAAGACTTCTTATAATACCCGCTAGAGGTGGCTCAAAACGAATTAAGAATAAAAATATTAAAAAATTTAAAAGTAAACCAATTATTTTTTATACAATAGATAATGCTGTTAAAAGTAAGCTTTTTAATAAGATTCATGTCTCTACAGAAAGTAATTTAATAAAAAAAATTGTTAAAAAAAAGAATTTGAAAATAGACTTTATGCGATCAAAAAAGCTATCAGATGATACAACTCCCCTATTCAAAGTCTATAATTTTGTAGTTAACGAATATAAAAAAAGGGGTTTTGTGTTCGAAGAAATTTGGTCAATAATGCCGTGTGCCCCAAATTTGAAAGCAAAAGATTTAAAGAAAATTTCTAAATTTTATAATAAATTAAAAGTTAAAAACCCTATTTTATCAGTATCTGAATATAAGGTTCCTATCGAATGGGCCTTCAATATTCAAAGATCAGGAAAGCTAGTTCCTATTAACCAAAAATTACAATTAAGAAGGTCTCAAGATATCAAAAAAAAATATTTTGATGCTGGTCAATTTTGTGTTTATCCTGGTGAAAAATTTTTTAAGTATAACTTCATAAATAAAAACTATTACTATATTGGGTATAAACTTCCATCAAGAAAATCTATTGATATTGATGATATTGACGATTGGAAATTAGCAGAAAAATTGCATTAATTAATTTTATGTTTCTTAAGGATTTGTATCTTAATTGTTAATTATGTTAGAATAGATATAGTTAAATCAAGTTATGAAAAAAAAAGTCAATCATAATCAATGGATCAACAAAGTTCAAAAGATAAGAGCCAGGAATAACGTTAATTGGATGAACATTTTAAGATTAGCTTTTAAACATGCGCCTCGTGAGTCTAAAAATTTGATGAAAAAAATTAAGGCAGATGATAAGAAAATTTCCAAACTTCTTAATAAATTGAGCAAATGAAACTATGTTCAAAATTAATAAAATTAAAAAGAAATTTCATCGAACATTAATTGTTGCTGAAATTTCAGCTAATCACTGTGGATCAAAGAAAAATTTTCTTAATCATATTTTAAAAGCTAAAGAGTCTGGGGCAGATCTTGTAAAGATACAAACGTATGAACCTCAAGACATGATTGTTCATAAAAATTTTAGAATAAAGAGTGGGCTTTGGAAAGGAAAAAATTTATGGAGTCTTTACAAAAAGGCATGTACGCCATTCAGCTGGCACAAAGATGCTTTTAATTTGGCAAAAAAGAATAAGATTAAATTATTCAGTAGTCCATTTAGTTTAAGATCTTTAAATTTTTTAAAAACTTTTAAACCGCCTATTTATAAAATAGCTTCTATGGAACTCACAGATCATAAATTAGTAAATGAAATAGCAAAATTAAAAAAAACTATCATATTATCCACCGGTTTATCTACAATAAATGAAATTAAATCATCAATAAATATAATCAAAAAGTATCATAGTAAGATAATCCTATTATATTGTGTTTCAGGTTATCCTACGCCTATTAACGAAATAAATTTTGATGAAATAAAAAATATTAAAAATAAAACTAAAATTAAACATATTGGTTTTTCAGATCATACTGATGGAATCGCTGCGTCCTTAGAGGCAATTAATAATAATGTTTTTTTAATTGAGAGGCATTTTACCTTAAAAAAAAACTCTAAAAGTCCAGATATCAAATTTTCAATAACTCCAAAAGAACTCAGAATTCTAAAAGATTATTCTATTAGTAAGGAAATTTTTTCAAAAAAAAATAAAGGTAAGACTTCTGAAAATTCTAGTAAGATTTTTAGAAGATCAATTTATGCTTTAAAAAATATAAACAAAAATGAAAAATTTTCATCAGAAAATATAGGGTGCTTTAGACCTAATATTGGTTTAGGTTCTGAAAATTATTTCAAATTAATTCACAAACGAGCCTCAAAAAATATAAAAAAAGATGAGGTAATAAGAAGAGGTTTTATTAAAAAGTAAAAAAGTTTGTTAAATATTTTAATCTAATTAGAGTAAAAATTTTTTTCAGTGCATAAATCAAGCCAATTGAGCTATTAGTACTGGTCAGCTTCACGCTTTACAGCGCTTCCACACCCAGCCTATCAACGTAGTGGTCTACTACGGCTCTATAGGAAGAACTAGTTTTGAGGTAAGTTTCCCACT
>MDTA01216258.1_pt1 | contig 13515 bp, 18 predicted proteins | sample 811151 | NCBI WGS metagenome assembly MDTA01 (sample SAMN05326648, study PRJNA326480) | marine metagenome | isolation source: seawater | place: Indian Ocean: South | collected 2010 | reverse complement strand
GCAGCCCAAAATCCAGCAGGAGGTGTGCCCTGATATTGATAAAGGACACCCTCATGCTGAAACAGTTCCCCGTCTACTGTTGCTATGGGGAATTCAATTCTAGCCATCTATTTTGCTATTATACTTCTTTAATTTTAAACAATCTTGGTGTCCTCTTCTTCCTCTTGCACTGGGTGATCTTCAGGATGTCCAATAGGTGAAATTGGAATCATCTCCTCTAGTTCGCTAACTTTAATTCTCATAGTAAAAAAGCTCGCCATTTCTGACGAGCTGTATAAGTTTATTTGAATAAATCAGAGTTTAGAAAACTCAGGGTGCGACAGGCCACTCGATTTGGTGGGGGAAGCCAGCAGAGGCGGGAAGGTCCCGTAGGCTCTGTCTGTAGGAGGCCCAAGCCTCCTTATCCCAAGGAGCGTCAGACACCATCCGAAAATCAGTGGCACTGAGTAGAGCGTCGCGCTCAGCCCGCACCTTTTCTGCCATCACTGCATCATAGGCAGCTTCTACAGAAAGCCCGGGAGATTCAACACGCAGGTCGTAAGTTTCGAACCGCTTCTTGGCGGCTTCAAATTGTGCTTGGTTCATAATCAGCTAGGGGTAACGATGTTAGATGGGCCGAATTCACTGCTGCCCAGAGCGTTTGTAGCCTGTGCAGACACTTTGATGGTTGTTCCAGCAGGCAGCTCCACGTCAGGGGCGTCGCCTGAAGGGAATGTTGCAGGGAAGGTAAGAGTGTGGTTGATGTCAGGACCAACGTTCACATAACCGGGGTCTACTGAAGTAATACTGGTGACATTACCAACATTATCCAGCACAAGATACTTGACAGCAGACTGACTAGTGCCACCATCTCTACTAACGACCACATCACCATTTTGCCACTCACCACCAGTTGATAGTTTGATAGAACCAGCAGATCTGTTAAGGACGGTCATTACACCCTTATAAAGATTGTTGTCCTCATCACCATACTTGGCAATTTTCTCACTATCTCCAAAGTCATCAAGTGACGACGGAGTGACAGTAGCTGTCTGATTCATCAGCAGACGTGAGGGCTCCCAGACATTCACGGATTGGCTTGATGTGTGGACGAAACCCCATTCCTGCCAGTCTCCAGCATCTGCAAAGTTTGAGTAAACAATGGAAGAAAGGTAGGTTCCTCCTCCCCATCCTGTGAGTTCTTGCCAGCTTGCGCCACCATTAGTAGAACGATAGGTTTTGAACATTGTAAAGTTATTATCAGTTCCTGATAGGTACAAATTGCCTTGCCTATCTACGCCGAGACCCGTGCTGTATCTGGCATCCATTGGCACATCGCCTACAAAATCAAAGTCGTATGTGTTTGGATTGTATTTAGCTAATTTGCTGGTAGATCCCATCCAGTAGTTAACAAACAGACCAGCTTCCTGTAAGTCCCAAGATGCTTTCCATCCGTCTGTAGACAGTCCAGCTGTGTACGCTTGCAATACAGTAATCCAGCTTGAATCTGGTGCCGTGCTCTGCCTTGTGATCTGGAGAACTTCTGTATAGATCCTATTGTTCCTGTTGTTGAAAGTGACTAGCTGATCATGCGACTGAATGTATGCCATACCGCCTGAAGCGCTCATATAATTCGAGCCACCAAACGTACGACCAGGGTATGCATAACCTACCTGCAGACTGTCACTCTTGGCGAGCGAATAGTTTGCTGTATCTTGCGTGTTATACCTAGCAACTAGTTCACGGGCGCTATTGTAATACCATTCAACATGACCATCGAATGTACCAGGATTATCATCCCATCTTGAACAGTTAAATGAACTACCGTTGGGATTATTGATATCTAGCGTCATTCGGAATATAGTACCGTCATTACCCAAAGGCCCTTCGTAGCTACCGTGGAAGTATAAGATTCCGTTTCTCTGTGCTACTTGCATCGCTTGAAGGTACGGAGTACCCACTGTACTGATATTGAACTCTTTAATTAATACGGGATCTGCGTCCTGAGAGTTATATCCGTACACATAGATTTTATTTGAGCTATACAAGTAAACCTGTACCATCCGATAGTTATCACTATCATCCCCTACATACACCCACCATTTTTTCCTGTAGTAGTTGTGATAGGTCGTCGGAACTGACCAAGGCGTGTTGAATACGTCAGTGGTAATACTGTTGTTGTAGCTAGTCAGAGCAGAAGTCTCATTTGCTATGTTGAATTCAGCGGTTACTTCACCTTTAAGACCTTTTTGGCTGTGAGGTGCACCTTCAACCAGCATGGTGATATCTACATCAAATGTCTGGCTGGTGAAGCGATCACCAGTGGGATCATTCTCTGTAAGAGCCACATTGCTGATAACAGGAGCAAACTCACTAGGAGCTGCTGAACCGACTGCTACCCATGCAGAGCCATTCCACGTCTTAAGAATAGGAGCAGCGGGATCTTCACTTGTATCAGTCCACAGCGCACCTTGAGAAGGGCTAGTTGGAGCTGTTGTTGAGATTTCATTGCCAACAACTTCTTCCCAGCTCATCAAGCCGGAACCATCTGTAGTCAGCACTTCACCGCTATTACCTGTTGAAGTAGGCAGTGTCAATGTGTAGTTTGCACCTGCAGAGTGAGCAGGTCCCTTCAGCTTGACGCCGTGGGAATTATTTTCGCAGTTCAGGGTGATTTCACCTGATCCACCAGCACCACCTTTGACAATGACATCTTCGTTGAATGACACAGGACCGGTGAATGTGCCACCAGCCACGTCCATCTTGTCGGCTTCTGCTGCCAGTCGTGCAGACTCCTCGGCTGCAATATCGCTAGTCAGACCTGCAATTGCTGTTGTGTTTGTAGCAACTTGACCATTCTCAAGCGCAGTTACAGCAGTTGAAATGGCAGAATCTGTCTGGGTCTTGCTGTAGAAGTCAGTACCCATCGTGAAGCTGTCAGGGCTTGCGTCCACCCACTGACCGCTGTAACGGATGTAAAGACGACCTGTAGCGGAGTTGAACCACAGCTCAGACTCAGCACCTGAGGCAGGAGCAGATGTTGCAACACGGGCAACACCACCGAGGAAGTTTGTTGCTGACACGTCGCCGGACACTGTGCCGCCACTCAGCATCAGGTAGCGATCATCAAGAGTTCCAGCCTGCGCTGAGCTCGAGCTTGTGTCGGGAAGAGAGGAGATTGCCAGCTTCCGGATGACATTGCTGCTGTCTTTCAGGAAAATGCTGGGATCTGTATCAGAATAGTTGACTGCAATTTCGCCATAGCTCATCTGTTCTGCTGATGGAGCCTGGGCTGCGCCATTGCTTAAGCGTAATGAACGCTTTAGTTGTAGTTTCATAGCTATAAAGCACTTTTCAATGGAATAACAATTCCGACCTCTTTTGTAATTTGGCGCAAGAACTGTTGATTATATTCTAACAATATTGGCCTTATTGCTATTCAGCTTCTGTATTTTGCCGTCTTCTCGGCTACGTCATCAGGTTGCTTGCTGTGCTGCTTGCCTTTACGCATTGCAGCCCGTTTTTTAGCAGTAGACCGGGCATACTCCTTATCAGATAGAGCCTCTCGAGCCTTTCTAGGTAAGTACCTTTCACCTGTTGCATTTTTGCCTTGGGTGCTGTTCTTACCTGACTTGGTACCCCAGTCTTCCTTAGTCCACTTATCGAGTGACTTTTGAGATGCGCTCTTTGACATCACATCATCCTTCTAACTAAGTGGGCAACTGCACCAGCACCAGCACCAGCAACTAAGGCCGATCCGGGTCCGCCCACTCCATAGGTCATGCCAGCACGTAGGAGATCACCAGCGGCATCCACTTTGTCGACATCTTCCGGCAGATAACCCAGTGCTCTACCGCTTGCGCCGCCTAGTTCATATGCAAAGTTCCCTGAACCAAGTACTGCGCCGGCTCCTGTGCCCATCGCTGTCCCGGCCATCCTGTGCTTTTTATTGAGGATGCCGCCAGCTATTCCACCGACTGCACCAAGTATTGGTGCATTGGCATGAGATGCTTTCCCTATTCCAGATGTCTGCAGGAATGACAGCGGATCAGTGCTGTGATTCATCTGCACGTGTCCCAGTTCATGTGCCATCACTGCTGGATGTGGTGCACCTGGATCAAAAAACACCACATCTCGTCCATCTGGCATCTGCGTGGCTGCCCAGCGGTTCTGATTGTTTGGAACAAAGATTTCAACAGGATCATTACCTTGAGACAGATACTGCTTATAAGTGCGAACCATCTGATCAAAGTTTTTTTCACGTAACTCAGGATCATTTCGTATGTCTTCGAACTCACCCATAAGATCGTCAACTAGTGACTCGTGGATCACTGATTTTCCCAGTGATGCTGCAGCGGGTACTGACCCTAGTCCGACGTTGACAGCACGCCTTCGAGCTAGTTCATCAGCAAGTAGAGAATTAAGTTCATCCTCTGATACGTTACCTGTCGTGTGGAAAATAGTAGACATTAGTTTGTATACCCCCCACCTCTCTCTTTATATTTCTTGGCAAGCATCTGTGCTTTGCGTGCGCTCCACTGCCCTGCCTTGCCACCTTTCGTGCCAGCCTTGATTGACTGAAACAAGCGTTTACGCATCTCAGGCTTTGTGTAGTTGCCAGCTTCGTTGACACGAGACTTGGATTTATCTTTTGCTTGATCAGCCATGATTAGGGTTTGTTAAAGAATGCTTTGTGCATTTTCATGCCTTCGATCCGAGCTTTCTCTGGGTCTTCAGAACGCATGGCGTCATATGCAGCATTGAGTTGTTCCTTGGACATCTCCTTATAGTTCTGAGCACGTTGCTTCGCTTCACTTTGTGAAACCGAAGGCTGGTTGTTTGACGCAAACGTTGCAGCACGGCCGCCAGTATTATCGCCAAAAAGTGCGTTGTACTGATACTCGTTAAGTTTAAAAAGCCCATTCTTAGCGGCTAGGTGCAGGTGACTATCGTGGCCTGCAACACCGCTATTTGGACCAAGGATTTCAACACCTGAGCCTTTAAGTAGTTCTTCTAGGTTGCCTGTACGCGTTCTCCAATCGATACCATCGATTAAATCGTCTCTCCAGTCTTGGACATCAATAGCTTCACCATGATAGTGATAGCTATTAGGAGCATGCACTTTATCTACACCGTCGAAATGATCGTGCTCCTTAATTGTTAAGCCAAAGTGATCCCTTAGGCGCTCTCCAAGATCGATGATAGGGATGTGATACGTACCATCCGATTGACGATCGTAAGACATATCAAACCCTCGGTAACACAGGGAGTGCAATGTCGCGCATCATCTGCTCATGCCGAGGCAGTGCAAGCTCACCATTTGGCATTTGTAAAAGCTGTTCTCGCGTTGTTGCACCAATACCTCGACTTGGTCGGATTACATGATTAAGGTTGCCACCTGCAATCAGGTTAATCCGTTCTCTAAGAAATTCTTGCGGATCAATATGCATTATCCTTTACCGTGCTTTTTCTCATAATGCTTGCGTAAGCCTTCTGGCATCTTGCTCGTATCGACATCTTTAGCGTCTTTCTCGCCATCGCCATTACGATCCTTCATTTTTGCCATGCGCTCTTCTTTCTTCTTTTCGAAGAAAGCTTGTGCCTTCTCTTTTGACATCTTACTTGCTGATAATGTTTTTATAGAAGCTTGCCTTCTTCTTCATTTTAGGCGATGCTTTAGGGTCTTTTAGGACCTTATTTGCAAAGGCTTTTCTGCCAGCAGGTGTATCCGCATGGCCAGCTTTGGTTGCAGCTGCAGTGAATGTCCCTCCAGTTCCGCCCTTGCTCATTGGCTTAGACATTTTCTTGAAGGCTTTCGCTATTGATTTAGCCTGCTTCCTCTTCTCGCTCATTATTTAGATCTGGCAACTTGAAGTCGTCTGGTTTGCCTGCCACGATTTCGCAGCTCCTTTTATAGTACCAATTATCAGTTTCACCTATTGACTCGAAGTGTGTCTTGATCTTTTTCCAATTGTTTAGCTCTTCTGAGTGCATGATTAACATCTCCAACGTTTACGTGCTTGTCTAAGTCTGCTATTTGGATCTTTTGCAGCTTTCGGAAATTTCTTCATTTGACCAGCACTTCTTGCACAATAACTCTTTCTTCTAGCTGCCCGTGACTTACTGGGATTTTTTTCAGTGACAGCTGTTTTCAGTTTAGATCCTGGATTCTGACGCCGATACTTCTCAACACCTTTTTGTGTCATGCCTGCGCCACTTTTCGTCGGCCGCTTATCCCCACTTTTCACAGACATGCCTTTCATGCTGCCCTTCTTCCTTGCCTGTGCTCTCTCCTTAGCCTTTCTTCTGATATCCGACATCACGCATATTCCCCATAGTCAAGGTTGAAATCAACCGCTGGTATCGCAGCAATCTCGTCAATTACAAACTTTTTGGTTGCTAGATCTGAATCCGCAACAGGCTCTGGTCCCGATATCGCACCCGAGAATGTCCCGCCTGTTTTCGGCATCAGCAGAGCATCAGCGTCTGTCCGCGCTGTGGTCTCCGAAGCAATACTTGCATTGACTGCTGCAATTGAGTTGGCTACAGCTGTTGCGGTTGTTGGATCTGCTTCCAGTACATCGATACGTGCAGATAATGCAGCGTCTCCCGCAATCCGTGCTGCTGACTCAACTTCAGCCTTAAGCGCTAATGGCTGAATATCTATTGCCATGTAGTACTCATTGACTGCAGTGCCACACTGAAGTACTTCAATCGATGCATCATCTCTGGTTGGATTCTTTGTCCACTTACCAGGGTTATCTGAGCTCAGATAGTAAGGTTGACCAACATCTAGGGTTGAGCTCGCTTCATCTGTGATTGAGATTGCATTAAAGAATTCAAACGCTGTATTTTGTGTGAACTGAACGATTTGACCAACGTTGGCTGGATCAATGGCAACGCCTACAACCCGAGAACTCTCTAAACTTGCAGCACTAGCTGCAACTGCATTACCAGCTTCGTTGATATATACCAGCATCCCTTTGTGAATAGCGATGCTCGATGAGTCAACAACCGCTTGCCCGTAGACCTTATGTTCTGTCTGCTGCTCACCTGACAGTGATCCTTCACCATCAGACAATAGCCATGTGCCGGGTCCCAGCGCTTGGTTTGGGTTGCTATATACGTACGTTCTGCCAAATACTGTTTTCGTATCACCTACCGATGGCATTTCTCTAGTTTATCTACTCTCTTAATTTTAGCGCTCCTCAACACCTTCAATCAGGTGACCTAACTCTTGAGCAAGTTGATGTTCTGCGAGCTTTCCGATTAGGTGTTGGTATACCATCACCAGCCGTGCGGTCTCTTTTAGTTGTGACTTTAGCTCCTTGATGTCATCGCAACGATCAATCTCATCGTTTACAACACGCATCTTCAGCATTTTCTCCAGAGGTACTTTGAAGTCTTCTGGTTTGAACATAATATACCTGTCTTATAAATAAAGTATAGATAAAAAAAGGGGCCACATGGTGTGACCCCAGTTTCTGTTATCACGCAAGTGTGATATCTAAACTGTGACCGCCTGCGCCGGCTGTAGCAATACGGTTTGCCAAAGTCGTCGCGTTTCCTCCACCCACACCCATGTTGACCATGGAGTATTCAATGAAGTCAGCAGTTTCGGCAGGGTCGTAGTTATTGACCACTGCAGTATCTGCATCGAGGTCCTGTACAGCGTCTTCATAGTCGTCTGTACTCGGAGGTGTTGCACCAAAGTCGCGAATTGCGTATTGGTACTGATCATCCTCCTCGAGCTGTTCCTCGTCTGAGTTGAGGTTGAACACCCCTTCCCATGCGTGGAAGTCATAGTCTGTTGCTGTGAATTCAATGGACCGATTGGATGAGCGCCAATCAAGCATGTGCTGATCATCAACAAAGTGAATGAACAGTGACTCGCCTGAGATGGCACCGATCTTGTCGATGCCCAGGAAGTCGTATGCTTCGTCTCCCGGTTGGAATACGAGATACAACTCCTGGTTACCATCGCCCATTGCGTCCACCAGTTGTGGAGCAAAGGCAAAGGTTGCTCCCGCCGTACCCAGCTACTCAGCTTCGAGGAACGTCTTGTCGATTGACTTGAGAGCACCTGTTGCCTTGTCGACCACCAGGAACAGATAGTTGCTGTTTCCTTGGGCGTCTACTGGAGCAGACTGCGCGGATGTTTGACCAAGCAAGTGCTCGTTCACCAATGACTGCTTATCAACCTTCAGTGCATCAGCAGCTGCACGATCGGCAGCTTCTTGCACCACAGCGGCAGCGTTATCAGCCACTGCACCGTTTGTCAGGGCAGTGATTGCAGCTGCGTTGTCGGCAACAGCACCATTTGTCAGGGCAGCAATGGCTGCTTGACGATCAGTTACCTCTTGGGTGATAGCGGCTGTGTTAGAAGCCACCGCACCATTTGTCAGTGCTGTGATGGCTGCAGCATTATCTGCAACCGCACCGTTGGTGAGGTTCGTGATGGCAGTTGCGTTTGTAGCAATGCCGGAGGTGTTTGTTGCAACTTGACCGTTGGTCAGTGCAGTGATTGCTGCGGCGCGATCAGTCACCTCTTGTGAGATAGCTGTTGCGTTCGCAGAGATGTTTGTTGCGTTTGTTGCAACCTGACCGTTAGTCAGTGCAGTGATAGCAGCAGCACGATCTGCGATTTCCTGGATGATTGCCAGACGGTTTGTCTCCACCTGGGAGAGATCCACGTTCGCTACCAGTTGGTCAGCGTACAGCTTGTTGACAAGGTGCGCGTCAGTAGTAGGCACTGCAGAAGCAGTAACGTTTCCACCGAATGTGGCTGTGCCATCAACAGCAATGGTTGTGGCAGATCCGCCACCACCACCACCATCAGGGGTATGAGTAACCTCAATATTGTTGCCAGTAAATACTTGGACTTCAATAGAGGATGTATAAGCAATGGGCGCATTTGGCACGTACTGAACCCAGCCGTCAGCACCATCTTGGGTAGCTGTACCCTGCATTGCATTACCGAAGTTTTGTGGCTGCAGACTGCTATACCAACCACTTGTTCCGTCTGCTGATTTGCTGTTGTTAATCAGTCCAGGATTATCAGTACGTGTAAGCAGAACCCCATCAACATAAACTGAAGTAAGTCCAGCCAACTCGTTGTTCTGAGTACCTGCGTAAACCTTGATTCCTTCGAAAATACCAGAGCCAGAGATGACCTCGTGCACTCCATTTCCATTTGGATGCCAACCGTTAAGTGTAAACACTTGCTGAGCTGGAGCACCGGCTCCAACATTCAGGTCACCACTCATGGTGCCACCGGCCAGGTCAAGCTTCAGTGCATCAGCGGCTTGACGAGCAGCAGTCTCAACAGCAATTGCGTTTGTTACGGCAGTTGCAGTTGTCGGATCAGCCTCGAGGGTATCCAGGCGACCTGACAGAGCAGTGTCTGCAGCGGCACGCGTTGTTGCTTCCGCAGTCAGCAGAGTCTGTGTTGTCGGATCGGCTTCGAGGGTGTCGAGGCGACCTGACAGTGCGGAATCGGCTGCAGTGCGAGCAGTTGTTTCAGCAGTCAGCAGAGTCTGAGTTGTGGGATCAGCTTCCAGAACATCCAAGCGGCCAGACAGTGCTGTATCCGCAGTTGCACGGGTGCTGGCTTCAGAAGCCAGAGCAGTAGCTGTAGTGGGATCAGCTTCCAGAACATCCAAGCGACCAGACAGTGCTGTGTCAGCAGCTGCGCGGGTTGTGGACTCTGTTGAGATCTGGTTTGTAATCGTGGTGGCGAAGTTCTCGTCATCACCGATTGCATTTGCAATCTCGTTGAGTGTATTCAGCAGATCAGGTGCACCATTAGTCAGTGCCTCGATTGCAGCAGCGTTAGTTGCAATACCAGAGAGGTCTACACCTGCAACCAGGTTGTCAGCGTAGAGCTTGTTAACGAGGTGAGCAGGGTCGGTAGGAGCTGCAGCAGCAGTAATGTTTCCACCGAAAGAAGCAGTACCGTCAACACCGATGGTTGAAGCACTACCGCCACCGCCACCAGATGCATCATCGGAAATTGTCAATGTAACGATGTTGCCCGTGAGGGCTTTAGCCCCAACATTACCACTACTATTTTCAGTGATTTCTAGTGGAGTAGTGAATTCCACCAAGATGTAATCACTGGATTCCGCATATACATGAGCGCCGGACCAGACATTATCAGGATTCGTTACCGCTGAGCCGCCGCTGACTGTGCCTGAATTTGATGGAGGATAGTTTCCATCGATATACATCGTGTACAGGCGTGCGCTAGCTGCAGTACCCTTTTCAACTTTGAGCGATACCAGATATTTTGTCTCGCCTGCGGGCTTGGTGTAGATATCGCCAACAACTGGTGCACCCGAATGATGTGTTTCGGTAATAGTGTGTACGATTTGTTCTCCACTACCTGAACCCAGCTCAATGTCACCAGTCATGGTGCCACCAGCCAAAGGCAGATTCAGAGCGTCACCAGCAATACGTGCAGCAGTCTCAGCGTCAAGCAGAGTCTGTGTTGTTGGATCAGCCTCAAGAGTGCCTAAGCGATTAGACAGAGCTGTATCAGAATTAGAGCGTGCAAGTGCTTCAGCGTCCAACAGAGTTTGGGTCGTCGGATCAGCCTCAAGGGAGGTGACGCGATTTGACAGAGCTGTGTCAGCAGATGCACGAGTTGAAGCCTCAGCTTGCAGTGCAGTAGCTGTTGTCGGATCAGCTTCCAGAACGTCCAAACGACCAGACAGTGCTGTGTCAGCAGAAGTACGAGCTGATGTCTCAGCAGCGATGTCGACACGGTTTGTCTCCACTTGGGAGAGGTCAACGTTGGCAACCAGTTGGTCAGCGTAGAGCTTGGTGACCAAGTGAGTATTAGCTGTCGGAGCAGGACCAGAGATGGCGCCTGTAAATGTTCCACCAGCCTTAGGCATCAGCAGAGCATCAGCGTCTGCACGTGCGGTTGCTTCAGCAGAAACGGCAGCCTGACGATCAGTAACTTCCTGAGCGATTGCAGCGGCGTTGTCTGCAACAGCACCGTTTGTCAAAGATGTAATTGCTGCAGCATTGGTCACAATGTCAGCAGCGTTATCTGCAACAGCGCCGTTTGTCAGTGCTGTAATTGCAGCTGCACGATCGGTGACTTCCTGGTTGATTGCAGCAGTGTTGGATGCAACAGCACCGTTTGTCAGTGCAGTGATTGCAGCTGCACGATTTGATGCTTCAGTTGCGATGGCAGATGCATTTGCCTCAATAGCATCCTCAGCGTCCTGCAGCACTACTTTCAGTGTTGCATTATCGCTCAGTGTATCGCCGTCAAATACGCCCAGATTCACAGAACCTGCGGCAACTCCTGACAGTGTTACCAGATCGCCAGTGTTAGAAATAACTCCGGACAGATCAGTTGCAGCACCCTTGGTCTCCAAGGATGTCTCAAGTGCTTGCAATGCTGACTTGATTGTTGAAGAATCAGCAATGGTGCTTCCGCTGAAGGAGCCCATGTCTGCTGAATCTTTCGCAACACCAGTCAAGGTTGCAACGTTGTCAACGTGAGTTTCGTTGGCATCGATCATGCTGATCAGGTTGCCAACAACATCATTCGAATCGCCGATGACGTCCGAGATTTCTTTAAGTGTGTTCAGTGCTTCTGGAGCACCGTTGATCAGATCACTAATTTGCGTGCTAACGAATGCCTCTGTTGCATATGCATTCAGGAAGTTTGCAACTGTAATCTTCTTTGAGTCAAAATCAACACCACCATTAGTCGTATCTGCAACGTACAGAAAACTATCGGCAGCTGTTGAAGTCGTGGCCTGCAGGTCACTAACTTTAATAGAAGCCATTATTATTCAATAATAAGTACAGTATCGCCCTCCAAAGTGGCTACCCTGGAGTTCATTTCTATTATAGAAGTTTGTAACGAATTGACTGCAGCCGTCAGTTGTGCCAGTTGATTATTGATGTGCGTAAAGTCGATATCGTCCCCAATAACTACACCGTCATCATCCTCAATTTCAACTTCCCAAACGCCATCAACGTAGACCCAGGTTTCACCTGTTTCCGAGTTGACAACACTAGTCGCTACATTTGGATCCGGAAACTGAAACGGGGCCATTTATCGCTTCTCATATAACCCAATCTACACTATGTGTTCGCATTGATGAATGTCTTGAATTCATCAAACGTAGTTGAGTTGTTCACTGCGTTAATTATAAGTGTTTCAGAAGAGTCGTCGTCGGATGCATTTCTGTCTGGATTGAACCAGGCACCAGCACTTCTCACCAACAATCGCAGCTCTGTCGAGTCAACCCACAGGTCGCCATTCTGAACTCCTGAATATGTAGGTGCTGAATCTCCATAGTAAATCCTACGCAATGAGGCGAGCTCTGATGCTGTTGTGCCTAGCAACGTGTCGATGTCTGTTACCTGTGTCTGAAGAGCAGTCAGATCAGTATTGATTGTCGCAATATCGCTTGTGTTAGTACTGATTGAAGTTTCAGCTGCTGTCAGCCGTGTGCCGTGATCAGTAGAGGTTGTTTCTAATGTCGTGATGCTTGTTGTCTGTCCTGCAATCAATGCTTCTAGCTCAGTCAACTTGGCATCAATCGCATCCTTATCAATCTCTGTGATCTGAGTTTGCAGTGATCCGATCTGTGTTGTTGTGTCAGTGGATAGGTTGGTGATCTGGGTTTGTAATGCAACAATCTCTTCAGGCGTTACATCGAGTGTGATGTTATCGATCTGCTGCTGCAAGTCAGCAATCACTACGTTCGATACTCCGCCACCATCACCACCAGATGATCCTGCCATCGAGGCAAGTTCGATCCAAAGGTTTCCGTCAAAAATGTAGTAGATATAGTTATCTGTATCTAGCCAGGTTTGTCCTTCGATCGGATCTTCGGGGATGCTTTCACCAACTGATGAAAAGCGATCTGTACCGTTGGCTTGATAAAAGCCGTCATTGACCCACACCATCAACTTACCTTGGCGTGTATCAAACCACAGCGTTCCATTTGATGGCGGCGGATCAAAGCTGTCAGCAGTAATATTTCCATCTTCATCACGAATAGGAGCCCACTGTGGAGTCGTGATTCCTACATTCGATTGTCCTACGTTCAGGTTGAGAATGGCTGCTACCAATCCGGCCATGTTTGACGGATAATCACGGATGCCATATCCCTGCACCGTCATTAAGTAGTTTGCAGCTGCAATAGCTCCATCTAGGTTGGGTTCAAATGGTGCGTAATTTGGCTTAGAAGGGGTCGCAGTCACTACAATCTCCGCTTATAATACCTCTATTTTAATAACTTTTAGTATCGGCTATTTAGCATCACATATGCAGTCTCAATTTCATCCAAATTCAAGCCTTGTGCTAGTAAGTAGACAATCTCTTTTGTCGTAATTTCTGACCGTTTCAACTGCGACCTGAACTCCTCGGCGACCTGATCCATATCTTTATTCAGCTTTTCCTCGAACTTCACCCTGCTATCGAACGACGGGTACTGCTTCGGCTCCTGCACCTTGATCTTGTGATGGAACATGGTCGCAACAGAGTGCTTGCACATCTTGAAG
>MDTA01063628.1_pt1 | contig 13515 bp, 14 predicted proteins | sample 811151 | NCBI WGS metagenome assembly MDTA01 (sample SAMN05326648, study PRJNA326480) | marine metagenome | isolation source: seawater | place: Indian Ocean: South | collected 2010 | reverse complement strand
TTGGCCAGGCTGGTGATGCCGTTGGCCGCCGTGTGCTTGAGCCAGAAAGATTCCTGGTTGTTCTTGCCCACTCGCTCGGCCATCTCCGGGTTGTTGTTGAGAACCAGCTCCGCGATCTGCTCGAGCAGCTTGCCTGCGCGAAGCAACGGAATAGGCACGGGTCAGAACTTTGCAAAGGCGTGCTGCACGGGCGACGCAAGCGTGTCTTACTGGATGCGCGTCTTCCTGTCGAGAAGATTGCGATTTCCACGGTCGGCAGGCTCATAGCTACCGCAGCGGCAAACATGGCGACCGCGGTGGTTTTCCCAAAGCGCCGCGGCGTCAGGCAGCACACCTGCTGCTGCAGGTCCTGCCACTGCTCGCGCTCCATGATCGCGCTCATGTCAGCCTGGGCGCCGTCTGAGCGATACAATATCCTGGCGCACGCCTGGAGAAAGCTCTCGTGGAACTTGACCTGAGTTCCGCTCCGCTTCAAACCCAGGCCCGACGCCAGGATCTGCCGGATGCTGGCCAGGTACTTGTCGCCCGCCAGCGTCGGCGCCACCTTCAGTTTCTTGCTGATGCGCTCCTGCTCTGCGGCGTCGCGCTGGGGACCCAGCCGCGCTCGCATCGAGCACCGTCGCAGCACGGGGCGGGCCGCCTCGTCCAGCTGGTCCAGCACGCGGTCAAAAAGGGGCAGGAACGTCAGGCCAAAGGGCGTGGCAGGGGGTGCGGCGGTGGACATTGACGAGGTGTGTTGTGTTGACTTGAATACTATAAACATCACAGTCACGTTTACAGTGTTGTCACGGTGCAAAACATGGCAACTGTAATTAAATCAGGCACAGTTGTTTATAAGCGCGACTGCCAGTACATCTTTGTCCAATCTGGACCTGGACAATTGTATCACGTGCACATTGCGCAAGTCAATCATGACGTTCCAGGATCTGATGCAACACGTGAAATCGTACTCTACTACCAATACCAGGAACACACAAGGCTCAGGGCTTTGTTGCTGACCCGAGCACTTACATACGGGGCAACACGAATTTCACTTGTCGATGCGGTAGCGCAGTGGGTGTACGATCAGGTTGTCCTGAATACGACAGGAAGAATGTATTTAGGTCAGCGCCAGGACGAACAAGCGGTGACGATCAATCCCAACTTGCGTTTGCGCAACTAGCCAGTTAGTCGTCCGCTAGGCGTCGGCCTTTGGTGTTACTTGGACTGGCGCCGACCACGGCGCACGCGGCGCCGCCCTTAGGTTGTTCACCAGGGCCGCCGCCACTGCGCCCCACTGCTGCAGCGCGCTGGGCGGTGCGCCCGGTCTGCGTGGCGGACTCTGGTGCCGTTTCTTGGTGCCGCTTGCGGCGGCAACTGGGCTGTCCACCACGACGTACCCCATGCCCTGTGCCTTGACGCCGATCTTCTTGCCGCACCCGGCGACCAAAGGACCGTCGTCGACCGGCTCTGCTGCCAGCAGCGGTCGCTTCTCCAGGTGCCGCACCGCAGTCGTGCGCCGGGGCCACATGTCTTCGGCGGTGCGTCGCACCACTATAAATAGTGGCGGCGTCGCGGCGTGTGAATCACCACATGTCTCTCCTGAAGGAAGCCACGCCACCCCACACGAACGCGCGGAACTGCGAGTGCGCCACATCCAGGTCGGCGCTCCACAACAACGCCATCCTGGGATTTTCCGTGGAAAAGGACCCCGGCTACACCCAGCAGCACACGCCCAGCCAGCTGCGGGCCATCGAGCAGCTCCATGCCAGCCTGCAGGGCCTGCACGACAACGACGCGCACGTAACGCATAGCATGGAGACCCACTTTCACCCGGCCATCCGGTCGGCCCGCCACCAGAACGGCTTCAAGGCGCTGACGCCCGACGCGCTGCGATCGGCCGGCGCGTGCCTGCGCGTGGCGCACAAGCTGGACTACCAGCACGCTGATTGCGAGACGCAGATGGCCATGCTGGGGCCGGACGACGTTGCGCGTCTCAGGGCCGACAACCGGTTTGTCACCGAGCCGGCGCCGGGCCACAAGGGCTCGTTCCACTTCCGCCTGTGCGACAAGACCGGCGGACTGGCCGGTGTGCGCTTCACGCCATCCATTGCTCCTGCGACCCTATAAGTAGTAAAGAGTGATTTGTTGATGTCTGTATTACATGCTGGGGACGGGTTTTGGCTGGGTGCGCAACTGGACGGACACCATCGTGGACAAGCGGCTGTACCCCACTCTTTTTGGACCTGCTGCGGCGGCCTCGGTGGCCGTGCCTACCGGGCACCGGATGGACTACGTGGGACAGCACCGCGTGCCGTGCCTGAAGGTGGTGCCGCAGCGCGCCGCCCCCATGAAGACGGCCGTGTGGCTGCACGGCAACGCCGTGTCGCTCGGAGATCTGGCCAAGAGCGGCCTGATGCAAGCGCTGGCCGACGAGCTGCAGTACGAGATGATCTGCCCCGACTATGGTGGGGCCAGGTCGGCCCACGGCCGCAACCTGGACACGCTCCAGGTGCTGCACGCCCAGGACGTTATTGCCGCCACCGTGCAGCAATCGGCCGGCCCCGTGGCGGTCTTCGGCCGCAGCCTGGGCGCCGCCATCGCCGTCCGCGCCGTGGCCGAGTCGGGCCAGGACGTGGCCACGCGCATAGACCACGTGCACCTGATTTCGCCCTTCAAGTCGCTGGACGCGCTGCTGCCGGCGTGGGCTTTGCGGTTTGGGTTGCTGACGCCGCACCGGTACGACTCGGCCGACGCGGTGCGGCACAAGATGATGGGGCACACCAACTTCAGCGTCTACCACGGGTCCGACGACACGTTGATCCCGGCGTCGCACGCCCAGGAGCTGTGCGACGCCAGGATGCACTCGGGGTGGTCCTCGGCCAGGACCACGGTCGACGTGATCAACGGCATGACGCACGACCCGCTGCCCTTTGCCAGGCACCTGGTCAACACCATCAAGGCGCGGTGCGACCACAAATGACAAAGTACGTCAAGCTGGAGCGCCAGCGTCCGTTGCCCCGGCCAGAGCCGGTGGCGCAGGCCGCCGCGCCAAGGCCCGACTTGAAGCGCATTTATCGTGCGCACGCCGCCACATTCAGCCCGTTGATGCGCGCGGTCTTGCTGTTAAAAATAAAGTTTGCGTCCTAGGATGGGCCAGGAGTCCGTTGCGTGGGTGCTGGCGTACATCGCCGCCTTTGGTCTCAGTGATACCCTGGTGGCCATGTGCACGCGAGACCCCGGGCATCCCGTGCTGCTGGTGTACTACGGCGTAATCCTAGTAGGCAGCCTTCATTTATTGAGACGATCAAATCGGAACAACGCCAGCCATGGAACACGAACCGACGATGCCGCTGCCGCCGCCCGGCAGCCTGCAGCGAGCGCTGATGCAGGTGCCGCAAGCGCCGGCCGAGCGGCGCTGTGACGGCCTCGGCAGGGCACCCAGCCTGGTGGTGCACGCCGCGCAGCAGTTCTTGCTGCACCAGCGCGCCGAGGCCCGGCGCGTCGACCGTGAGGCGCGACCCTACGAGCCGCTGCTGCTGGTGGTGGCGGTGGCTGCGCACGAAGCGCCCGCCTGACTGGACTGTGGTGTAATAAAAACCGGTTGGCGGCCGCCGCTCAGTGTCGCACGTCCCATCCATGCTGGTGCTGACCGTGTTGCCGGACCGGGGCGACGACCACCGTGTCGCCCTGCGCAAGCACATGCGGTGGGCGCTGGCCGAGGTCATCGGACCGCTACGGGCCCACACGCACGCCACGGCTTCCCTAAAGGGTCGGCTGGCCGAGAACGTTGACGCCGTGCTGGAGATGGGGGCCACGGAGCCGTACGGGGTGGCCATTGTGGCCGGGGCCCGGCTGTTCTTGGCGCTGGCCCTGATGCTGCGGCCCACCGTGCGACCGGCCAAGTACGTGGTGTTCCTGGGCGCCGAGGACGTTGAAACATTGCCGACTCCGGTGCAAGAACCGCGCCGGCGGGCGTGGGGCTGCGGCTGCCGCGCGGTGGCGCCGCCGCCGGCCCCGGCGAACGGGGCTGTGCTGCTGCCGTCGAGCCCCCGTCTGTCGGTTCTGATGATTGACACGACGGGGGACGACGCTCGGGTGGGCGCGTGGATGGATTTCGTGGCGGCGGCGATGGGGAACGCCGATGCAAACTCGGGGCTGTTCCGGTGGCGCTCGGGGTTAACGGGCGGCGCCGCGTCGGCGGCGCGCGATGGCGCCAGGATACTGGATTTTGTGAGGTGATGGTGTTACCATTGGAAGTTGGTGTTGTTTGATGGTGGCATGAACATTTCTGATGCTTGTGAAAGTGTACTGCTTTTGTTGAGTGCAGGCGGTTGTGGTTGTCTGCGTGCAGGCGGTTGTGATTGTCTGCGTGCAGGCGGTTGTGGTTGTCTGCGTGCAGGCGGTTGTGGTTGTCTGCGTGCAGGCGATGTGTCCATACCAGCACCAAAATTAGTAATCGATTCAGGCCCGAATGGATCTACACCGTAATGGTAAGGTTCAGCGCTTTCTCTTCTTACTCCCCACACCGCGCCCATGGTATTGTATGTACACCTGGATCAAACTTGCACTACTTATAGTCTTTGCGCCAACCACCACCCATCACCCCCACCTCAGGTCTTGGGTCCCCGGCGGCGCGCGATGGCGCCAGGATACTGGATTTTGTGAGGTGATGGTTTTCACCAGGGTATGCAAGCTTGGTTTAAAACCTTAGGCTGGGTGTGTTTGGACTGAACTCATTGACGTCAAACTTTGTTATCTTGCCCATTTTATATGGTTTTGTTTTGTACATTTTAGCGGTTTCTTTCTGTCCTTCAAGGTCCTGCCGGTCTTTAAACCCAAGGCTCAAAAGCTCCCATTGGAGTTCCACCATATTTTTCATGTCTTCAAACGTAGCTTTTTCAGGTTTCTTCTCCAATTTAAGCATGACTTTTTTTAAATTGTCTGCAACAACTTTAGCCTTTTTGTAATTAGTTACCCATTCTTCTTTTGACAAGTCAACAAGGCGATGACCAGGTTCTTTAAAACTGTTCCATTTTTCGTAATACTCTGCCTTCTTACGCTGATGATCCTCATCACTGTCCAGCCTTTCGTTCGCTCGCTGCACAAATTCATAAAAAGACATTGTGAAACTTTCGTACACCGCCGAGTGCCTGGAACGTTTATAGTGTTAGCACCAGCCACCCTTGACAAAGCCCAGGTCAAGTCAGGTCTTAAGTGATCCTTAGTCGCAGTTTATTCGATGCTGATGTTTGTGCATCATATATCTCTAGAATACGGTCATTAATTTCGTCTTGCATTTGTCCACTTCGTTCAATATTACTGTCTATTTTAATTCGTCCTTTTGATCGAAGCGGATAATCATGTTGCAAATCGAACATATTTCGTTCGAATTTGCTTAATTTTGTTTTAAACGCAATCAACTGCTCTACAGTCGCGTCTTCCCCAGGTACGGTAGGAAAGTCAGATATACCAAAATTAAAAAACCCCATCAAACTGTTTTCAAGCACTCGGCCGCGACAAAACGGTGCTATTTATAGTGTTACGCTTGACACAACCGCCACCCCAACCTCAGGTCCCGGGTCCCAGGCGCAGGCGCAGCGCAATTTCACCGCTTCCATCAATTGAACCGGGTGATTTAAATTCTTTTCCAAGATCCTGTATCCTTTCGCGCGCATATTCCGATATCCTTTCAGTATTACCATCCCTGCCGGGGCGTTCAAGCCAACCTAACCAGAATTCTATTTTCTCAAATACGTCGCCATCAGGCTCTTGTGGCATAGGAGGTAAAATTGTCATTCTGTAATCACCCAAAAATAACACTATAGTATTTATAGTGCCAGCGTTTACCACCCCTATTCCCACCCCAACCTCAGGTCCCGGGTCCCAGGCGCAGCGCGACCTTGAGAGTGGGGGGTCGTGCACCTGCACGTTTAAGTGCTTTTAGTTCCCGTTGCCAAGCTACCATTTGTGTGCTATTTGGATGTTGCTTCATTAATTCTTCCAATTCTTTCCTTCTCTTGTCCCTTACTTCCCATTCGGGCATGTAGTTTCTTTGCATTTGTTTGGGTGTACCTAAGTGTGCTCCCATCGTGCTGCATTACCAATGCACACTTGACTGTTTATAGTGTTCGTGCTTACCACCGAAATTTTCTCGCTGTTCCAGTTGTGCGTCTTGGTTGCGGTTCGCGTCCACTTTCTGGTATACCTGCACCAGAAAACACTCGTCGTTTTGGTTGTGCATCAGTTATTTCATTTTCCATTTGTGATTCAAGTCCAAGTTTGCGAATCAAACTATTGCCTCTCGCTTTCATGGTAGGCATTGGTCCTTGAAAATAATGTTGGGTTCTTAGCTTAATATCCCAATTATGGGGAACCTGGATGTCCTTATCTAGCTCTGTCGCACGTTGCTCGTCGAAATCTTGTAGCGATGCTTGATTTTCTTCTTCCCATTTCGCTAGCTGCGCTTGCCGCGCGTCTTCTTGTCGCGATTCAGTGGATGTAAATATTCCTCCCATTTTGCGTTCACCCAATAATCACACCATACTGTTTATAGTGCTAGCTCCCACCTCACCCACCCCAACCTCAAGTATTCGGTCACAGACGCAGTGAAAGTTTAAAAGCACTGTGCTGTTGAGTCTTTCCTGAACGACTTCTAATGCTTTCATCGTATGCGTCAAGCTTTGCTTCAGCTTTTTCATATTGTTTCCTCAACATCTGCACCTTGTTGTCATTATTGTTGTTCATATTTCTGGACGCGGCCTTTATATAATTGCTGCGTTTCCTGTTACGTTTATATACAAGACTTTCTCGTGTTTTGCTTGACGCAGTGTCCATTTTATACAACGTTTGGCACACGCCTAGCATTTATAGTCATGCAATCATCAACCACCCCCCAGCACATCCACCATCATCCCCACTTGGCACGCCTCTTCGACCGTCGACGCGACAAACTCCCGGCCATCCGAGTTCACCACTCTATAGGGCAGCGCCCGGATCGTCTTGACCGGCTCCGCGCCGTCCTGGATGGTGTCCGAGCACATGAAGGTGACCGTTTGGTGCTCGTTCTGCTGCAGAACGTCAGGATCTTCCAACCACAAGCAAGCGTTGAACCGGCACACGCACCCCATGCGGTACCCAAAGTGCCGCACAATGTCGTTCTCCTCGTTGTCACTTCTTAAAACAAACTCGGTCGCCATCAGATAGGTCGGTGTTGCACCCGAAGCGTTGACCTGGCCCCGGCACGCGCGGTCCATGGCGCGCCGCAGCCGCGCGTGCGTCTTCCGGTCGATGCCGTCCGCCAGCACCCCGTCGCCGTCCGCGACACGCAGCGACTCCAAGGGCTGGGGGCCGTGCGGGTGGTACAATTGTGCCACCTCCGGGGCGCGCACGATGTAGGTGCGCGGCCCGCCGCCGGGCCCCGGCAGGTAGCCCAGCACCGCCACCAGCGCGCACACGCACACGACCGCGCCCACCGTCAGCGCCGCACACCGGCCGGCCTGGTGAGCGGCGCTGGCCTGCTTGCGGACCAGGCTGCCGCCGCCGCCGCCACCCCCCAGGCTCTCGCCCCACTGCCACGCCGTGGCCGCCGCCGACGGCGCCGGGGCCGGCGCACGGTGGTGAACTCCGAGTCCAAACGCGTCAGCCATGGTGGCATTCGGTGGGCGCGGCTGCCGACACTATATATGCCAACAGCGCGGCTCGCCGAAGATGCCACATGCCAGCCGAGGTAGTCCTGGCGTTTCTCGGAGGCGAAAGCCCGGCACTGAAGAAGCACGTGCTGAATGATTTGGCGAAATCGCTGGGTCCCAGCGTGCAAGAATCTGATCCGGACAAGATGGTGCACGTCGAGATGTACTTTCCCCACACCCAGCAAGCCCTAAGCATTGTGCACAACGGGAAAGTCACACTGTAAGAGCACGCTTGCGTTGCTTGCGTTGCCCGTGCAGCACACCTTTGCTAAGGGCTGACCCGTGCCTCTCCCCCCCCATTGCTTGCAGGTATCCCAAGAACTTCAGCAAGACCGGCTGGACATACAAGTCTGTCCCCGTGACGGACGGCCAGCTGGCCAGGATTGATCGGTTCGCCAGGAGTGCTGTGGGGGAATCATTTAACACAACTGGTTACTTCATGCCTTGCGGACTGGGCACTAAGCCGCTGGAATCGTCAATGCTGGACCCGTGCAACTCCAAGGGAATCACGCGCAACTGGTACTGCTCTGAACTCGTGTCGCACGCTCTTGCGGCCGGCGGCAGCCAGCAGCTGCTGGACGACCTGGGCATAAGCAATGTACAAATGCTGCACCCGCATAGTCTGTTCCAGGCAGTGAATGCAAGCGACTACACGTACAGCACGGCTCCGGAATTCAAGCTCGAGCTCCTCGACTACGGATGACACCACTATACCTCGTGCAACACCGTGGGTCTTGCCTTGTGTTGCACGGGGGCGGACACATTACATGCCACCGTTTACGATGCACCTGCGGCGCAACCTGGTGGCGGCCGAAGCAAGCCGCAGTGTCGCAGCCGACACCGAGTCCAAGCGCAGCTTCGACTGGCAGGTGGCCGTGCACCAACGCTTCTGTGGCCACCACAACGCACAATGCCCGCAATGGGACCAGGCCAGACGCCAGGTGCACATTGACCTGGAGCGCCACCAGACCGGACCCGTCCAGCACCGATTTCCAGACGGCGGCGCCGCTGTCACCGAACTGCTAAGGTTGCACGCGGCGGTGGACGGCTGCAACCCGTACACACAGGGAAACCTGTACCTTGCCAAGGCAGTACTCGAAGCCGAGGCAACGCACGGAATGGCGGCTGCCCTGAGATCGTACACTCTCCTGGTCAACGCTTTGTCGCATTTTGGGCCGGGCTCCGACAATGTTAGAATCGTAGAAATGGAGCCCCTGATTGGTAAGCACACATTTGTCGTGCGTGCCCTGCGGATGAACCGTGACGTAGCCGAGGTGCTTATTAATCAAAGGCTGCTGTTCCTGGGCTTCTCGCAGGTCACCAAGCCGGAAGTGACGTCGACGTGCCAGGCAGCCGTGCTGGACTACTTGGTGCGGTACGGCCGACCTGGTGCCGTAGCCCTGGCTTCGGCCTTTGTGAGGCTGAGGTCGCGCTCGCTGCCGTTCCACAGCGAAGAAGATGACAAAGATAGGACCCAGTGGGTGTGTCGTGTGCTCGTGCCCGGGGCAAACCCGGGAGACTCACTGCTTGGTGTTGAGCAGGTGGCTGCCGTGCTGGCTCTGGCAGCGACAGTGGTAACGTAGTAAAGAAACTATTCTTGCTGTTTATTGCTTGCTGCTGCAGCAACGACGACGACAGGGTCGGCAGGTCAGGCACCCCCACAGCGCTTTCCACACCGCCTCGCACGTGGCGTCCAACGCCTCGTTTATTGCGCACATGGCCATGCCAATGATGATCATTGCGGCAAATATCACGCGCATGCCGGAGTAGCTCTCCTCCATGCACGCGTCGTCCTTGCAAAACACCAGCAGAGCCGCACCTCCCAGCGCCACGGCCAAACCTATCAAGCACACCATTGCGCGCGTCAGGAATCACAGCTACCGGCGTCTCGCCAGTTGTAGTGTTCCCGTGCATCAGCAGTCGGTCACGCGCACCAGCGCCGTGCGAGACCGCGGCGTGCGCCACCCGGCCACCACCTCCAGGATGCGCGCGCGGTCACCCCACAGGCGCTGGCCGACGCCAACACCGCCCGGTTGCTGGCTTATGCACCACCAGTACGAATTGTTGTGGCCGTGCGTGTCCGTTAGCCCGTGGTGAGCCCACGTCGTGGGGTGCCCGGCGCGCGTCACCGGGCCGACAAAGGTGCCGACGCCAGTGACAACGCGCGCCGCGTCGGGATGGGACGCTGCGAGGCGCGCAATCGTTGCCACGTGCGGCATGGCTCGAGACACGCCGTACCACGTCGGTTGGGGCGGGCGCGCGTTCTGTGACCAGGCGTCAGGAAACATGGCCAGTCGTGTTTTCCGTTCCGATTGTTGCACCGTACCTTATAGGCCACGGCTTCGTAAATAAGTATATATTAACCCAAGTGACGCACCGTTGACGTCGCCACAAATGGAACTTGTGCAGCGTGTGCTTCGATTTTCAGTCACGCTGCCGTGCAAACGAAATGGCATTCCCACTGCGATCTATCCCGTGTCCGCCCTGTTGGTCGTTATGTCGCTCGTAACGCTAGTGTTCGCCGGCCTGAACCGGGCCTCGTACAGCCTGGCGTATACCGGCATGCTTGGGACCTTCTGGGTGTACAAGAAAAAAGACAGCGAGAAAACCAAGAAATGGGTTGCAAAGTTTCAGCTTTTTTCGCTAGCGGTGGTCATATTTACCACCACGTACGACATTGCCGGCTACGTTACGGTGCCGTGGGTGCTGGTGGTACTATGCTGGATCGTGTGCGCGTGCCTGCCCCTTTGGGACAAGGTTGGTGGGGTCGAAGATGCGGACAGGAAACAGATGGTGGCACTGGGGCTGGCCGTCGCGAGCTTCGTGATCGGCGTGTGGCAGGCCATAGATTCCGGCCTGAGCGAGTAGTAGTAGTGATCGTCATGCAACAGACTGGCCCGGCAGCTTGATGTCCTTGGGCACGCCCCACGCCGGCCAACCGCCCCGTGGGTGCAGCGGCGTGCACAGGCTGGCGGTGCCGCTGAACTTGGTGCACGCCTCGCGCAGCCGGCCGAGACGCTCGACCAGCCGCGATACCTCGTGGGCGTCCGTTGTGTCCAGCAGGATTAATTCCACGACGGCCATCCACAGCTGCCCCCAGAACGCTTCGGAGAACTGGACGAGCCAGACCTTGTGATTCTTGACGCTCCAGCTGGAGAACACGGTTTGCGCAACGGTTTCGCCCGACGCGGCCGACAGGTGGCGCATCTCAAACATCAGCTGGCCCAGGTAATAATATGGCACGCTGGTGTGGGCGCCGGTGGCCTTGGTGCTGCACTTCAGTTCGAAGTTCATGACGCCGCTGGGCGAGCTGCGCGGTGGACGGTTATGTTCCTGCTTCCACATGACCACCCCGTCCGGTGACGCACCGGTCAGGCCCGTCACCGGGTGGCGCGTGAACCCTGCTTCGTAGATGTCGATGGGCATGCCGGCCGAGGCCATCACGTGTCGGGTAGCCACCGTGGCCAGATCCTCGTACTGCCTGCCAAACTCTATTCTCTCCAGCGCCAAAGCATCGAAGGGTTCCCGGGCTTTCAAGCCTAAGAGCTCTTTCCTCCACGAGATAAGCTCCTGAGCCGAATCCAAGAAAAGCATCCCACTCAGCCGTGAGCCCGTTATCACGACCGAGCGCCTGCTTTCAAACCAAGCGCTTGATCTCTGAGGAGACTTGTTCATGCACGCCAGCACCGCCCTGAGCACAGCGTTCGGCGCGTCCGAACCCAGCGCTCGCAGGAACGCCGGGCTGGTGAACTCGTGCAGCCCCGACGTCGGGTTGGGCTCGAAGGTGGACAGTGGGACGTCGGCCATGGTGGGTAATTGTTTGGCTGTCATTTGCACTCGCCCGTGGCTACAGCGGTCCGCATGTCCCACACCGGCGTACACGGCGCCGTGCGCCTGCTGACAGCCGCCATACCCTTGCGGCACGACACGCCGCCGAGCGCCATCGGCATGATGCGCGACGCCGTCAGCGACGATCTCGTCGGCAGGCTGGGGTGCGTCGTGAACAACGCGCTGCAGTTCTTGCACGCTGTAGCCGTGTACCGGCTGCGCGCCATGGTCGTCACGCTGCAGTGCCGCAGCGCCCCCGCCGTCCAGCCGCTGGCCGTGTCGCTCATGGTCAGGGGCGACGTCGGACGCGCTCCGCTAAGCGTGACCGTGATCGCCGACCTGGACGTCACCATGGCCATGGTCGCCCAGCGCATGCACACGTACTGGTGCTGGCAGCTGCACCAGATGCTGGAGCTCGGGTGGGGCGCACCGACCGAGAACCACCACTCGCCGCTGTCGGTCAGCGGCACAGACGCCGACGATCTCGCGCACTGCCTCGCCCAGCGCAGCCAGGTGCCGCACTGCGCGTCGCTGCCGTGGCACCGCGTCCACTGCGGGTTTCCCTGCTGGATCCAGGGCGGCCAGATCACGGTGCGACAGCCCGAAGACGCGCGCGGCGTCATCCTGCGCGGCGGCAGCCGGGCCGACCTGGTGAACGTTGTGCTGGGCATGCTAAGGCACATGGGCGCCACAGACGTGCTGGTGGTCACGCCGTCGCCCGTCTTGCGGCAGTGGTGGACGGCCGCCATGGCCGCAGCCGGCGCCGACCGGGCCGGCGGCATCCGGTTCCGGTGCTGGCTGGCGCACGCCATGCTGGACAGCGCCGTTCTGAGCGAGTCCAGCTCCGTCGTGGTGTGGGACGCCATGCAGCCGTTTCCGCTGAACTGCACCATACACCGGCCCGCCGCTGGCTTCAGCCTTGTGCTGGCGCCGCCCCAGGGCTGCGTGGCCGCCACGCGCACCGAGCACACGCTGTGCCGGCTGCTGGGGGGCATGCCCCAGTGCCAGATCCAGGCCATGCTGGTGCCGCCGGCGTCGGCCGTGGTGCACCGGGCGGGCGGCGGCGATGGCGCCGGCGCTGTCAACCAGGTTCACGCGTGCGAGGTCGACCTGCCCGACGACCTGCGCGCCCTGGTGCAGCAGCTCGCGCGGCCCGACGTCCACGCCACCGCCATCACCGACAACACCGCATTTGTAGCCGCCAAGAAGCACCGGCAGGGCCTGATGTTCGGCACGGCGCTCAGCCCCCAGGACGCCGCCCCCACCGATGCCGGGCTGGCGTGCCCCATGTGCGAGATCGAGGACGCGTGCGGCGACTGGCCCCTGCTCAGGCTGGACGGGTGCGGCCACGCCGTGTGTCTCCGGCACTTCACCCAGTGGCCCCACCAGTGCGCCGTGTGCCGCGCGCCCGTTCGGCAGCCCCTGCACGAGCTGGACGTGATCCGGCGGACCGGCAGCAAGGTCGCGGCGGCCGGCAGCGGCAGCCTGCTTGTGGTGCCCGCCGACCTGCAGGCGCAGCTGGACGCCGCGGTGGCGCACCACTGGCAGCCTCCCAGCCTGCCGCCCAAGCTGGAGCGGTGCGTTAACGATGCCGCCAACCGGTACGAGGCCGGCGGGGGCAACGCCGCCGTGCTGGTGATCGCCGCCCACGATGCGGCCGTGGTGGCCATCGCCGCCGCTCTCCGGGAGAAACGCGGCGTGCCGGCGCGCGTGTGGCTGGGCGTGGCCGATGCCGTGCCCGGTGAGCCCGGCGGCCCATTCGTGCTGTGCTTAGCCCAGCGCATGGTGTGCGCCGCCGCGCGGCTGGCGTGGGTGATGCCCTGGGCCGACGGGGTGGCGCCCCACGCCGTGTGCGCGTCCAGCACCGTGCCGATCCGCAGCCTGCTGTGCATGATGGAGACGGCGAATTGTGGCGGCGATGGCACCGTGACGTACGTGGTGTACCGCGACACACCCGAGGCGCGCGATCTCGAGCACCGCATCGCCGAGTTCCGCGCCCAGTGCCCCGAGATGGGGG
>MDTA01127511.1_pt1 | contig 13516 bp, 26 predicted proteins | sample 811151 | NCBI WGS metagenome assembly MDTA01 (sample SAMN05326648, study PRJNA326480) | marine metagenome | isolation source: seawater | place: Indian Ocean: South | collected 2010 | reverse complement strand
TATGGAAGAAACAATAATTGATAATAAGTTAGGTAATTTGATAGGTGTGTTGAACTATGATTTAGAAAATACAAAACAAAACAACACTTTCAACAGCCTGTTTGATTTTGGAGAGTGATATGAGACATTCAATAGAAGACTTAATAAAAAAAATTAAAGCAATGCACGACATGGCTATCCTGCTTCATAGAAAAAGATATGAAAACGTAGAAGGAACATATAATAAAAAAGAATTGAAGCACGATGTAGAACAAATACAAGCCATGGCGGGTGATATATTTCATGATAAAGAAGGAGATGAAATCAATTGAATATATTTGAGAAGATTAGTAACCGGTTGCCAGAGTTTTGTCTGAGCCATTGGTTATTTAGAATACCATTAGCAATAGTTTTTATTCAACAAGGTTTAGATAAACTACCTGTTGATGTAGAAACTGCAGAATCATTTGGATTGCCTTATATAGTATGGTGGTTTGTAGCCTATGGAGAATTAGGTGGAGGAATAGGTTTACTGTTTGGAGGATTAATGAACAATAAATGGCTAGTAAATTGGCCGTGGATTGGAGATACACTAACTAGGTTCAGTGGAATAACAATCTGTTGTATAATGACTGGTGTAATTTGGATCGGTGAACCAGCCAGTTTTATGGATGTCATATTGTATGATAACCTACATGTATTTTTATGGGTAGGTGGATTATTTTTTGCTTTGCGAGGTAACAGAGTATGAGTGATGTAAAAGAAACTGCACAAAAACAGGCCGAAGAAGCCTATGATATGTTTATAAAACTCACGAAAAAAACAGGGTGGGTACTTGCTCTTATTGCCATAGCTTTAGTAAGTTGTAACTTTGGAGTAGATGGCACGGGTAGTAAATCTGATCCTGCACTTTTTGAAGAGTACAAGGAAAATATGTTGCAAATGCAAGAAGAAATTAAAAAGAAAAAATATGGTGGATAATATGTCTGAAATAAATTCAATTAGTAACACTATTATGCAAAATCAAGAATATGTTGCACGAAAAAGACTAGAGCAAGATAGACTAGATGAACATTATGCTAATAAAAAAAGAGTTGAAGAACATCATAACAAAAAAATTACTTTAGATAAACTAATGCTTGAAGCCTATTGGCATAAGTTAGATCAATTGGAAATTTATAATAGGCAAAAACAATTAGAACGTGTCCAAGCCGACCATGGAAAGTTCGTAGATATACAGGTGAAATAATGTCAGACCCAAATCAACCATATCATAACGAAGGCTTTGGATGGGCTTTTATGTGGATTATAATTTTGTTTTTAGTTTTACCTTCAATAATGATACTCAGTATAGACAGTGGGTTTGCAAAATTTGTTGAAATGAGAGGTGTAACTGGCGATTGTTGGGAGAATAGTAAACACGAAAGGGTATGCATTAATCCAGATCCTGAAGAAGGAGAGAAACTTGCGGAATGTAAATTTTGGAGAAATTTTTGTACTGAAAACGTTTATAGATGGAGAGAAGAATGATATTATCTGATGCAGAAACTTTGTTACTAACACTAGTTATAGGTGGATTATTTTTTGTTTATCTATGTTGGAGAAATTTATGAGACTCACACTTATAGGTAATGGCTTTGTAGGAAAAGCAATACACAATGTATTAAAGGATTACTATGATGTAAAAATAGTTGATCCTAAATACAATGACAATGTTATAAACGACGATTCAGATGGCTACATTGTCTGTGTGCCAACGCCGACCAGTGACGTGGGATCGTGCGATATGACTATTGTTAACACAGTGATTAATGCTTGTCCTGATAAACCTATTTTAATTAAAAGCACAATTAGTCTAGAAGGCTGGGAAGTGTTAGAAAATATGAATAAACAAATTTGCTTCAGTCCTGAATTTTTAACTGCGGCAAATGCCAATGAAGATTTTAAAAATCAAAAATATATGTTATTTGGTGGAGATAATATAGATTTTTGGGAGGAAGTTTTTATGTTGGCAAAAGGATTTGTACCGATATACGGAACAATTAAGGAACTTATATTAACAAAATATTTAAGAAATAGTTTTTTAGCGACAAAAGTAGCTTTCTTTAATGAGGTTTACGATTTTTGTCAAAACAATAACATAGACTACAATAATGTTGCAGAAATGGTAGGCATGGATGAACGGATAACAAAAAGTCATATGCAAATTCCTGGTCCAGATGGAGAAAGAGGTTTCGGTGGTGCTTGTTTTCCGAAAGATACAATGGCATTACTTTTGACTGGTTTGCATTATAAAACACCATTTAGTATATTGCGACAAGTTGTGGAAAGTAACAAAAGGATAAGAAATGAGTAATATACTAATAACAGGACATGAAGGATTCATAGGCACAGAACTATGGAAAAAATTATCTGTTAAACATGATTTAATGGGATTGGATATAAAAAGCGGAGACGATATTCTGACTTGTGAACTTCCCCACCCTGACGTAGTTGAAATTGTAATACATCTAGCAGGAATAGGTGGTGTGAGAGAAAGTCTTGCTGATCCACAAAAGTATTGGAATAATAATGTAGAAGGCACTAAAAGAATAATGGATTATTATCCTAAAGCTAGAGTGCTTATTGCAGGATCTAGCAGTCAATACGAACCGCATTTGAATCCATATGCCGCTAGTAAAAATGTAATAGAATATATCCCTCATATTAATAGTGTGTTTATGAGGTTTCATACTGTCTATGGTCCAGTACCAAGAGCAAATATGTTTTTTGATAAACTACTTAATAATAAATTAGAATACGTTACTGCACATAAAAGAGATTTTATACATATAGAGGACTTATGTGAAGCAATAGAAGTTATTATGAATAGTAATTTCAATGGTTCTATAGACGTAGGAACAGGACACAGTGTTAGGATCCAGGATATAAAACCTGACCTTCCTGTAAAGTTAAATACTATTGGTGAAAGAAAAATAACACAGGCAAATACGACACAATTAAAAGAATTAGGCTTCAGCACAAAACACACTGTGGCACAATTTTTAAAAGATAGAGGCATAAAATGAAAATAGGCTTTACTTGTTCAACTTTTGATCTGCTTCATGCAGGTCACGTTCAAATGCTAAGAGAAGCAAAAGAACAGTGTGATTATCTAATTTGTGGTTTACAAGTAGACCCAAGCATTGATCGGAAAGAAAAAAACTCCCCCGTACAAACATTAGTAGAAAGATATTGTCAACTACATGCCTGTAGGTATGTAGATGAAATAGTTCCTTATCAAACTGAAAAAGATTTGGAAGATATACTTCAAATGTTTAATATTGATGTAAGAATTTTGGGTGAAGAATATAGAGAAAAGAATTTTACTGGTAAAGATATATGTCAAGGAAGAAACATTGAATTATATTTTAATACTAGAGATCATAGGTTTTCAACATCAGATCTCCGAAATAGGGTAAAAAGTTGTTGACTTTAATTAAAAAATATCGTATAATAGAAATAATAGGAGAAGCATTATGAAAGATATTTTACAAGACATCGTTGCCAAAACACATTCATTAGGATTTTTGAATTTGGTAAAGGTGACTGGTACAACTGATTCTACTACAATTGAATCAATGGCTGAAGATAGAAGTGTAATATTGACAGCAAAGACAAAAGATAAGGTTAGTGAATTTGGAGACAATATCTTCGGAATGCCTAACTTAGATAAATTAGCTTTACATCTTAAGAATCCTGAATATCAAAAGAATAGTAAACTATCAATTACAAAAGCAGAACGCAACGGTGTTGAAGTTCCAACAGGTATTCATTTTGAAAACGAAGCAGGAGATTTTCAGAACGATTTCCGTTTTATGGTTACAGAAATAATAAACGAAAAACTTAAAAGTGTTAAATTTAAAGGTGCAAGTTGGGAAGTAAACTTTACTCCAAGTCTTGCAAGTATTACTAGAATGAAATTGCAAAGTGCCGCACATGCTGAAGAAACTGTGTTTACAGTAAAAGCTGAAAACGGCGACTTGGTTTTTTACTTTGGTGATTCGAATACACATGCAGGTAAGTTTGTATTTCAAAACTCTATCGATGGTGACTTGAAACATGCATGGGCATATCCTGTTGCACAAGTTCAAGCAATTCTTAATTTAGATGGCAATGCAACAATGAGCTTGAGTGATCAAGGTGCAATGCAAATTTCAGTAGACAGTGGGTTGGCAACATACGATTACATTCTTCCTGCACAGAGCAAGTAAATGTACACAGATCTTACAAAAGAACAAAAAGACTACGCAGTATTTCTTCCTGCATTGAGCGGATTTTATGCTACTTTTGTAGGAAAACAACGTTTTGAGGAATATGTTGATAATAATCGTATTCCTTATACCAACGGTATGGAGTCTATTAATTGGTTAAACAAAAAAGATGGATTGTTTAACTATCATTGGACACTTTATTCGGCGGGCCATGCAGAATTAGATATAAACAAAGATTCCCCTAAAGAAGATATGGTCCGAAATAGAGATAGGAATAATAGTTGGCTACTTGGTGATAGTGGTGGTTTCCAAATAGGTAAAGGTGTTTGGGAAGGAAACTGGAAAGATCCTTCATGTCCTAAAGCACAAAAGAAAAGAGAACAAGTATTATCTTGGATGGATGCTTATATGGACTATGGTATGATACTTGATATACCAGCTTGGGTATCACGTTCTCCTGAAGGACAAAAAGCAACAGGAATTACAAACTATCAAGATGCCGTTAATGCTACAAGAATTAACAATGACTATTTTATGAAAAATAGAAATGGAAATTGTAAGTTCTTAAATGTATTACAAGGTGAAAATCATGCTGATGCTGATGATTGGTATAACCAAATGAAAGACTATTGTGATCCTAAAAAATATACAGATCATTTTAATGGTTGGTCAATGGGTGGACAAAACATGTGTGATATCCATTTGGCCTTAAAGAGATTAGTTGCTCTAAGATTCGATGGATTGTTAGAAAAAGGATTGCATGATTTTATGCACTTCTTAGGTACAAGTAAACTAGAGTGGGCAACTTTGTTGACTGATGTTCAAAGAGCAGTAAGAAAATATCACAATGAAAATTTTACAATTACATTTGATTGTGCTTCTCCTTTCTTAGCAACTGCTAATGGACAAGTTTACATACAAACAGAAACACAAGATAGAACAAAATGGGTTTATCGAATGGTTCCTTCAGTTGACGATAAGAAATATGCTACTGATAATAGACTTTTCCGTGACGCAGTATTGCAAGATGGCATATTTAAAAACTTTGAAGACTCGCCTTTGACACAAAATATTAAAGTATCAGACGTTTGTATATACAAGCCAGGTGATGTAAACAAAATAGGAAAAGAAGGAAAGACATCTTGGGATTCTTTCAGTTATGCAATACAAATGGGACATAATGTTTGGAGCCACATTAATGCAGTACAACAAGCCAACAGACAGTATGATAACAATGTAATTCCTGCAATGCTTGTAGATGAGTCATTTGACAGGATTTACTTTAGAGATATTGTTGAAGCGATATTTGCCACAGACAATAGAGAAACTGCAAATGCAGTCATTGAAGAGTTCAGTAAGTTCTGGATGAGTATTATCGGTACAAGAGGTGCCGTTGGCAAAAAGACTGTAAATGCAACAACACAATTTAGTAACTTGTTCGAGGAGGTATAATGGCGACAGGGAGAGCATCAAAACGTGCAAAAAAATTACAGAACATGCATAACTTTTATCATAAAAAAGTTGAGCAAATAGAAAATGAACGTAATTACGATAGAAGTTGGGACACGAAAGCACATTTAATAAATTTAAAAAAAGAAAAACTAAAAGCAAAGGATAGACTAAAAAATGAATAGAGATTATAATAACGGACAAAAAGACAATGTCGAATACTTTGTTGGAAATGAAGTAGAAAAAACTCCAGCATATGATAAGAAGACACTTTTTGTTGTTGGTATCAAATCTTTTCGTGATATTCTAAAACTTGCAACAAGAAATGATTGTGATCATGTTTACTTGGGGGCAAATCAAAGTTTCCAATTGACTGGTGAGTTTGGGACTGAAGAAGAAACAAGTTCATGGGAAGAAATGATAACAGAGTGTTTGAGAGCAGGATTATGGGTAACACTAGATTATGATGTAAGATTCCATAATTGGGTTTTAGAAAATGGCTTTAACGAACATGAGCAGTTTATAAGTATGATTTCTGTAAAACTGCCATACATAGAACAACTTAATTACAATGCTTGTATTAAGATTGATGATGAAAACTTTCGAGCTACTAATCCTGGTGTTTGGGTTTATTATGCACAAGAACTTAAAGACAGAAAAAAGTTTACATCATGGGAGGATTATGGTAAAGATCAACCAATTATACTTGACAGTGAACACTAAAGGTAGTATACTATGTTTGAGAATGTTGAAGATCAAGAACCAGAGCGATACTATGATTGGATGCTTTGGAAAATGAGACAAACAAGAAAAGAGGCAAATATGAAAACAAAAGCAAAAAGAATGATTTGGGTAACTTTTAAGAAAGAAGGTATCCATAAATATCCTGCGGCACTTGATGATCCAAGTTTAGCAACAGGTGATGAATATGATGTATCATTCTTAGGCTATCCGCACAGACATATTTTTCATTTCAAAGTTGCTATTTCCGTTACACACAATGATAGAGATATAGAATTTATTCAATTTAAAAGATGGATGGAAAAACTTTATTCTGAAAAAACATTGGAGTTGGATTACAAATCTTGCGAGATGATGGCTGATGATCTTTATGATAAGATATCAGACAAGTATCCAGGACGTGAAGTTCACATCAATGTTTCAGAAGATGGAGAAAATGGTGCTCACATTGAATACCCTAGCTGAAGGAGAAATAAAAATGCCACAGGGTGACTATTTTGCTAACAATCCCAATATTGTAAAAATATTCGACGATCTAGAAGAGTTCAAAGATTTTTGTCGTTATTCGTTTGCTTACGGATACGAAGGATTAGTTTTTGATGAAAAAGATCTATACGATAGTAAGAGTAGAGCTTGGACACAATTTTTAAACTATAAAAAATATGGTCCAAGAAAGTTTAAAAAAAGGTTTAACAAGCCATGGAAAAAAGGTAAAAGTTTAAGGAAAAAATAAATGACAATTTATATTGTAGATATTGAAGCAGTTGATACACGTTACACAAAACAGTGGAAAGAGCATCTTCCACGACAACTGATGAAATCTACTAATAAAAATGTTGTTACTATTAGCGGAGGAGAGACTCCCCAGGCAACTACTCCTGGGGCTTTCCTTAATTTTGGCGGAACTAATGTTTACAAAAGCAAACAACTAGAGCAAATAGGAGAAATGTTTTGTGCTGGTAAAGTCAAAGACGGCGATTATTTTTTGTATACTGATGCTTGGAATCCTACAGTTATTCAATTACGGTATATGGCAGAGCTACTTGGTGTTAACATTCGCATTGGTGGGTTGTGGCATGCTGGTAGTTATGATCAACATGACTTCTTGGGAAGAATAATAGGACAAAAACCTTGGGTAAGACATGCTGAACAATCCATGTTTGCTTGTTTTAATGATAACTTTTTTGCAACACAGTTTCATATAGATATGTTTACAAGGGTGTTCAAAAATTATACAGATAATACCACAATTAAAAAAGTGGGTTGGCCTATGGAATATTTAGAAAATGATTTACTTTCTTATAAAAATATGGATAAGAAAAATATTATTTTATTTCCACATAGGATTGCTCCTGAGAAACAACTTAACATATTTGAAGATTTAAAACAAGAATTGCCAAAGTATGAATTTATTGTATGTCAAGAAAAGCAATTGACAAAGAATGAATATCATAATTTATTAGGAGAAGCCAAACTTGTTTTCAGTGCTAATTTACAAGAAACACTTGGCATAAGCTGGTATGAAGGTGTTATAGTTGACACACTTCCTTTAGTTCCGGATAGGTTAAGTTATACTGAAATGGCTGTAGAAGAATTTAAATATCCTAGTAATTTAACACGAAACTTTGAAACATACAAAGCTAATAAACAACAATTAATAGACAAGATTGTTGATATGATGGAAAATTACAAGAATTACAAAAGACTTTTACAAAAACAAAAATTTAGATTAAGTAGCACATTTTTTAGTGGCGAAGCATTGTATAAGGAGTTACGTAATGGGTGACGATTTAAAAGTTAAAATTGATGTAGCATGTCCTATTACAGGAACAGACTATGTAACGACTATAACATCTCCAACAGAGGGATCATCTATGTATGCCAGTAGTCCGTCAATTAGTACTGTTACAGTTGGTACAGAAGATTACAGTTTTGCAGGTGATAATTTAACTTATACATTAGATGGCATAGATAATATTTCTCATTGTATAAATGAACCTGCACAGGAATTTGTTACCCATTTACCGACAATGGAAAAGATTGAAAAAATGTGTGAGCAATATCCAGGATTGAAGAAAGCATACGAACATTTTGTTTTTGCATATAAACTTACTAGACAAGATTACGATGGAAAGATAAAGGCAGGGGAACTAGATGATTAGTTTTTTTAAGGACAGAAAAAGAATTATTACAGATAGAACTGGAAAGATTCCGTATCTAATCAGATATTATATTTTCCTTAAAGATAGAAAAAAATTTCCTTTCAATATTACTTTACATAAAGTTTTAGTAAGCGACGAACCTACACTACATGATCATCCTTGGAATTGGGGAGCAATAATTTTAAAAGGTGGCTATTGGGAACACATTCCTATTTTAGAAAAAGGTACAGTTGTAGGATCAACAAAAGTTTGGCGTGGTCCAGGATCAATTAGATTTAGAAATGCAGATGATTTACATTGGCTAGAATTAGAAAAGGATAAAGACGGAAACGAAATTCCTTGTTGGAGTATATTCTTTATGGGTAAGAAAAAGAAAGAATGGGGATTTGTAGACTTTATAAAGAATACAGGATACCGTTGGATACATAACGAAAAATATTTAAAGGAAAAGCACAATGGTTAAAAAACATTATTACTCTTGGAAAGATATAGAAAGAAGTTGTGTTAGCATAGTAAATCAAATGTATGCAGACCAATGGCGTCCCGATTATATAGTTGGTATTACGAGAGGTGGTAATATTCCTGCTACGATTATTTCAAATATGACTGGCATACCATGTGAAGCAATTAAAGTAAGTTTAAGAGATGATAGTAAATTAGAAAGTAATACTAGAATGGCCATGGATGCTTTTGGGAAGTTCCAGCAAGGGCAAACAAGAAACGAAGGAAAAAATATTTTAATTGTAGATGATATAAACGACACTGGTGCAACTTTCAATTGGATTGTAGATGACTGGGAAAGAAGTTGTAATCCAGACGATACAGAGTGGCGAAATGTCTGGTGTGAAAATGTTAGATTTGCAGTCATTACAGATAATACTGCAAGTGATTTTAAATTTATGGTAAATTATTCTGTACATGAAGTTAATAAAGCAGATAACGATATATGGTTAGTGTATCCTTGGGAAAGGGTGGCTACATATGATTGATGCACAATTAATTTTTCCTACCAAAGTATATAGATCAAAATTTGAAGATGCACAAGAATTACAAAAAAAGATTGTTCCATTATTTCTTCACAAAGAAAAAAATGATATGTCTCCAGTTAGATATTCAGCGAATGGATATACATCATACGGGAACGACAGTAATGTTTTAGACATTCCTGATTTATTCAATCTAAAAGAGTTTTTGACAGACATTATTATGAAATGTCACCAAGAAGCAAAATTAAATGGTGTTCCTAAATTAGAATCAAGTTGGTTTAGTATAATGAGAAAACATACTTATCATGAAGAACATCACCATATGCCAAGTGTCTGGAGCGGTGTTTACTATGTTCAAGCCGATCAGACGCATCCTGGATTAACTTTTGTAAACAGAAATCAAAAGACACATTGGCCTAGAACAGGTGTAAGTGAATTAACAGAATCAAATTCACCTGAAGTGACATGCTCTGCAGAAACCGGCAGTGTTATAATTTTTCCTAGTCACGTATTACACAAAGTCCATCAACAGACTGTTGATAAAGATAGAATAATGATAAGTTTTAATTATGGAATATAAAGATACACCTTGGAAAGATGTGTTAATAGACACAAGAGATTATACAGTATTTAGAGACAAGTATCCTGTAACAGAAGGACATATACTTTTTGTACCCAAAGAAGAAACCTGGGATTGTTTAAATAAATGTTTTAAAGCGGCTTATGGTTGGGGGTATGAATGGGTAGAAAAAGGTTACTGCGATGCATACAACATAGGCCAGAATGTAGGAGAAGAAGCAGGACAGACAGTCATGTATCCACATGTTCATCTCATCCCACGTCGCAAGGGTGATATGAAAGATCCAAGAGGAGGAGTGCGACATGTTATCCCTGAAAAGGGCAAGTATTAGGAGGTATATGAATGAAACCAGGTGAAGCAATAATTGAAGCGGCTCGTAAACAAGCAGAAGGAGAGATTGCTGTTCATCTTGCTAACATCAAAGTTTACCAAACAATGCCAGCGGGTATAGGTGAACATTCAGATGTTACAGAGGCAGTGATAGCAGAGCTTGATAAATTAGCGGCGGCAGATGATCGACTTGACATGATTAATAAGTATTTTGACAATGCCTAAAACTTTATTCTTAGGCGACAGCCATGCACATGGATATTACCATATGGGTGGCAAGATTCATGCATGGGAACCAAATAACTACGCAGAATTATATTCTCAGTTGCATGATAAAAAAGCAGTGATTTACAGCGTCCCAGGAGGCTGTAATCACAAATATCCTGTTTGGATGAAATCGATGTTTGACCGTTACAAAGATATTGACGAAGTTTTTGTACAGTCAACTTATTGGAATAGATATCTTCTTTCTTGTTCTAAGGAATTAAGCATGGGAGAAGATACCGATTCAACACTTTACCAGTGTGAAAATCAACCTAAAGACGAAATGATAGATCGTTATACAGATGAAAGAATACAAGATAAATTTGTAGAAATGATTGAACAACCACGTAAAGGAAATTACGAAGAATTTAAAGGGTTTACATTTGATGGAAAAGGAGTTACTGATAGTTTTAGCCTCTTCCATGAAAAGTATACATATACCAAAGTATTTCATGAATTAATTACGCCTTTACAATTTAAAGACTATTGTCTTGACATGTTTGTAATTGATCGATTATGCAAGGAATACGGCGTAAAATGGTATCTATGGACTATCAATGATAGGGTATTTTTCCCTCCAAATATTGATTTTTTTGGAAAGATCGATGTAATTAAATCACCTATGTCAGCAGAAGCTTTCTTAAAAGAGAAGTTTGAAATTGATATAGAAACTGATCATTATAGATTAGATGGTGAACATTACATAAAAGAAGTTCATAGCAAGATAGCCAAAGATTATTTTGGTTATTTAAAAGGAGTCAGTAATGAACAAAATACTTGACAAAAACCTAAATACATTATATAATAAACAGAAAAAGTGGCAATCCACTGCCTTAACATCGGAGAAAAACTTTGAGCAAAGTAAATGAAATAAAGCAAAGACTAGAAGAAGCAGGTATTAGATATTGGGCTAATGATAACATTAGTGAAGTATTACGAAAAGGTGATAAAGAAGCCTTAGTTGAGGAGGCCATTCCTGCTTTTGAAAATGTATTACAAAAATTATTAATAGATACAAAAACAGATCCTAATAGCCAAGACACGGCACGTAGAATGGCTAAGATGTATATTAATGAAATTATGAGTGGTCGTTATGATCCAATGCCTAATCCAAGTGCCTTTCCTAACTATATTGAAAATGGTTATGAAGGTATGTTAGTTGTTAGAAGTGAACTTACAAGTTTGTGTTCACATCATCATCAAACAGTAAAAGGTGTTGCATACATAGGAATTATTGCAGGTCCGAAACTACTAGGACTGAGCAAATATACTCGTATTGCACAATGGTGTGCTATGCGGGGAACATTGCAGGAAGAACTTAATGTTATGATTGCAAATGCTATACAAGAGCAAACAGGTAGCGAACACGTTGGTGTATACGTTCAAGCAACACATGGTTGTTGTGAAAATAGAGGTATACGAGCTAAGAGTAGTTTGACACAAACTACAGTGTTGAGAGGTGCATTTAAAAATGATCCTGCAACAAAGAAAGAGTTCATTGACAATGTTAAGTTACAACAAGAATTTTCTTGTGGAAGTTAGGAGATATTATGAATCATTTTTCGGTAAGTATTGTAAAAAGTATATTTAGATTTGTAGCAGGAGGATTATTATCCTGGGCTGGCTACGTTCTTTGGAGTGCAAATAATTACTCAGACATATTCATTGCTGACAGTGGATTTTTAATGATGCTGGCAGGGGGAACTTTGATTATTGCAGAAGCACTAGGTGTTGTTGAGGAGATGGTATAATGATGCCATTAGAGGAAGGTCCTTTAGCAACTGCTTTTCATAGAGATACCAAAGGCGTTGTAAAACAAGAGTTTATCACATACATAATTAGAGACAGCCAACTTGTAAAAGAGACTGTGGTAAGAAAGTTTTCGCCAGGAGGTGATTATACCGACAGCACATTTTTTGAGCCTTTGGTGGAGGTTAAGACTAGTGAAAAAGAATAGTGTTTTAAAAGACATGTGGCTTGCTTTTAGAAAAGATGATCGCCCACATTGGGAAGTAATGGCAGATGATGGCATGAACAAGTTTTTAAAATTTTGTATCACTTGTTTGTTTCTTTACTTTGGTTATCACACAGTAATTGCTTTGATAGATAGGTTTTCTGGATGACAATACGTATTGGTCTTATGTATGGAACAACCACTATGAACAGTGAACGTGTGGCAGAACTTATATGGGACAAAATGCCAGAAACTGAACTACATGATATACAAGATGGTGTTGAAGTTTTAGAACAGTATGAAAATATTATATTGGTTGCTCCTACATGGGATTATGGTGCTCTACAAGAACATTATATAGAATATTGGGATAAATTACAAAATGTTAATTGGACTAATAAAAGTGTAGCTTTAGTCGGCTTGGGAGATCAAGTTGGTTATGGTGATTTATATCAAGACTCTATGAGTACAATATACGAAGCAATTAAAAAACTAGGTGGCAAATTTATTGGCTTTACTAGTACAAATGGCCATAATTTTGAAAAGAGTGAAGCAATAAGAGATGGTAAGTTTGTAGGTTTAGCTATAGATGAAGATAATCAATCTAAATTAACAGAAGAACGTCTAAATACATGGATACAAGAAATAAGGGCTTGTTGGGGGTTAAAATGATGACGTTAGTGCCTAATACTGGTAGGCAAAGAGGTGTTGCTACTACCAAAGAAAAGAAATACTATTACAGTGAAATATTTTATAGTATTCAAGGAGAAGGACATTACACAGGTGTTCCAACTGCTTGGATACGTTACTTCTTATGT
>MDTA01118868.1_pt1 | contig 13516 bp, 11 predicted proteins | sample 811151 | NCBI WGS metagenome assembly MDTA01 (sample SAMN05326648, study PRJNA326480) | marine metagenome | isolation source: seawater | place: Indian Ocean: South | collected 2010 | reverse complement strand
TTTATTTTCTGTGGCACTATCCCTGAAGTCACCCTCGCCAGCCATTAACTGGCACTGTGTCTTTATGGAGCCCGGACTTTCCTCTGTTATTATTATAACAGCGACTATCCAATTATCTGGCAAGTCCTTTTACAGAATTGAAAAAGTTTAATCAAGAATTTAAGATTGATTAGCCAATAAATAGCTAATTTTAAGGGTTTTTTTATCTATTTTGCCACTTATATTTTTAGGCGAATATCTCTGCTGAAATGCTTTAATAATTTTTTGATCATTTTTATTCCTCTTATTTAAGTTGAAATATCTGTATCCAATTTTATGAATATTTCTAAAAAATAAATTTATAACATTTTTACTAGAGGGTTTTTGCTCTCTTTTAGTTTCTTTAAACCATGTGCCAATTTTATATTTGCTTAATTTTTCCCATGGAAATTTTTCTCCAGGGTCTTTTTTCCTTAAAGGAGCAATATCTGAATGACCTAAAAAGTTACAACTTTTAATCAAATATTTTTTCTTCAATTTTTTAGATAATTTAATAAAACTATTTAATTGTGAATTCGGGAAATTTTTATAACCAAATTTATGACCTTTGTTTTGCAATTCAATACCTATAGAAAGATCATTTAAATTCCTATAATTTTTCCACTTTGATTTTCCCGCGTGCCATGCAATTTTGTTGTCTTTAACAAGTTGTATGATAACACCTTTATTATCGATAAAATAATGACAGCTAACTTTTGATTTGGGATCCTTCAATCTCTTAAGTGATTCAATTGCAGATTGCATTCCAGTATAGTGAACTATTACAAATTTAATTTTACTATTGTTCCGGCTTTTTTTAGTGTGGTTTGGTGAGAAGTCGAATTTTTTAATCATAAAACAATCAGTTTAAGTCATAATCATAACAAAATTTGATCTACATTAAGCTAAAATATATATAGCATATAAGTAAAAAGTATATATATAGCATAATATGATAAATATAAAAAAATTCACATTTTTTACTTGCTTGATAATTTTTTTGTCAAATTTAACTTTGACTGCAAAAGCAACAGAAGAATGCTTTGAAAATATAAGTAGATCCATTTTTAAATTTAATATGGTAGTTGATGACTTGATTGTTGAACCAATCGCAAAAGGCTATAATAAATTGCCTGAACCAGTAAAAACTGGTACAGGAAATTTTACTTCTAATATTTCTACCTTGTTATCAATTCCTAATAATCTACTACAAGGAAATTTCAGTCAATTAGGTCATTCGATAGGAAGTTTTGCACTTAACAGCACCGTAGGTATTTTTGGATTTTTTGATCCTGCTTCAAAGTTGGGATTAAAACCACATAAAGAAGATGTTGGCCAAACTTTAGGTTCTTATGGCTTTGGTCCAGGATGTTATTATGTTCTTCCTTTCTTAGGTCCTACTACAGCTAGAGATTCTATAGGTTTGATTGCGGACACTTATATTGATCCTTTTGCTCATGTGACAATAAGAGAAAATGAAATTTTTAGTATTTCGGGAAATGATTTAGATTATTATTCTGTTAAAGGTACAAATGTTATTGACTTCAGATCAGATAATATTTCAAATTTTGAAAGTTTAGAAAAAAATTCTATAGACTTATATTCATCTTACAAAAGTATTTATTTACAAAATAGAGAAATAAAAATAAAAAATTCTGGTAAATCAAAAGATGATGATTGGGGAAGTTTAGATAACTAATTAAAATGAAAAAGTTAAGTCTTTATTTAGTTACTCTGTTTCTTATTCTGTTTAAAACTTCTATATCATTTGCTTACAGTTCAGATCCAAAAACATTTATTTTAGAACTAGTTGGAGATACTATAGAAAAACTCTCAGATAAGACTTTGAGTATTGAACAAAAATCAAAATTTGTCGAACAAATAGCTATTCAAAATGTAGATATTAACGCTCTTGGTCTATATACTTTAGGTGAACTAAGAAAGTCATCAAATAAAAATGATATAGAAAGCTATCAGAAAACTTTTGAAAAATACTTTTTAAAAACTTTAACTTCTAGATTAACAGATTACTCATCAAGTAAATTTGAAGTAGTCGGAGCTGATCAAAAAAGTTCTAACTACACAATAGTAAATTCAAAAATTTCTCCTAATGACGGAAGTCCTGTAATTAAGGTTGATTGGAGAGTATACACCAAAAATCCGGAGAAACCTCTTATTAGAGATTTAATTGTTGAAGGCTTAAGTTTAGCAAGAACTCAAAAGGAGGAGTTTTCGTCAATTCTTAACTCAAACAATAATGATATCAAAGCTTTAATTGGAAAATTAAACCAATTTATAAATAAATAATAACTGGTGGGCCCGCCAGGACTCGAACCTGGGACCAATACATTATGAGTGTACTGCTCTAACCAACTGAGCTACAGGCCCTTGATAATATTCCTTACAAGTCTTTTAAACACTGTTCAAGACAAACTTTAGAGATATTCAAAATTTACTTAAACATGTTGTATTTAATCGATCAATTTTTTGTTCATCTAAGAATAAAATTAAAACATCAGAAGAATTTAAGGTTTTTTTGTAAATATTATTCGGGAAAGATTTTATATTTTCTTTTTTTATCAAAAGAACCACATTATCTTTGATTAATTGATTTTGCGTTCTCTTTTTTATCAATGTGTCGTTTTTAATCGAGTCTACAATATCGTTATAGACCGGTGTTCTTATTTTCATAATATTATGCAGTTTTATAGAAAAAAGATTAATACCTAATCTAGTAAAGTCCATATATTGAGATTTGCCTGAAATTAAATTTGTCCAACTTTTTCCAATTGGGTCAAGAAGAACAAAATCACTGCAATCTTGCAAGAGTACAGCGCTATCAATTCTATTTTTATTTTTATGCAAAGGGCCAGTCTTCCACTTATTTATAGTCTTAAGACCATAAAAATCAAAGTTTTTCTTTGAAATTGTATAAATTGTAGAAGGGAAAAGTAATAAAAAAAAAATTATTGAAATGATGTAGCTAAAATTAGCAGATTTTTCTTTAATTATTTTATCAAAAAAGTTTAATTTATTTTTGTTTGCTATCAAATTAATCAAAATAAAAAGTGTAATTATGGATAAGCTAAAAAAAACTCCTTTTAGTCCAAAGGGAATATAAAATAAACAAGAGTATAAACAAGTTTTATTTAAATTAGATAAATTTGTTTTGGCAATGAACAGAGCAATTAGTAATGCGAAGAAAAGTTCGTAAATTTCTACTGCTCTAGTTGGTCCTAGGGCAGCTAATTTTGGCTCTGGATAATATAATCCTCCATACAAGTGATAAAAATATCCCCAAATGAAACATAAAATTGAAAAAACTAGAACAATAAAAGATAATTTTCTAAATTTTATATTATTAACTTTTTTTGCTAAGAAATAAAATATTGGAAAAGAAATAGTGAATAAGAATAATTTAATTTTTGGCTGAAGATGAAAAGATGCTTCTTCCCCCTCTCTAGCTATTAAATGATCAAAAAGAATTTTTTTAGTTTCAAAATCATTCCCTTCAGAATAAACATTAATCCCGCCCAGATATAGGACTGTAAGAATTGGAGATAAAATCCATAATTTTGATCTTAGATCAGAATAATTAAAAAGCGAGTAAGCTATTCCAATCCCTATAGAAAAGAAAGTTGACTTTACAGAAATCAATAGCATCAATGAACTTAGTACAGCTAAAGTTAATCTTTTTTCTTTTAACAAAGCCCAAAAAAAGATGAAAACTAAAGAGTGTCCTATTTGACTGGTTGTGCCTGTGTGTCGAATTATCCAAGATGAATAATTTGCATCTACGAGAAAATATTTTCCATCAATAGCTAAAATTGAAAACAGAATAATTATAATAATTTTTTTATCAGCTATGGATGTAAACTCTTTTAATATTTTGAATAAAAATATACCCGATAGTGTAGACAAAATAATATGAAAGAAAAATCCAACGTAATCATTAGCCATATCAATTTTAAAATAGCTAAAAAATTTAAATATTATACTTGTTTCAGTAAATATATTATTCTGTAAAAATACGTCATTAGTATAAGGATACTTTCCCAAAGCGAATTGCCATGTATTCATAAGTGAACCATGATAAGTTCCGCTGTAATAAGCGAACAGATTTAATACAAAAAATAAAAATACTAAAGTGAAAAAAACGCTTGATTGAACAGATAAATTCGATTTTGAGCTTTTCGACACTCGAGTTCTAAATTGTTTTTTTTAAAAGAAATTTGTTGAACCACCTTACAAAAATCTTCCACCACATTTTCTTATCGTAAAGCATGCTGACGCCTATTGCATTTTCCCAAGTGCAATTGCATTTTTTTCCTGGATTAATATCTTTAATTATGCATTTTGCATGATCTGATTTTAAAATATTTTTTATATCATAATCAGAATCTTTTAAATTCCCCATTTTTTCCTTCGTAGTCAGGGACTCGCAAGGATAGACATCTCCGTTCTCATAAATGACTAACATTTTATTTCCAGCTTGACATCCAACAGTTTGTTTTTTTTGTCTGTAATTTGCCATTACCACCTCTGGAGTCAAACTTTCAATTGTCTCTTTAACTGCCATTCCTGAAAAAGGCTTCACAGTTGGGTCAATATTTTTTGAAGTTATATCGATGTAGTCCTGATATAAATCTGTATTAACATTTTTTTCTTCGCTGCCTCTTACATCGCCTCTAATAAAGCACGATCTTGGGCTAACATATTTAAGATTTTTATTTATATACTCGATAGTTTCTATGTATTCGTCCTGAGAAGTTAAGCTAAAAATTGTACTTGTTAAAAGAAATAATCTATTAAAATACTTATCTTTTAAATTCTGTATGTCTTTAACGGTTTTAACCGTCTTATTAAACCCATCTTTAGCTCCTCTAATCAAATTATGTTTTTCCTCTAAACCATCTATTGAAGTACAGTAAATGACTTTAAGTTTAGGCAAATCGACTAAGATTTTTTCTATTGTTTCAACAACTCTTGCGTTTAGTAATCCATGACTGTGAATTGATGCATATTGTAAATCATTATTTTTATAAAATATTTCTACAATTTCTTTAATGTCTTTTCTTAAAAAAGGCTCACCTCCAGTTATAGTTATACTTTTTAGATGTTCAAAGCTTTTAGAAAATTTATCAATTTCATCCAAAGTCATTTCACTATTTAAACCAGTGTTTCCGCTTAAATTATCTTGACGGTCGTGATTAAAACAGTGTTCACAAAATAAATTACACCTAGAAGTTGGATAAAAAATCAAATGAAAGGGTAATTTATTTGTTAAAAATTTGAATTCTTGAAGCATTTATTTAAATTTTAAATTTATTTTGTTTCAAAATATATACTAAAATTATTGATATAAAAATAGATATAGTTTTAACAAGTATAATTAATAATTCTACAAAATATGATTTTATTAAGGACAAAATATCTAGATTTTTTTTGATAAAAAGCAGAAATTTCAAATTGTTAATAAAAAATATGATATTTGAGAATATGAAAAGATAAAGAAACTCATTTCTAAATAATGATAAAAAAAGAAAAATTACAAGAAAAGATACAATAAACAAATTATTTATATCTCGTTTAGGAACAGAGGTTTCATTATGTTTATTATAAATTTTCCTTTTTTCATTTTTAAAAGACAATATAAAAATTGAATAATTTATTGTACGGTAAAAAATTCTTTTTAAAGTTTCAAAGATGTTTTCAAATTGGTGGTAAACTTTAATTTTTGAAGTATAAAAAATATCATATTTTTTAAAAATTCTTGATCCCATTTCAAATTCTTCGCCTCCAGCTTTTTTATATCCCTCATTGAATTTTATATTTCTAAAAACTTTCTTTCTAACCCCTAAGCAGCCAGTTAAAAGCTCGCTTACTTTTACTCCTTTAAAATTAAAATATTTTTTTTCTTTGTCAGATTTGTCTTGAAAATTAAAGTTTAATTTTAGTAAAAGATGTTGAGTAATATAATTAGTTTTTTCTATATAATTCTTTTCCCATACACCTTGCAAAACATTTAATTTTTTATTTTCTTCAAAATATTTTATGAATTTTTTAATTGTATCTTTTTTTAAAATTACATCCCCATCAAAAAAAAGAAGCAAAGACCCTCTAGATTTATTAATTCCTAAATTTCTGGCTTTAGCAACACCTGATTTTTTAATGTTTAAGAGTTTAATCTTTTTACCAAAATTTTTTAAAATTTTTAATGTTGAGTCAGTGCTGCCGTCATTTATGACAATTATTTCAAGTTTTCTTACTTTGCTCTGAAAAATAGTATTAAGTAATTTCGCTATATTAGCTTCCTCATTATGGACTGGTATAATTATAGTTGTTTTCAATGTTTTTTTATATTTTAAAACTAACTTTACTTGAAATATTAAGAATATTATCATATTAATTCCAAAAACAATAATTATGGCAAGATTAGACAACTACAATTACATGAAAATATTGACTGATTGGGTCGATAAAAAAGATATTTTCAATAAAAAATTTGTTTGGCCTAGACAAATGGAAATACATTTGCCTTCAAATAAAGAAATTGCTTGTGACTTTCATTGTTATTATTGCCAAGGAAGTTCCTTAGATATGGCTCTTGGGCTTGATGAAAAAAAAGCTTTGAAATTGATGGAAGAAATTGGACCTAATACTTTTGAATATTATGTTTATGGAGGCGCATATACAGAACCTTTATTGAATAAATACTTTATGGATTTTATAAGATTAACAAAAAAAAATAAGGCATTTTTTGGTATACATACTAATGGTTCTCAAATTAAAAAACTTCACGAAAAAGATAAATTTTGTACTGAATTGGTTAGTCTCATGGAAGAACCAAGGGACTATATATCTATAAGTCTTGACGGAGGATCTCCTGAAAGTCACTCCAAAACAAAAAATATTAAATATGATGCATGGACTGATATTATCGAGGGAATAAAAATTTTAGTTAGAGAAAGAGAAAGGCTTAAATCAAAAGGATCCATAAGAGTAGCCTATTTATTAAACAAATGGAATTCAAGTGAGGAGGAATTAAAAAATTTTATAAATTTAATGAAAGGAATAAAGGTAGACTCTCTGAGATTCTCAATTCCTTACGCACAATATGGTAAAGAAGTTAAAAACGTTCAATCCTATAAACAAAAAGTTGAAAATAAAGAGCATTCCAAATTCAAAGAATTGTTAGACAAATATGTCTCAAAAAGCAAAGATGAAAAGCCATTTATTTTCTATTTTGCTCCAGTAAATCAAGATATTGATAGAATGCTAGACAAAAATTATAAGCAATGTGCTTACACATACTATCAAACTACTTTGGGGTCTAGCGGCCACATTTACAGATGTTCAAGTATTGCCACTCCTTCATTTGATTATGGAATTTTAGGTAAACAACCAGAAACGGTAGCAGAGTTAAAAAAAATGATTGAAGTATCACAAGATAAAGAATTTCACTGTCACACATGTATTTATTCTACAGCAAGATGCAATAGAATGGCTTTAGAGATTAATAGTGAATGGAATAAAGTAAATCAACCTGATAATGAATGTGCCAAAAGAGAAAAAACCCATTATATTGGCCCAAAGGATAAAAGGCTAGGCGGAAAGCACGTTTACGATAACGCCAAATTACGATGGGATAATGGAAAAAACACTTAAAAAAAAACTTCCATCGCACGTAAAGAATTCAGCATTGGTAGGAATAGGTTATTGGGGCAAAGTTCACTTCAAATATTTAAATAGAAATAAAAAAGTTAAAATTAAAAAAATATATTACAGTAAAAATTATAAAAATATTCTTAAATTAAAAATTAGAGAAAAATCAACAAATAATTTAAGAGACATTTTAGATGACAATAGTATTTCACACGTGGATATAGTAACTCCAGTTGAAACTCACGCACCTTTAGCGATAAAATTTTTAAAAAAAAATAAAAATGTTCTTGTAGAAAAACCTTTGATTTTGAACAAAATTGAGGAAATTCAAATAAAAAAATTGCAAAAAAAGAATAAGAAAAAATTAGTAACTTCCTACCCATACCTTTTCTCAAAAAGTTTATTATTATCTAAGAAAATCATTCAATCCAACAAGCTAGGAAAGTTAAGGTTTATAGAGATAATGATCAAACAGTGTGGTCGATTTATGAAATTTGATATAAAATCTTTATTAGCACCTCACGCAATAAGTATCTTCTCAATATTTCATAATCCAAACAAAATTAAAATTAAAAGTTTTGATTATATTAAAAAAAATAATAAGAAAGAATCTTTAGGATTGCAGTGTAGTTTTAAAAATAAAATATTAGGAACTGCTAGTCTTTCACTTAATTATGCAAGTGATAGAAATATTAAAATAATAAATCTGTTTTGTGATAAAGGCACTATAATATGTGATTTGGGATCAAATAAACACACAATCTCATCTTTTAAGTACCAAAGAGTAAAAAAAGGAAGGTTTAAAGTAGCAAAAATAAAAAAATATATAGCTAAAAGTTTTGATGAAAAAAATAATATGAAATATGTAATTGATGACTTTTTCTCAAAAAATAAAAATCAATCTAATTTTAGATTAACAGAAAAAATTAACGAATTTATGAGAAATGATTGAAAAAAAGTTTAAAGTATCAATTATCATCCCAGCTTTTAATGAGGGAGAAAATTTACCTAAATTAATTGAGAATATTTTTAAAACTTTTGAAAACAGTCATTTTAATAATTTTGAAGTTATAGTTGTGAACGATGGTTCTACTGATCAAACTGAGAAAGTTATTGGAAATATTCTAAATAATTTTAAAAATTTGACTTTAATTAATCTTAAAGAAAATGTTGGCAAAGCTTATGCTTTAGATCATGGCCTCAAAAATTCTAAAGGAACTATAATTGCAACTATAGATGCTGATTTACAATATAAAGCTCAGGATCTTATTAGAATGCTTGAGGTAATAGAATCTGGTGCTGATTTAGTTAATGGAAAAAGAGGTGAGCGACAGGACATTTATTTAACTAAAACATTTTCAAAAATATATAACTTTATTCTAAGAATACTATTTAGAACTTCAATAAATGACTTCTTCTCAGGAATAAAAGTTTTTAAAAGAGAGATATATGATTTGATGGGATACCATGGTCTCTCAAGATTTGTAATTTTTTTTTCAAGAAAATATAATTTTAAAATTTCTGAAATAGAAATTGAGCACAATAAAAGATTGTACGGGAATACCGCATACTCTTTTTTTGACAGGGTAATACTATCCATGAAAGATATATTTACATTGGTAGTTTGTGTAGCGTTGGAAAAAAAAGGAGTGTATCAAATAAAGCAGATAATTTTAGTTTTCTATTTTATAAGTTTTTTATCTATTTTCTTTGGAAAAATTTTTTTTAATCATTTTAATTTTAATGACGTATTTTATATTTTAACTTCGTTAGTAGCGTTGTCAATACTCAACACAATAATTCGAGCCTTTCTCAAGTCAAAGGAAAAAAGAATGGAGAATAACAATATTATAATTCGCTCAATTAAAAATTCTAACTAATGAAATTGTGTCTCACAAATATTAGTTTTAAAAATTTAACTTTTGTTAATTTCATAAAAAAAGTAAAGTTAATCAATTCGAGATATTTAGAACTTGCACCAGGATTGATAAGTAAAAGGCCATTAAAAAAAAGACACTTAAAAAAAATTAAGGATATTTTAATTAAAAATGACCTAAAAATTATAGGCTTACAATCAATTTTCTATAATTGTAAGAAAATTGATTTAGAAAAAACAAAAGGTAAAAAATATTTAATTAAACATTTTACAAAGATTATCAAAATTGCAAGATACCTTTCTATTAAACAGGTTTCTATTGGATCCTGTCCATCTAGAAAAATAGATATTGGTTATAGAAATTTATATACTTTAAATCATTATTTTTTTAACAAATTCGCAGCTATTGCAAAAAAGAGTAAAATAAAAATATGTTTAGAACCAATTAGTAAAAAGTATGGTAATTTTTTTCTCAAAAACCCAATTGAGGTATTGAATTTTATAAAAAAAATAAAAAAAGGGAATATTAGACTACTATTAGATACAGGTAATTTGGAATTAGAAAAAATGGATTTAAAAAAAGTTTTTAGCAAAAACCAAAAAATTATAGAACACGTGCAATTAAGTAACAAAAATTTAAATGAGCTTAATTTAAGAAAAATTCAAAAACAAATAAAGTTTTTGAAAAATATGAAATTTAAAAAAACTGTTTCTATAGAATATTTATCAAGCAAAGGAAAAAATATAATCGGACAGAAAAATTTATTTAAAAGTTTATAAAATGTGTGCAATTTTTGGATCAATTAATTTAAATTTAGACAATAAAATTTTAGAAAGATGTTTATTGGCTATGAAGCATAGAGGACCTGATAGTAATGGAACTTATAGATATAAAGATGACTCTTTTAATCTTATATTTGGTCACAATAGGCTAGAAATTTTAGATTTGAAAAATGGAATTCAACCAATGATTTCTAAAGATCAAAATCTTGTAGTTATTTTTAATGGTGAGATTTATAATTTTCAAGAATTAAGAAAAAAACTTGAGGGTTTAGGACATAATTTCTTGACAGAAAATTCTGACACTGAGGTCCTAATTCATGGTTATAGAGAATGGGGAGAAAAATTACCAAGCTACCTTAATGGGATGTGGTCTTTTGCTATCTTCGATAAACAAAAAAATCAACTTTTTCTCAGTAGAGATAGATTTGGCGAAAAGCCACTTTATTATTATTTTAAAAATAATATTTTTGTTTTTGCATCAGAATTATCAGCTTTTAAATGTCTCAAAGATTTAAAACTCAAAATAAGCTTTAAAAATATTAGAAAATACTGTGCTCATGGTTTCTTTCCAATGAAGTTATCACCATATGAGGATGTTTATAAATTAGAGGGATCGAACAACTTGTTATTAAATCTCAAAGAGATGGGTTTAAAGACTTTTAAATACTGGGAACACACTTTCAATCCCAATTATAAATTAAATGAAAATGAATGGTCAGAAAAAATTTATTTTCTACTTAATAAGTCTGTCAAACAAAGATTAGTTGCAGATGTTCCTGTAGGTGTATTTCTTAGCGGCGGTTTAGACTCATCAATAATTGCTTTACTTTCGCAAAAAAACTCAGACAAAAAAATACATACATTTTCAATAAATTTTAGTGAAAAATCATTTGATGAGTCTCAATACGCTAATTTTATTTCATCAAAAATTAGTTCTAGACATTCTAGTGAGTTAGTAAATATAGATAATATTTCAGATATTTGTAAAGAATTTTACGAAAAGTCTGATGAGCCTTTAAGTGATAGTTCTTTATTATCATATTTTAAATTATGTAAATTTTCTAGAAAGAATGTAAAAGTTGCGTTGGGTGGTGATGCAGCTGATGAACTTTTATGTGGTTACGATACATTTAAAGCTATTAAATATGCGTCTATTTTTAAAAATCTGAAAATTTTAAAAATGAGTCCAATAATAAAATATTTCGTTTCAAAAATACCTACTAATTATAGTTATATGAATTTTAAATTTAAATTAGAAAGATTTTTTAGATATTCTAATGGGAGTATAAGTTTAGCTAATCCTCAATGGCTGTCTCCGCTTAATACAAAAGAAATAAATGAGATATTTGAAGATAGAATTTCAGATGAGGAGCTCTATTCAGAGGCAATTGATCTATGGAAAAAAGACAATAATTCAAGTAACCTGGAAAAAAGTTTAGATTTTTTTTCTAAGCTTTTTTTGCAAGATCAAATTTTAGTCAAAACCGACAGATTAAGTATGATGAATAGCTTGGAAGTAAGATCTCCATTTTTAGATTACGATTTAGTCAATGCTTTCTCAGAAATTCCAACAAAATTGAAATTAAAGGGGAATATTTCAAAATATATTCTTAAAAGGACTTTTGAAAAAAGTTTGGGTAAAGATTTTGTTAATAGGAAAAAAATTGGCTTCAGCTCTCCCCTGTCTAAATTTTTCATTGAAAAAAATAAATCCTTCACTTTAAATTCAAATTTTTTGAAAAAGAAAAAAACTATTATTCAAGATAAATTATCAGAGCATTGTGGTTATAAAAAGGAAAATAGAATTTATTTGTGGAATATATTTAGTTTAGACAATTTTTTACATAAAAATGGTTTATAAAAAAATTTTCAATTGGAGTAGGACAAAAAGTTCATACGCTCTCATCGAGTATCCTAAAAAATATAGTGAAATTTCAGATATAATTAAGGAAAACAAAAATAAAAAATCTATATCAATGATTGCAAGTGGTGGCTCTTATGGCGACTGCTTTTTGAATGACAATGGAGTAATTATTGATTTAAATAATTTTAATAAGGTAATTAAATTAGACAAAAAAAGTAACACTGTTCTTGTTCAATGTGGAGTAAAAATTCAAGATTTACTAAATTTTTTGATGCCAAAAGGTTATTACTTAAATTGCATACCTGGTTTCAATGAAGCAACAGTTGGTGGATGTATTAATTCTAATGTACATGGTAAAGATGCACATTTTAAGGGTGTATTTGGGAATAATGTTGTGAAGCTTAAAGTAATGAATAGTCAAGGAAGAATCATAAATATTAATAAAAATAGTAATAAATTCTTATATACAATAGGATTTTATGGACTTACTTATGTTGTGTTAGAGGCCACACTAAAAGTGAACAAAATCAAATCTTCATTACTTCAAGTCAATACGATTAAATTTAGTAATTACTCAAATTTGTTTCAATTATTTAAAAAGTACGAGAAAAAAAAATATATTTTTATGGGTGCATGGGTAAATCATTTTAATATAAGTGGTAGCGGTATTTTCAAAGCAGCCAAATGGCACACTAAAAATAAAAAAAATTTTAAGAAAATAAATATATTTAATAATTTTTTGAAAAAATTAATTATTACTCTTTTTTATCCTCCTTTGAGAATTTTTTTCGTAAATAGATTTGTTATAAAATTTCTAAATCTTATGTTATTTAATTTGACTAAAAATAGTAATAAAAAACAGAATTATGTAGATTTTTATTTTCCACAACAAAAATATTTACCAGAGGAATCAAAGCTATATAAAAATGGGAAAGTAAACATTCAAATACTTATTCCAGAAAAAAAAGTTTTAAAAATACTTTCTAAAATAAATAGGTTATGCAAGGAAAATAAGATGGAGTCTTGGTGGTTTGGAATAAAAAAACACAAAAAAGATAAGTTTATATTATCATACTCATTAAATGGATATGATATCACTCTTCAATGGTCAAAGCATTATACTTATAGGAGAAATTTTGATTTTTTTTATAAATCTTTAATAAATTTAATAGTGAAAAATAAATGTTTAATTTATTTGACCCAAGATATTCTTTTAAATAAAAGAGATTTCAAAGAAATTTTCAAGGATCAGATGCGGTTTAAGAAAAACAAATTAAACATAGAACCTAGAAATTTATTTAAAAATAATT
>MDTA01055811.1_pt1 | contig 13516 bp, 7 predicted proteins | sample 811151 | NCBI WGS metagenome assembly MDTA01 (sample SAMN05326648, study PRJNA326480) | marine metagenome | isolation source: seawater | place: Indian Ocean: South | collected 2010 | reverse complement strand
TTTATATTCTTCGGTCACTCGGGTCGTTACAACGGTGCAACTATGACCTTGAGCAAGTAAGTCAGCAGCAAAACCTGCCCTTAATTCCATCTCTTGTTTATTAGCTTTTTTCATATTCCAGATCGATGTAATGTAGATTTAATTCCCTCTGGAGCATGTGCAAACACAATGCCAATTCAGGAACCAAAGAAGGCATTAGATCCCAGACTTGATTCTTTTCTATTACTGAAAAGGCGGAAGTCATTGCTTCTACGACAGTTAAAAAATCAGAGTGAATAACTTTAGTCATTTGAGATTTTCTAGGCGTTGCCATTAGGCGTGAATGTATAAATATGATCAACCAAATAAGCAACCAAAGGATAACAAAAGTAGCTTAAAACTATAGTAATTTCAATTAAAAACGACCTCCTATCTTTATTGGCATTTATTATTTGGGCTGACATTATAGGCTCTTTTTTATATAAACAAATAAGAAATAAAAGAGCTATAATACAGTTATATCAATAGAAGGTATTAAACAAGCGGGTCTATCAAAATCCCGCCACGGCTCCCGCCATTTACATTCTCTGTATGCTTATATCTCAGTGATTTCAGACCTTTTCAGAGATTTGAAGTGCTTCATGCCATGCAGGGGTTCTAAAAAGACCTCAAGTGTCTTAGGTGAATCCCCATTTTTTGAACACTTACTACCTATATATAAATATCTATTATTTTTATTTTTTTATAAAAAGAGATTAGACATAAGACAAATGCCTCATCTCCTTTTTATGTCTGCTTTTTGGCCGTCTTAGGTGACTTAGATCTTTCGCCACAGATACTTTCTACCTCCATTTATTCGGGTTTGAGTAATATCTTTTTGGTAGCCAAGTGCCCTTAAGCAATTCGCTGCCTCTTTGAAATCATTCGACCTTGCACTCTCATCACTTCTACATCGAGAACCAATTAAAGCTTCTTCAGTAGAAAAGTGATCTCTGGTTTTAACCCAATGTATGTTTGATATTTAAAATCAATAATTAAATTTTTTTATTTGTTTATTCAAAAACTTTTTTTGATTTTTTCCAAATCTTTCCAAGTTTAGGATTCCAATTAATTAATGATAAATTGCTAATGGCAAATAAAATAATTAAACAGAGTGTTCATAGGTATTGAATTGGCTAATTCTAATAATTCTAAAGAAAAGCCTCTTTCTCAAATGCGAATTGCTTTAACAGCAATTGATCTTGAACAGTCAGAACATAGAGGTATTGCATATTTATCTAAAAGTTTAATAAGCTCTTTATCTGATCTTGGGGCAGAAGTTTATTTATTGACTGGATTTTATGGTCGACGCTTGAATCCATTAATGAAATTTTCAATGAGTGAACAGTCAATTATAGAAGTTGATTGTGCTGATATCCTTGATCAGTTAAGTAACCCTAGTAAGCGATTAAAAAAAAGAAAAGTTAAAACCAACCTTAATCTTGAGGAGGATTTGATAACACGATTGATGAATAAACTTATAAAGTTTAGAAATCAGTCTCGTTTAACTTTGGATTTGTTATTTTCTGTATTTAGATTTTACTTGAATAGGGGAAAATTTTCTGGACGTTTAATAAATCTATCTAACTTTCAAAATAGTCCTTATTTTGGTCAAGAAAGATTAGGATATCTTTCAAAGGTATCAGGCTTTTTATCAATACGAGATATTTATAATTTTTCTACATTAAGAAGTAAAAGATTATTATTCAAATCACCAACAATTGATTTAAGAAAGCATGATATAGACTTATTGATTACCTCTTGTCCTTTAAGTATTAACAGTATAACTAATACCAAAAATTCTCATAGCTGTCTCCAGTTAATAATGGATTTCATACCGCTTTCCTTTTCAAAGCATCCTGATCATCCATTTGGATTCTATAATCGTTTGAAAGATGCTATGTCAACTAAAAGTTGTTTTATTTCTAAAGCCTCCAGGGATAAAATATGTTCACTCCTGGGAGAATCTTGTACCTTTGATAATCAAAATATTATATATCCAATGCCATCATTAGAAGTAAATAAGTTAAAATTAGCTAGTAAAATAAAGAATTTTAGGAATCTAAATAAAAAATATATTTTATTTAATTCTTCAGTTGTTCCAAGGAAAAATCTACATTTTTTAATCAATATTTTTAAAAGTAGTTTAATTTATAGTAGTGGTTTTGATTTATGCGTTGCTGGAAAAATACATGACGATCAATATGGTGAAGATATAAAGTCAATGTGTCAAAGTGAATCAAATATTAAGCTCTTAGATTATGTTAATGAAGCTGAAAAGGCTTGGTTGTTTTTAAATGCTTACGCGTTTATCTCTCCATCATGTGTAGAGGGCTTTGGTATACCAGTTTTGGATGCCTTGTCTTTAGGATTGAGAGTTTTAGCAAGTGATCTTCCTTCTCACAAGGAGATTGCATCTCTTGTTCAAGCTAATGATGATTTTCGATTACTTGATCTTTCTAATGTTGATGGTTGGATTAATGAATTAAATCAGTTGAACAAAATAGATTTATGCCTTGATGATGAAATTCAAAACCGTCTTTCTAAATATAATTCTTGTTTTAACTATCTAAAACAAAATTTTGAAAAAAATATTGTTGATTTATTTGCTTAGTGTTAATTAATCTAGTGGATAAGGAAAACTAATTTATATTTTTATTGAGTATAAGTAATGATTGCTTTTTATTCGTTTTAAATCCTAATTGTTTATAGAAGTCGGAACTTTTAGTTGTCATTAAATATATTTTCTCAACGGAATGAATTTTTTTATTTGTTAGAATTGCTTCTATTAATAACTTGCCCATTCCAAGACCTTGATGATCTGACGCAATAACTATATCCCAAAGTACAGCCCTAAATACTAGATCACTGGTAGCCCTGCCAAATCCTATTAATTGTTTGTTCTTCCAAAGACTTACTACTACTGTGCTATGAGCAAGCACTTTGCAAATTTGTTTTTTACTTCTTCCTCTCGCCCAAAATGTGTTTTCGTTAAGAAACGATTGAAGTTTGTTTAGGGCATTTGTGGGAGTTAGCCGCGGGCCCATGCCAAATAGACGTAAACCAGGAGCTGTTGGAGCGTGTTTGATAAGTGATACTCCTTTCATTGAAATTATTTCAGACTCTCAATATCTCTAATTCTAGTTCCTTTGGGATTAGAATTTAAATTTGCAATAATTGTATAATGGTTTCAAAGGCTTAATTATGTGCTAGAGAATTAATAGAATTACAATACTTTGAATAGTACTATTAATATATGATCCTATTTTATAGATTTGTTTTTGAAGATCACAAAAATCTATGGATATAAGATTTAAACTCAAGTAATTACTGATCATGGATTTAGATTTTTATTCAGAATTTGAAAATAATTTTCGTGGTACCCGTGAGCAAATAAAGGATGTTCTTTCCAATTATGATGGGGCAATAGATTATATTCTGAATATAGATAAATTTCCTACACTTCTGGATATAGGTTCTGGTAGAGGTGAGTGGATTGAGAAATGTAATGCAAAAGGTTTCAAATCTATTGGAATTGAGTTAGATACTAAGCTGGTGAATGATTGTAAGAATTTAAATCTAAACGTTAAAGAAGGAGATGCCCTGTCGTTGTTAGAGGAGTTTGAAGAAGATAGTTTTTCAATAGTTAGTGCTTTTCATGTTATTGAGCATATGAGTCATGAAAATATCAAAGAACTTCTTGTAAAGTCTAAAAGAATTTTAAAGTCAGATGGCTTATTGATTTTAGAGACGCCAAGCATAGATAGTCTTTTGGTCTCGACTAAATCTTTCCATATAGATCCTACACATATAAATGCAATCCATCCTGATTTATTGAATTTTATGATTAAAAGAATTGGCTTTAATAATTCCAAGTATTACTTTATAAATGCCGGACCATTGCATAACTCTGATCATGGAAAGTTAACGAGAGTATTGAACGGAGTTGCTCAAGATCTTGCTTTGATAGCATCTAAGTCTAAGCTTGTAAACGATTCAATTTTTAATAATAATGATCTTATTAAAAGAGATATGAGAATAGCAATAACTACTTTAGATGCTGCGGTTGATTTCGATAATTATATGATGAGTCGTTTTGCAGAATATGATGAAGCTATATTTCTATTACGAAAAAGGACTCTAGATTTAGAGAGGGAATTACAGAAATTCATAAGAATCTATAATAGTAGTTTGGTCTTTAATTTCATAAATAAACTAAGTAGATTCAAAAATAAAATTTCGAGTTTAAAGACTATGAACAAAAAAATAATAAAAATATTATTCCATCAATTTATTAATAGTAAATTTTATATATTTCTAGTAAGAAGAATATATAAAATTGATTATTTATTCTTTATTGTTAGGTATATTGAAAAGAAACTTGATCAGCTTGGATTTCGCATTTATAAATATAAATTCGTTAAAAGTAGTAAAAAAGGAAAGGAAGATATTGATTTGGTTCTTAAACATGATAAGTATTTGGAGAGTTATATTGATAAATCTGAAGAAGCTAAAAATATTTTTTTAGATTTAAATAGACACTCGAAGTTATGAATATTATTATTGATTTACAAGGATTACAAATTAGTGGCAATCGTTCAAGAGGTATAGGTAGATATTGTTTAGAATTTACAAAGGCTATAATCAAGTTCTATCCGGAGAATGAATATACTTTATTTACTAATTCTGCTTTGCTTGATTTGAAAAATGACTTTGCACATGAATTAAATAATGAAAAATTAAAATTGAACTATTTTGAATGCCCAACGGTAGGAGATTTGAATGAGAGTTTTCGTGGAAGATTCTCAAGTCTTTGGTCATCAACATTCCTAAGAAGCTATGCCCTATCTATAATAAAAGCAGATATTATCTTGATTACAAGTTTTTTTGATGGTTTTAGAGATAATACTGTAGTTAGTCATGAAAAGGGCTTCAGACTTCCTCCTATTGTCTCGATTTTATACGATTTAATACCATTAATTAATAGTGATGAATATTTGAATATTGATCCAGAATATAAACTTTTTTATTTGCAAAAAGTTAATGAATTATCCAAACTAGATGCTTTACTTACTATTTCTAAGTCTTCATTTATGGAAGCATCAAAATATCTAACAATAAATGATAAACTAATCTTTAATATTTCCTCTGCCTGTGACACGAATAAGTTTTCTAAATATATTTCGAATGACAAAATAGATAAAAAATGTTTCGGAAAATTTTTGCTGTATTGTGGAGCTACTGATCCAAGAAAAAATTTATATCGATTAATCAAAGCGTATGCATCACTTTCTTTAGGACTTATATTTAAGCACAAATTAGTTCTTGCAGGACCTTATACAGAACAAGAAATACTTTTAATTCAAGAATGGATGATTAATTGTGGTTTGCCTCCTGAGTATGTGATTTTTCTTGGATTTGTTACCGACATAGAACTGGCTCATTTATATCGTACTTGTCATTTGTTGATTTTTCCTTCATTGCATGAGGGATTTGGCTTACCAGTCTTAGAGGCAATGAATTGTGGCGCTCCCGTAATTGCATCCAACAGTACAAGTTTACCTGAGCTTGTGGGCGATCAGAAATTTCTTTTTGATCCATATAATGTTAAAGACATGACATCTTTGATTACTAAGAGTTTAGTTGATGATGATTTTTATCAGGAAATATGTGTTAATTCTAAGGAGCGATTAAAATATTTTTCATGGCAAATTACTGCTCAAAGGACGATAGATTCATTAAAAAAAATTGTACAAAGTAAATCTTTAATACTCGATCAAAATGAAGAGAATTTTCTATCTTTTATGGATTCTCAATATCAAATACTTTCCAGAAATCTAATTAAAAGTCCATTGATGAAATCAAATGTAAAATCTAAAGTGAAATATTTAAAATCTTTAGCATCAGCAATTGCACTTATTAATACTCAATCAAAGAAAATTGAATTTATTAGGAGAGTAAAAAGTAATAAAAAAATAAATTGGCATATTGAGGGTCCCTTTGATTCAACTTATAGCTTAGCTATTTTGAATAAGAATTATGCTCTTGGAATGAAAAAATTGGGTCAGGATGTATCTCTATTTTGTACTGACGGTCCAGGAGATTATCAACCAGATCCTCTTTTCTTAAAAAATAATATTCTGGTTAATGATCTATTTGAGCGAGGTATAAATATAAATGATAATTTTTTTATTTGTACTAGAAATCTTTATCCACCAAGAGTCAAAGATGTTAATGGAATTGTTAACTTATTGCATGCATATGGATGGGAGGAGTCTGAATTTCCAAAACAGTTTGCTGACGAATTCAACGTGAATCTTCAAGGTATATCTGTTATGTCAGAGCAAGTAAAAAAGTGTTTGATTGACAATGGAGTTTATTTACCGATTAAAGTTACTGGTTTGGGTGTCGATCATTTAAGAGAGAGTAGTTCAGGAAAAAAGTTAAAACTGAAAGCAAATAAATTTAAAATTTTACATGTTTCATCATGTTTCCCAAGGAAGGGAATAGATATTTTACTAAAAGCTTTTGGAAATACATTTACTTCTCAAGATGATGTTTCTTTAATTATTAAGACATTTGATAATCCGCACAATCTCATTGACTCTCTATTAGATACATTTAAAAAAACTTTTATAGATTTTCCGGATGTAATCGTAATAAAAGAGGAGTACGATGATTCTCAAATTAAGTCTCTATATTTCCAGTCGGATCTTTTGGTAGCCCCAAGTAGGGGAGAGGGTTTTGGTTTGCCAATAGCAGAGGCGATGTCTCTAGGAATACCAGTGATTACTACTAATTGGGGGGGACAGAAAGACTTTTGCAATGAAAAAAATAGTTGGTTAATTGATTACGAATTTGTTTCATCTGAATCACATTTCAGTTTAGACAATTCATATTGGGCTGAGCCTTCATTAAATCATTTATGTTACTTATTGCGTAAACTTTATGATTTAGATGATACATTAAAAGAACAGAAAATAATACAAGCTAAAAAAGATATAGATAAACTAAAATGGGAACAAGTAGCGTTAAGTAATCTTAATTTTGTTAAGGGTGAACTTACTACTTATCCTATTAGACCTACGAAATTGGGATGTATCTCAACATGGAATTCAAAATGCGGTATTGCTTCTTATTCAAAAAATTTGTTCAAACATATAACAGATGAAGCCATTATCTTTTCGCCTAGAAATGAGGAACTCCCTGCTCAGCATGGCGAGAAAGTGATTCCTTCATGGGACTATAATAGTGATTTATTATCATGTTCAAATTTAGTAATAGATTCAGGTATAACTTCTTTAATTATACAATTTAATTATGGATTTTTTGAGTTTAATAATTTATCAGAGTTCATTAATAAAATTCATAGTCAAAATATTAATATTATAATTATTCTTCATTCTACAATTGACCCTGATGATTTCGAATCAAAGAAACTATGTTTACTTTTCTCTGCTTTTTCTAAGTGCCAAAGATTAATAGTTCATACTATAAATGACTTGAATAGATTAAAAAGAATTGGTTTAATAGATAATGTATGTCTTTTACCTCATCCTATCTGCGATTACTCGCTCATTAGAGATCAAACCAGAAAAAAAATTACCATACCTTTGTTATCTTCTAAAGTTATAAATATTTCGTCCTACGGGTTTTGTCTTCCCAATAAGGGATTTAAAGAGTTGATTTTAGCTGCTAACATACTAATACAAGATGGTTTTGATATTAAACTTTCAATTTATTCTGCAATATATAATAAGCAATATCAATTTGTATTTAATGAATTAGTTGATTTGGTAGTAGCATTAAAGTTAAAGAAATATATTTCTCTTAACTCCACTTACATGGCGGACAATGAAACAATTAAATTACTAAGAAAAAGTGATTTAATTGTATTTCCTTATCAATTTACTAATGAGTCATCAAGCGCAGCAGTCAGGCATGGTTTATCTACCTTTAGACCAGTTTTAGTAACCCCTCTACCTATCTTTGATGACATATCAAATTTGGTTTATTATCTAGATGGCTTTTCACCAGATGAAATAGCAGTGGGGATAAAAAAATTTGTTTTAAATAATAATAATTTTTCTACAGAAAATTATAAGATAGATTCAAAAAAAATAGAAATTATCAATCAAAGAAGTTTTTCGAATATTAGTCTTCGATTTTTAAACATGGTTAAGAGTTTAGAACTCAATTTCATCAAGAATCATTGAATTTATGATTTAGAAGACTTTGAATAATGAATTCTATGTCTCTTTCTGCTTTCCAATTTAAGTCATTATATATCTGTGAAGGGTCCCCATAGCTTCTAATGATATCTTTTTCTCTAAAAAGACTTTTATCAGATTTAATGTGATCCTTCCAGTTCAAATCTAATAGTTTGAATGTTTTATCAATAAAATCTACTAATTTAGTTGGTTTTCCTGTGCAGATTATTTGATCTTTTAAAGTTTTTGTATTTGTCATTAAGTGTATGGCTGACATATATTCTTCAGCCCATCCCCAATCTCTTTCAATATCTAAGTTGCCAAGTTTTATTCTGTAGTTAACATCTTTTAGTGAATTCGCAGCAGCGGAAATAATTTTATGAATGACAAATTTCGTACTCCTCAAAGGTGACTCATGAGGGAATAAAATACCTGTTACTACTCTTAAACCATATGATTCTCTATAAAGTTTTACTAGAAAGTAACTCTCAACCTTTGCAATGGCGTATGGGTTTTGCGGATTGATTTCTGAATCGGTTTTTGCTGCAGACAACGTTTCACCATACATCTCGCTACTACCAGAGAAAAAGATGGAACCTATGAAATTTGTTTTTTTGCATGCCTCAAGAATATTGATAGTTATAAGTGAAATACTTTGTTGTGTTTCAATAGGAAAATCGAATGATGAACCAACAGATGATTGCGCTGAAAAATTATAAACTTCATCCGGTTTTTCTTTCAAAAATAAATTTTTGATTTCCTCAAAATTTAAAAGGTTGATTTTTTTTATTAAAAACCGACCCTTTATTCCAAGTTTTTCATGGTTGGAAATATTTTTTTGATTTGATCTAGATGTCCCAACTACTTCATAACCTTTTTCAAGCAAAAACTTCGTCATGTATGACCCATCTTGTCCGGTGCAACCAATCACTAATGCCTTAAGACGCATAACTGAAAATTCTGTAAAATTAATTTGATTTATTGATTGTTTTTTCCAAATCAAAGTGGGTAACAGTTGTTAAGAATCATATGAAATCTGTGAGAATAATTGGCCAAAATCCATGTGACAGTTGGATTAGTGTTCTCAAAAAAAGGGCTGTTCAACAAGTTTACCAAAACATTTAATAATTAATAATTATCGCTATTCAACCATCAAGAATCATTCCTGCGCAACGCTTTTTGATGGTTGCATTTAAAATGAATAAAAAATAAAAATGTATTTTTCACCTGTAATCCCTTGTGTTGATATCACTACTGGAATTGGCCTAGGCCTTTGACTAAACGCACTTAATGAGTATATTTAGCCGGCCAACAGTGATAGGTATTTGCATTTTTGCTTTTACCTCTGCACAACAATGCCAGGCCCAAGACAGGGTATCTCGGCAGCCGCAGAGACACTGCGGAGTTCCCCTATCTACGTACTGACACTTAACACTCGATGTCTACAATCACCACAACACAGCTTCAACAGCAATACATCGCATACTTCGGCCGCCCTGGCGATCCCGCAGGTATCAAATATTGGTTAGCAAGCGGACTAACTGAAACACAATTCGCTGAAAAGATTTACGCTCAAGATGAGTACAAAAAGTCCACAGTAGGAGACAAATCTACTGAGGATCAGGTCAATAACCTTTATAAAAATCTATTCGGAAGATCAGCAGATGCTGAGGGTCTTCTTTATTGGACTGGTGAAGTAGAAGCTGGCAGAAAATCACTATCAAGTCTTGCAGTTGATTTAATTTATTCTGCATCTAATCCAACTTCTGGTAATACAACTCAAGGCGCAGCCGATGCCGCAGCACTAGCAGCTAAAACAGCATCAGCTAAGGCTTTCACAGCAGATGTTGAAGATGATGCTGCTGCAATTTTGGCTTATCAGCCTGAAAGCGAAGGAGCAACTTTTAAAGCTGGAGCTGCATTCGAATCAGCTGTTACTTGGTTGGCAGGCATCACTACAACTGAAGCAACTGCAGCACAAATTGATACTGCTGTTAGCGACATGCAGTCAGCATCAACTCCAATATCTGTAAACGTCGGTACAACAACTACCCTTACAACTGGTGTTGATGTTGTTTCTGGAACAGCAAATAATGATACTTTTTCAGGTAGTGACTCTACTCTCAGTTCTGGAGATCAGTTAACAGGTGGAGAGGGAACAGATTCATTCAATTACAGCTCTGCTGGAACTTCTGCAGTATCAGAAGCCGGTTTCACATCATCTAGCGTTGAAAAATATACTCTTACTTCAACTACTACTGGCGGCACAACAATAAATGCTACTGGAGCTTCAGGCGTTACTAGCATCATTAACTCAGCATCTACAACTGACTTAACTGTTAATAGCCTAAAAGGATTAGCTTCAGTTGAGTTAAATAGTGTTTCTGCAGGTGATACAACAGTTCAGTTTATTGATTCCTTGCTCACCGGATCAGCAGATTCATTAAGTCTCACTCTTAATACCAACTCAACAACAGCAAACGGCGCTATTGGTACCGTAACCATAGGTAATACTTCTAATGCTGGTTTTGAGACAGTAAACGTTTCTACCGCTACAGGCGCATCAAAGTTAACTGCTTTGGCTACTGGCGCAACCACAATCAATGTCACTGGTGATCAAAATCTTACAATTTCTAATGCTTTAGCTAGTGCAACAACTATTAGTGCATCTGCATTTACAGGTAACTTAAGTGTAGTAGCTGATTCAGCTGGAACTGCAAAGGATGTAGCGATCACTGGTGGTTCTGGTAATGACACTGCTGACTTCACAAATGGTTTTGAAGCAAGTGATTCATTCGATGGTGGTGCTGGAACAGATACCCTTAAATTGACTCAGGCAACCGCTAGCACAACTCTTGCAGGAACCCTTACTAATGTCGAGCAACTAACCATTAGTGATGATGGTACGGGAACCATCGACATGGATAACTTCTCTGGTTTAACAAAAGTTATTTATGACACTGGTTTAACTGCAAATGGAACAGCAACTGTTGATGATGCAGTATCTGGCATTGAAGTGGAAATTGATGTAGATAACTTGGTTGCTGCTGACGCCACACTCGTTGTTGATCTAAAAACTGATGGCTCGTCTGATGCTGCAACTGTTACCTTGGACACAATTGGAGCGGGTGATGGTTTCGCAAGTATTAGTGTTGCAGACGCTGAGACATTAACAATTTCAGCTGATGATGATACATCTGATGCTACTGGAACCCTTACCATCGCTGCTTTAACAGCTACTGATGCAACTACATTAAATCTTTCCGGTGATTCAGCAGTAACGATTACAAATACCGTCGATCCTGCAACTCCAGTACTTGCTACTTTAGACGCAAGTGCAATGACAGACATCCTGACATTGTCAGCTACAAATTTCAGTTCATCAGGTTCGACAGTAACTTTCGGTTCTGCTAATGATGTATTCACCGTGGCTACAATGTCTGGTGCAGATACGATTGATCTTTCTCAGGGTGGTAATGACAGAATTGTCTATACAGCTTTAGCTCAATCTGATCAACAGACAGATACTATTAAGGGCTTTACTAGTGGTTCTGATGACATTGATTTAACTGGTTTTACAGGAACTGATTCAACTGCTGGTATTGATACAGCCAATCAATTCGCTGGGGTACATAGCACCTTTGCTCTTGCTTCTGGAGCTTTAACAGGAACAGCTAAAGTTGTGTTCCAAGCCGATGCAAATACTCTTTGGTATGACGTTGATGGTGATGAAGACTTAGATGGTAATGACTTCAGAGTCATTCTTGAAGGAGTAAGCACTATTACTGCTGGCGATCTAAACATCGCTACAACCGGTGTTACTGCTACTTCAAATCAAGCTGCTTTCGATACCTCCACAGCTGCTCATTTCACACAAACTAACGCCCTTACCGAAGCTGGTGACACACTCAATACGACTGTTGCTCACTTGGCTGGTTCTACAGTTAATGGTTTAGGTGGTACTGACACAATCGCCGTAACAGGTTCTGGAGCATTTGACTTCTCTGGTATCACTTTCGAAGGTTTTGAGACAATGACTATCGGTACATCTGTTACCGGAGTTACATTGGATGATCAAGATTTAGCAAATAATGCTGCTGGAGAATTAGCAACAGTTACTGGTGTTGCTAATATTGCTCAATCAGCTACTGTTACTGCCGCTTCGAACCTTACAGATACAACTTTCAGTGAAGTTGAGACTCTGATAATGGGTGGTGCAACAGCAACTATTGATGCCGAAAACCTTTCTGCTTTCGATACAGCTATTACCGGTTCAGGTGGTAACACAGACACTCTTACCCTTGATGCAACGTTTACATCAGCATTTGATTTCTCCAACACATTACTTACAGCTGTAGAAACAATTGCATTCGGTGATGCAGTTACATTGACTTTCGACGCTGCTGACTTAAATAACGTTGGTGCATTTACAGGTACTGCTGCAACTGCTCAGACAGTTACTTTGAATGACGCTGATGATCTAAGTGGTATTACAACTACTGGCACCATTGGTACACTGACTTTCGGCAACTTTGCAGTTACTGTTGACGCTGACAACATAACAAACTTCCCAACTGCAATTACTGGTTCAGATGGAACAGCAACTGAGCTTATTTACTCTCCCGACGCAACTCTTGACCTAACCAACCTTGCGTTAACTGGTGTTCAAATATTTGATTTGGCTGCTGCTAGTACGAAAGACATCACAATCAACGTCGCTGACTGGGCTGATGTTGTTACTACTCAAGGTGGAGCAGCTGATAACGATTTAATCATCTTGGATACTGGTAATCTTCAGGGCACAACAATGGGTTCTGAGTATGACGAACTAACACTTCAAGGAGATGGTACCGTTACTGTTGATGACACATTCATCGGTTCTGATCTAACATCTATTCTTGGTGACAACGCTGGTGCTGCTGACACTCTTGCAATCCTCATGCAAGATCAGGCACTAGATTTAGGAGCTGTAGCTATGGGTGGTACTAACAAAGATGTAAACATCACAGTTACTGGTACCTCTGGTAATGACATAATCACAGCTGTTGATGATAAAGAAGCTGGTTCAAGCTTGACTATTACAACAGGTGCTGGTAGCGACGTCGTTAGACTTGAATTGAACTCTGGTAACACATCAGCTGATGCGACAGTTACTAGTAGTGTTGTTCTCGCTGATGCTGTAAGTATTAGTGACTTCGATGCCGGTAACGACCAAATAGCGATTATTGCTTCTGAACTTGTTCATGATGGTGGACTTGAAGTTGCTAGGGCACAGGCTGCTGGATCAA
>MDTA01017629.1_pt1 | contig 13516 bp, 10 predicted proteins | sample 811151 | NCBI WGS metagenome assembly MDTA01 (sample SAMN05326648, study PRJNA326480) | marine metagenome | isolation source: seawater | place: Indian Ocean: South | collected 2010 | reverse complement strand
TATCAATATAGTTGCGTTATTGATTGTTCCACTAATGTAGGTTTTCAATATTAATATTAAAATAATCAGAAGCCGCTAAGATATTTCCAAGCGGCTTTTTTTATAAAGAATTTTATAGATTGACGATGTCGGTCTTCAGAGTAATACTGTAATTAAGATTAAAGCAAATCGATTAAAAAAGGTATTCTCAGAAAATCTTAAATAGATAAAAAATTTAGCTTCTCAAAGAGTTAAGATAATCATTTTAATACTTTGATTTACGATACCTAAACGCTTAGCTGGATATGCAAATAAATATGAAATTTAAAAAAATATTATTTTCTTTAAGTATTTTCTTAGTTATAAACTCAGCTTATCCAGCATCTCTGCTAGAAATATATCAGCAAGCACTTCAAGCAGACCCAAGGATTCATGAAGCTGAAGCTAGACATCTTGCTTCCCTTGAAATTGCACCTCAAGCTCGCAGCGCACTACTACCGCAAATTCAATTTAGAGGAAGTCTTGATAATTCAAATAATTCAGGTCTTAGAATTATTGAACAAACTTTTGATCAAGATTCAAATAGTAATAATTGGGGAATTAGTCTTAGGCAATCGATATTCCGTTGGGATCAAATTATTAACCTTAGACGATCTGATAAATTAGTTACAAAAGCTGAAGCCATTCGGGAAGCTGCGCAACAAGACTTGATTATACGTGTTGCTAAGCGTTATTTTGATATTCTTGCATCTGAAGACCAACTAACATCAATGCAAACAAATAGTGAAGCTATTGCTCGACAGCTTGAGCAAGCAAAAAAACGGTTTGATGTTGGCTTGATTGCAGTTACAGATGTGCAAGAGTCACAAGCTGCGTATGACCAATCTATAGCTAATGTAATTAGTGCAAAAAGAAGGCTAGCCACAGCCCGGGAATCTTTGCGTGAAATTACTGGTCAATATGTAAAAAGACTTAACGCACCGGACGAAAAATTTCCATTAATAAAGCCCACTCCAAATAATGAGGAAGGTTGGGTTAAACTGTCCTTATCACAAAACCCAAATCTCATTGCTAGTCGATTAAATGAAAAACTTGCCAGAGATGAAATATCATATAGAAGAAATGGTTATTACCCATCAGTTGAGTTGGTTGTAAATAAAAATGAATCTTCATCAGAGGGTGATGTATCTGTAGGAAATAATATAAATATTTTTGACAATACAAATATTAGTGATCAAATATCCCTGCAATTTATTCTGCCAATATTTTCTGGTGGCTATAACACTTCTCGAGTGAGAGAAGCTATCTACTTATACCGTGCAAGTCGTCAAGAGTTACAGCGCATAACTCGTGAAACAGAAAGGCAAACTCGTGATGCCTATCTTGGTGTCATTTCTGAAATGAGCCGTGTAAAAGCACTTAAACAAGCAGTTGCATCAAGCCAAACAGCATTATTGGCAACTCAGGCTGGGTACGATGTAGGAACAAGAACAATAATCGAGGTTCTAAATTCTCAATTTTCTCTTTCCACAGCCATCACTAATTTTTATCAAAGTCGATATAATTACATTATAAACGCTCTGCAATTAAAACAATCTGCTGGGATATTACAAGTTCAAGATCTTGAAACTATTGATCAATGGCTGACAAAGCGAGTATCTCCTGAAGAATTGGAAGTAAAAAGACGAGATGCACCTAATTAATCCTTAGCTTTAAGCTATATTTTTAAAATTGGATTTAATATGTGAAGAAGTCGCTCAATAGCGCCTTTGTTCTTTCTTACTATCTTTAAACCCTTTTGACCCATACTTTCTGCTTTGGCAGAATCGTAGAGCAATGCACTTATATCCATAGCCAATTTTGATTCATTCTCAACTACTAGGCATGCATCATCTTCTACAAACTCATCTACAACTGCTTCAGAATTAGAAAAATATGGTCCAATGATGATAGGTAATCCTTGGATTGCCGGCTCAAGAATATTATGCCCACCAATTGGAACCAAACTTCCTCCAATAAAAACAATATCACTTGCTGCAAAAAAAAGTGTAACTTCTCCCATGGTGTCTAGTAAAAAAACTTCATAGCAATCTGTTTTTTCAAAGCCTGTTCTAGATAAAAAATTAAATGAAGATTTTTTTATAAGGTCTTTTACTTTCGAAAAGCGTTCAGGATGCCTAGGGGCAATAATTAGTAATAAATCTGGAAAGTTTTTCAATAAAATGCGATGAGCATCAAGAATTTTCTTTTCTTCACCTTCATGAGTACTCGCAGCAATCCAAACTAGTCTATCACGGAAGAGTCTTTTTCTTATTTCTTTTCCGTGCTTTATAAGCTTGTCATCAATTTCAATATCAAATTTAATATTTCCTATTACATGAGTTCTTTCGGGGCTCGCACCTAGCTCAACGAATCGATTAGCATCTGCTTTCGACTGGGCAGCAATAACAATGCCATGTGATAAAGTCTTTCTAATCAGGGGTAATAATTTGCGATATTTTGGCATTGAGGAACGAGATATACGGGCACTCACAAGTATTAAAGGAATTTTCCTGATGCCGCAGCCGCGATAAAGATTTGGCCATATTTCAGTTTCTACTATCATAGCTGCTAAAGGATTTATTGATTCTAAGAAGCTGTAAATAGCATTAGGAAACTCAAAAGGAATATAACAATGATGAACTGTATCGCCAAACAGTTTGGTAGCTCTTTGTGCCCCAGTAGGGGTTACAGTGGTAATTACAACCTGGTGTTGAGGAAATTTTTTCAGTAAAGCAAAAATTAAGGGGCTGACAGCTTGTACTTCACCCACTGAAACAGCATGGACCCAAATACATTTTTTAAATTTTTTATAACCTAGTCCAAACCGTTGCCATAACCTATCTAAATAAGAGGTATTAAAGATACCTTTTATAATCCAATAAAGAGTAAATGGAATAAATAATAGATACGTAAATAAATTGTATAAAATATGCACTAGACTTTAAGTTTATCGATTATGCTACTAGAGGAATATCCCTCTCTGAAAGCGAGTATTTTTACTTCACCTCCATTTTTTAGAACATTCTTGGCTCCTGCAATTTCATTTAAATTGTAGTCACCACCTTTCACAAGAACGTCTGGTAAAATATCTGAAATTAATAACTCTGGAGTATCAGCCTGAAATGGGATAATCCAATCAACTGAAGCTAAACCGGCTAAAACTGACGACCTTACATCAATTGAATTAATAGGTCTTTGGTTGCCTTTTAATCGTTTTACAGATGCATCATCATTAACTGCTACTATTAGTCGATCACCCAATCCTTTTGCCTCCTCTAAATAGGAAACATGTCCAGCGTGCAATATGTCGAAGCACCCGTTGGTCATTATAATTTTTTCGCCTCTTTTACGAGCTTCTAAAACCATAGCCTTTAACTGATCAAGATCAACAACTCCTCTTCCTCCTTCACCACGTTCGTGTAAAGCAGTACTAATTTCTTGAGGTGTAACACTTGCCACACCTATCTTACGAACTACTAAGCCAGCTGCAAGGTTTGCAAGTGCGGCAGACCATTGAATATCACAGCCACAAGCCATAGCTGCAGCAGTTGTGGCTATGGCAGTATCTCCAGCGCCAGTTACATCAAAAACTTCGCGCGCTTTAGCTTTTAGATATACCGGCTCATTACCCGCTTCAATCAATAGCATTCCTTCTTCACTACGAGTAATTAATATTGCATTAAGCTCAAGGTCGTCCATCATCGAACGAGCTCGCTCAATCATTTCCTCTTCGGATGAACAAATACCAGCAACAGCTTCAAACTCTGATTGATTTGGTGTTATTAAAAAGGCACCAAAATAACGTTTAAAATTATTGCCTTTAGGATCTATTAGAACAGGCACATTCGCATCATTGCAGACTGCAATCATATCTTGGATATTATTTAGGGTTCCTTTACCATAATCAGATAAAATAACAATATCAGCACAAGATATCGATTCTTTTAACGAATCAACAATGTCATTATTATCAAAATTTTTTACATGCTCTTCATCGAAACGAATTAACTGTTGACCTCTGCTTTGGACCCTTGTTTTAGTAATGGTTGGAATATTGCTTGTATAGTGGAATTTGCAATCAATTTTTGAATTGTTCAAGATCTTAAGCAGTACCTTTCCGGCATCATCTTTGCCAACTTTACCTATAAGACAAGTAGAACAACCAAGGCTGGATAAATTTACTGCTACATTAGCCGCACCTCCAGGACGATCGTCAGTTTCTTGAATGTGAACTATTGGAACAGGTGCTTCAGGTGAAATCTGATTTGTAGTTCCAAATAAATATCGATCTAGCATCACGTCGCCAACAACTACGACATGTATTTTGGAAAAATCAGGAACAGAAATAACCACTTACTAACTTTTTAATAAAAAATTTACGATAGTTGTTAATTTGAAACTCAAAAATGTTTGATTTACCCACATTTGCTATCGCCACACGATAAACATGTTTGACAGCCATCCATCATAACTACCGCTGCTGTATTGCATTTAGCACAAAGCTGTGCACCTTCAGGGTAAGTATTATCTGTAAAAGCATCTTGCTGCTTTTTTGATTCCTCAAATTCTGCACGCTTCTTGGCAATCAATTCTTTTTGCCCTGCATCTAATTCTTGCGAGGAGAGCATTCCTATCATTATTAAATGTTTTTCAACTACGTGACCCAACTCAGCAATAATTGACGGCATGAATTTACCACCAGCTTGCCAATAACCGCCCCTCGGATCAAATACTGCCTTAAGCTCTTCCACTAAAAATGTTACATCACCACCTTTACGGAAAACTGCTGATATGATTCGAGTTAAAGCTACAATCCACTGGTAATGATCTAAGTTCTTTGAATTGATAAATATTTCAAAAGGTCGGCGCTTTTCGAATTCAGTACCTTCATTAAGAACGATATCATTGACTGTTACATACATAGCATGATCAGAAACTGGAGTTTTAACTTTATAGGTAGAACCGATAAGCATCTCCGGCCTATCAAGTTTTTCATGCATGCGAATTACTTCAGCGCGATCACCACCGCCCTCACGAGGAAAATCTTTTTTTGCTTCATTTGTCTCGGGCTCGGGCTGATTAACAGAATAACCTACAATTTTTTTATCTATTTTTATCATTAATTTAAATACCGCTTAAAATTTACCGTAATAACCTTCTTTGAGGGCATCGAACAAATTAGCTGCCGTATGCACCTCGCCGTCATATTCAATTTCTTCGTCACCTTTAAGTTCAACAGTTGAGCCGTCATCAAGAGTGAAGTTATATTGTGTATTTTTAAGGTCTTGCTCCTTAACAAGGACTCCCTGGAAAGCTTCAGGGTTAAACCTGAAGGTTGTGCAACCCTTTAAACCTTGCTGATATGCATACAAATATATGTCTTTAAATTCATCATAATCATAATCAGTAGGTACATTTGCTGTTTTCGAAATAGAAGAATCAATCCACTTTTGCGCAGCTGCTTGGATATCAACATGCTGCTTAGGAGTTACTTCATCAGCCACTGTAAAATATTCAGGTAGATTTCCAGAATCTCCATCATTACCCATTCCGCTTGGCATTGCACCTGGATCAATTATTTCTCGATAAGCAAGTAATTCAAATGAAAAAACATCGACTTTTTCCTTAGTTTTTTTACCTTCGCGAATCACATTACGAAAATAATGATGAGCAAAACTTGGTTCTATACCATTACTTGAATTATTAGCTAGTGATAAGGAAATCGTGCCCGTCGGTGCTATCGAGCTATGATGTGTAAAGCGAGCGCCAGTCTTAGCAAGTTCATCCACTAATTTGGGAGCCTCATTCGCAATCTTCTGCATATAACGACTATAACGTGCATGTAAAATACGACCTTCAACTGAATCGCCAAGCTTGTAGCCATCGTCACACATTTCTGGACGCTTTCGCAGCATTTCTTCTGTTACTTTGAAGTTTTCACTCATTATTGGAGCAGGCCCTTTTTCTTTGGCTAACTCTAGAGCCTCTTCCCAGCCAGCCAAGGCTAATTGACGAGATACTTCTTCTGTGAAGTCAATTGCTGATTGCTCGCCATACTTCATACACAACATTGTAATTGTTGAGCCTAGACCTAAAAAGCCCATTCCATGACGGCGTTTTCGATGAATTTCATTAGACTGCTCGGATAGTGGCAACCCATTAATTTCAACAACATTATCAAGCATTCTGGTAAAGACTTTAACCACTTTACGAAAATTATCCCAATCAAAAGCAGCGTCATCAGTAAAAGGTTTATTAACGAATCTAGTTAAATTAACTGATCCTAGTAAACAAGAGCCATAGGGTGGTAGAGGCTGTTCACCGCAAGGATTAGTGGCACGAATATTTTCACAAAACCAATTATTATTCATTTCATTAACTTTATCGATGAGCACAAAACCAGGCTCAGCAAAATCATAAGTTAATGCCATAATCATGTCCCAAACCCTACGAGCAGGCAAAACCTTATAAATTTTACAAGCAACTAAACCTTCACTATTTATAGCGTAATCACCAGACTCTGGCCATTCTCGCCATACGAATTCTGATTTATCGGAAAGATCAAGATTATCAACTTCTACTTCTTTTAATGTAACAGGAAATGCTAGTTTCCATTCATCTTCATTTACCACTGCTTGCATAAATTCATCTGTTATAAGCAGAGAAAGATTAAATTGCCTTAAACGTCCATCCTCACGCTTTGCTCTAATGAATTCCATCACATCTGGATGACCTACATCAAATGTGGCCATTTGAGCGCCACGACGGCCGCCAGCTGATGATACTGTAAAACACATTTTGTCATAAATATCCATGAATGAGAGCGGGCCAGATGTGTGAGCACCTGCACCTGTTACATAAGCCCCTTTTGGTCGTAAAGTTGAAAATTCATAACCAATTCCACAACCAGCTTTTAATGTGAGACCTGCCTCATGGACTTTGTTAAGAATGTTATCCATCGAATCGCCAACAGTGCCAGAAACAGTACAATTAATTGTAGAAGTAGCTGGTTTGTGCTCACGAGCACCAGCATTTGAGATAATGCGCCCAGCTGGGATTGCACCAGAACGGAGCGCCCATAAAAATTCTTCGAAATATTGCTCACGCTTAGATTCAATTTCTACATTCGCAAGTGCTGCAGCAACTCGCTTATAGGTCTCATCAATACTGTCATCAATATTTGATCCATCTTTTGCTGTAAGCCGATATTTCACATCCCATATGTCTAAAGATGCGGGCTGGAACTGAATATCAGCAATTGATTGTGCATTTAGATTCACGGCAGACTTCATTTATTATTTAACCCCTTTTCGGAAAGCCCGAATACATCATAATTTTCTTATTTTATTTACAAAATAAAGTCCCCGCTCACCAAATTATGAATAAATAAGCGGCGAGAATCTTCAGTTGCCTCTATCTTTAGGTAGACACAAGATGTTGTGTCCTAACAATGTTAAGGTTATGTTCGTATTGAACTCATGTCAAGCATTTTGCTAATTTAATTATTGTGTAATAAAATCATATTATTCAACAACTTATATAAATTGAGCCAATAAGTTATTGATAAAAAAAGATAAAAAAAAAATTATATTATTTTTTTTAATGCCACAATATGTAGTATGTGATTTAAAAATTAAATTTAGGAAAAAAACATAAAATTATTAATTTTTTTAATAAAATTAAGCCCTTGAAATAATTTATATAGACCTGATAAATTTGATATCAAAGATAATTTAAAAAACAAAAAAAGATTTATTTATATTATTCTATTTCTTAACTAAAAAATTTTATTTTTAATTAAAAGCATAATTAAAATACAAATAGAGATTAAATATGATTTCCAGGATTAAGTTTTGTTATAAGAATTTTTTTATTTTGTTTGCTTATACGTCGGTTTCTGTTGCAGCTCTCCCTCAAGCTATAAATGATCAGGCAATTGTAAGTATAGCTCCCCTGGTTGAGGAGGTATCGCCAGCTGTAGTAAACATAAGAGTTAGTCAGAAAGTCTCTAATAGCAATTCTTTTGATAATGAAGCTTTTCGACGATTCTTTGGATTACCTAACCGTGGTAATCAAAGCGGAGTACGAGAAGTCTCAAGCGCTGGATCAGGTGTCATAGTTAACGCTAAACAAGGATATATTTTGACAAATCATCACGTAGTTGGTGAAGCCGATGCTATCCAGATTTCGCTAATGGACGGCACTGTACATGATGCAGAAATCGTTGGCTCAGACCCAGCAACTGATATAGCAGTTATAAAAGTTGAAGCAGATGATTTAACTGAAATGAGTATTGGTGATTCTACAGAAGCAAGAGTGGGTGATTTTGTAATTGCAATTGGTAACCCATTCGGCTTGGGCCATACGGTAACCTCAGGAATAATTAGTGCTCTTGGAAGATCAGGTATAAGCAGGGATGGCTATGAAGATTTCATTCAGACTGATGCATCAATAAATCCAGGAAACTCAGGTGGCGCTCTAGTAAATATGAGCGGAGAACTCATTGGAATTAACTCAGCTATTATAAGTCGGTCGGGTGGTAATGTCGGAATTGGGTTTGCTGTGCCTACAGAAATCGCTGGATCTATAATGAAACAGATTTTAGATTTTGGTGAAGTTAGACGGGGGCTTTTAGGTGTAAATATACAAACAATTGATGCTGAAGCTGCTGAGGCTTTGGGTAATGACCTAGAGAGTGGAGCGCTAATTATCGGTATACAAGCTAATTCAGCAGCAGAGTCTGCTGGATTAAAAGTGGGCGATATTATATTGGAAGTAAATGACAAAAAAATTACTGGTGCACCGCAATTAAGAAACCGCATAGGTTTATTAAGATCTGGCGAATCAATAAAGATTGGCTACATGCGAGACAACAAATTGTATTCAACAAAAGCAGAGCTTGGTCAGAAAAAAAATCAAGTAATTCTGGGTGAAAATATTCATCCTGGTCTAGAAGGATCAACTTTCTTACTATCTTCTAGCTCAACTGTTAATGGTATTGAAATAAGTGAAGTACAGGAAAATAGCCCAGCAGCAAAACGTGGTCTTAGAGCGGGTGATTTAATTACACACATTAATAGGACGCCCGTAGAGAGCATAGAGGATCTACAGGACATTGCCTCAAGATATGATATTTTATTTTTAAATATACGTCGCGGCGACAGAACATTGATGTTTCAGATTCGATAGATTTTTTGCTCCATACAAAAAAAATTTTTTTTAATTAGAATTTTTTAGTTATGATTTAATCATTATGAAATTCTTTTTAGTTGGTGGTGCTGTCCGTGATGAGCTCTTAGGTATATCTTCAAGAGAGAGGGACTGGTGTGTAGTTGGAGCTACACCTGATAAATTGATCGCCAAAGGTTACAAAAAAGTTGGTAAAGACTTTCCAGTTTTTTTACACCCAAAAACGAAAGAAGAATATGCACTTGCAAGAAAAGAACGTAAGTCAGGCAAGGGTTACCATGGCTTTGACCTTGATATTTCTGCAGACATATCACTAGAAGAAGATCTTTTGCGTCGTGACATAACAATTAATGCAATTGCAAAAGATGGTGAGGGTAAATTCATAGATCCTTATGGTGGTTTAAAAGACATAAAAAATAGAGTTTTAAGGCATGTATCTGATGCCTTCACAGAAGACCCTCTTAGGATTTTGAGAGTAGCCAAGTTTGCAGCAAGATTTTCGTCGCTTAATTTTAGGATTTCTGATGAAACAATGATACTTATGAAATCCATGGTAAAAAACGGTGAAATAAAGGATTTAGTAGTAGATCGAGTTTGGAAAGAAACAGAGGAAGCCTTAGTTGGAAAAAATTGCCGTGTTTTTTTTGAGGTGCTTCATGAATGCGGGGCTTTAACACAATTATTTCCAGAGATTGAATTACTTTTTGGCACGCCTCAGTCAATTGACTGGCATCCTGAAGTTGATACTGGCCTTCACACAATGTTAGTCCTTGATCAAGCCGAAAAAATGAGCTCAGATTTATCAGTTCGTTTTGCTGCACTTACGCATGACTTAGGCAAAGGAAGTACACCTAAAGAATTTCTACCGAATCATCCTGGACATGAGAAGCGTAGCGCTGAGATTGTGGCAGACATTTGCAATAGACTACCTGTTCCAAAAACATGCCGTGATTTTGCCACTTTAGTTGCAAAATTTCATACTAATTGTCATAAAGCGCTTAAGTTAGATCTTAATTCTATATTAGATTTGCTTGAAAAAGTTGATGCTTTTAGGCGTCCTCAGAGGTTTGAAAATTTCTTAATCGCATGTGAAGCTGATGCCAAAGGACGAACAGGTTTTGAGAAAGACCCTTACCCTCAATCAGATTTTCTTCGCGGCGCTCTAGCTGCAGCTTGCTCTATAAATACAAATAATTTTGCAAAAGAATACAAAGGAATAGAAATAGCAAAAGCTTTAAAGCAAGCGAGATTAAGTGCTATAAAAGAATTTATGAAAATTAATAAATTAAATAAATAAATTTATTAAATTAGTAAACTATGTAAAAAATATAAGCTGCTAGTAGCAATCTATAAATTGCAAAAGGTTTGAGACCAATATGGGATACAACTCTCATAAAGACGCCAATGCTTAAATAAGCAACAATAAAGGCTATTAAAATACCAATAATCAATTGATTCCAGAAAACGATTGCATCACTCAAAAGGACCTCAAAAAATTTGTAAGCTACAGCTATTAAAATTATCGGTGCTGACAATAAAAAAGAAAACCTAGCGGCCTCTAAACGCTTAAATCCCATCAATCTTGCTGCAGTTATTGTTATACCTGAACGTGATGTTCCAGGAATTAGCGACAGGGCCTGTGCACAACCGATAATTAGGGCATCTCTTAAACCAATTGAAGAAATATTTCTGTTACTTTTACAAAAATGATCAACAAGTGCCATAACAATTCCATAACCTGATAAGGTAAAGATAATGATTGCGGGGTCACGAAAATTTCCCTCTATCCATGGAAACATAAAAAAACCCAAAAGTGCGGCTGGAATTGTTCCAATTATGATGAATAAGGATAATCTAGATTCAGGCGTGTCAATATTTCCATTGAGCAATCTCTTACCGCCGAAAAATAGAGCAATAAAGTCTTTTCGAAAAAAAAGACCCACAGCCAATAGAGAACCAAAATGCACAGCAACATCAAATAGTAAACCCTGATCAACCCAATCAAATAAAAACGTAATTAGAACAAGGTGACCTGAACTTGATATTGGTAAAAACTCAGTTAAGCCTTGAATAATGGCAAGAATTATTATTTGAAGCGTTGTCAAAGAACTTGCCTCCTATCAGCATAATCAAATGTAGTCAGTGAATTAATATTACCTTGCCCTAAAGCCATAAACTTGAAATTTTCACCCATCTCACTGGGAAGAGTAAGTATTTTTATCTCATTCAACAATTTTATTTTTTCATCAATTGGAAAATTAGCAATTCTGAGTATCTCATTTTCTAGCCCTCCACCTAGAAAGAATTGTGATTGATTTTGATAGCCCATAATATTTAATCCGGCTTCATATGCAGAATGCGCTATGGCCGAAAAATCAATCCATGAAGTCAAGTCTTGAATACCTGGAAATATAAGAGGATTGTTGTGGGCATAATGTCGATAATGGCAACGTATCCATCCATCATTTCTATCAATTGCGTAATATTCGCGCCTCGAAACACCGTAGTCAAAAAGAAAAACTACTCCATACTTTATAAAAGTTCCCAAATAATCTACCCAACTTCGAGCAGCAAAATTAATTTCTGACTGATAACCTATGGGAAATGATTTTCCAATCTCATCTTCTATGAAAGTTACTTCTTTCAATAATTTATCTGATGCTTTTTCTTCGGCCCAAACAAATGTATCGCCTTTAAGTGAAACAAATAATTGGTATATACCAGATTTTCGTTTTATAAAACGCTCTACGGGTAATGCATCTAAAACCTCATTTGCTATTACAACACCCTCAAAATTTGAAGGAATTTCTGATAACCAATTAACTCGATCTAACATATGAGGTACATCATTTTTTAATTTATTTTTTTGTCTTTCTACAAGATCTGGTGATATTTCAAAAATATTATAAGTACGAGGAAGTGATTTTTTTTCATCTAATACGGATAAAATATCAACCGCAAGTTTACCGCTACCTGCTCCAAATTCTAAAATTCCACCATTTTCAATCTGATCTAGCACCTCAATACATTGCTTTGCTAGCACTCTTCCAAAGATAGTAGAAACTTCTGGAGCAGTTATAAAATCACCATCTCTACCGAATTTTGTTAATCCTGCGTTGTAATAACCTAGACCTTTCGAGTAAAGCGCTTCATGCATGAACTTAGCAAATGAAATTTGGCCGCCAGCTTTTCTTATTTTTGATCTGATATGATGAGCAACTTTTTTACTATGCTCTGCGCTCAATTGATCAGGTTTGGGTAAAGATGCTAGCTGTTTATATTGCATATAGGTAATAATGACTCTATGGAAAAATGTTTGCCAGAAAAAAATCTTAAAAATAAAGTTATTCTTGTTACAGGTTCTGCTCGTCGTATAGGTGCTGATATTGTCAACAATCTACATGCCAATGGGGCAAATGTTGCAATTCACTATCGAAGTTCTGAAAACGAAGCAAAAAAACTTTCATATAAACTAAATGAATTACGGCCAAATTCTGCTGCGACTTTCAATGCTGACCTTTCAAATGCCAAATATACAACTAAATTAGTTGAATCAGTAATTGAATGGTATGGGTATTTAGATGGTTTAGTGAATAATGCATCAACCTTTTATCCAACACCTTTGGGTTCAATAACTGAGCATCATTGGGATGAAATATTTTCTAGCAATTTGAAAGGACCTCTATTTTTAGCTCAGGCAGCTGCTCCACATTTACGTAAAAAAAATGGCAATATCATTAATATAATAGACATTTATTCAAAAAAACCATTATTGAATCATAGCGTATATTGCTCTGCAAAAGCAGGACTTGCAATGTTAACTCGATCACTCGCTAAAGATCTTGCTCCAGAAATTAGAGTGAATGGAGTTTCCCCAGGGGCAATTATTTGGCCAGAAAATGACATGGATGAAACCAGTAAAAATAATATTTTACAGCAAATACCCCTAAATCATTCAGGTCAAACTGCTGATATTTCAGGATGTGTTCTTTATTTAATGCGAGATGCAACCTATGTAACAGGTCAGATAATAGCTGTTGATGGTGGTCGTTCCATCGACTAGATATTTGAAGACATTTTTGACTGTTACAAATTAATATTTACAATTTCAAGAGGTTGATTTTTTTTTATGAAGCTTTTCCAATGCTCCAGTAAAGTAATACCAGTAAGTGGATGGATCAAATGTGGTGCGATTTCTGCAATAGGTTGAAGTACGAAGCTATAGTCTAAAATATCAGATCGTGGCACTTTGAGTGTTGGCTCATCAATAATCAGCTCATCATAAAGTAATAAGTCTATATCTATG
>MDTA01156807.1_pt1 | contig 13518 bp, 18 predicted proteins | sample 811151 | NCBI WGS metagenome assembly MDTA01 (sample SAMN05326648, study PRJNA326480) | marine metagenome | isolation source: seawater | place: Indian Ocean: South | collected 2010 | reverse complement strand
TTGTCGCTTTCTAAGTTGAATTGCTCTTTCTGGGATGTGTTGATCCTGTGCAATCCGGTCAATAGAACGCTGTTTTCTTATCTTCATAAGTTGAATAAAATGCTTATGTGGTAATTTAATTTTGAGAGATAAAATCAAATCTCTTCTAAATTCTGCAAAACCTTTGTGATCGAATTCAAATATGGCCTCATTACCTATAACTTGAACAGATGTCCATTTGTCAGTATGATAAGACCCCCCACGGGCGGGGAACATTCGCAAATAATCAAATTCGCGCGGATTGAATACTTGAATTCCTTCGTTTTGCATTTTGGCGATCGCTATAGAGGGATCGGGATTCTTTCCATCTCTAACGCCATTAACGCCCCCTGTTATACGCAAAGTAGAAAAAGAGGGAAGTAGCAGGGGCAAAACATCCGCCTTTTTGCGTTTTCCATCTGGCTCTAATTGAAATTCGTACATTTCCCAATTTTTGACATTGTGAAGGAAATAATACGGAGAATTAGCTGCTACGGGTAGCGTTTCTCTACTTTTGACTTGATTTGACCAAGGTTGAGATTTCATAATTTTGCTCCTGTTTTATGAAAAAGGCGATAACAGGACAGCCAAAAAACAGGACAGGAAAATCGCCGCCCTGTTATCATAAATTGGCAATCCTGTCCTATGTACTTGATTTGATTAGACAGCCTCGATCCTGATCAATGATGGCCATACCTAGGTATGCATGCCCTACAACGCGGGTTAGGGCTTGTGTGGCTGTGCGTTCCATTTCAATCAAAACCTTACCCATAGTCATGAAATCTACCGCCTGAGGGAGGCTTGTGGGGGTTCCATCAATATATCCAAGGCAATTAGGGGTAATCATGTATCCATTATGGGCGGATGCGGCGTTTGTAACGTGTGAAGAGCGATATACCTCAACCCCAAATAGAGAGCCTACAAAGCCTCTTCCTTTGGCTTCTAGCATAGCCTGTGTAGCTGTCATCATACTAACGCTATTTGAAGTCTCATTTCTAAGGCTGTCTTGTAGTTCTACAAGTTGTTTAGGGTGTAGTACGGCGGCATATTGACCATCAACACCGACACCGGATGCCGCTTGTTCCAATGCAAATATAGCGTCAAAAAATAGGTCTACAGACATTGTATCACTGGATGAGCCTACTACATTTGTAGAGAGTCCATCCGCTGTATCACATTGCAATTCTGCAAAACGAGACTCATAAGAAGCGGCGATTGAACGTGCTAGACGGAAGGGATCGATATCATTAGCGCCCAAACCAGTCATAGAAGCAAGATCGGAGATCTCATAACTCAAATATTGACGCCCTACGGTTATGTCTACGCTTGATTCTGTAATAGCTGTATCAGAGCCTGTGGCGTTCTCAGCTATGCCAGACATCTTATTATAGCCATCAAGACCCGCTTTTCTAACAGACATGACTTTAGAGCCACTGCCATTGATAGATCCGTAGTAAGTCAAAAATTGGGAGTTTCTAAGATTTGAAGTATCTCTAAGGAGAAGTGTAATTTCTTGGGTGATCATCTTTGCAAGACGCAAATTTGAAAGGTCACTATAATACGTAGCCATTTTGTAATTCCTCTTTGGGTTGATTTGGGCTAACTGCTATTCACGGGGGCGACCCTACCCATTTTGTAATTCAAATTAACTATAACTTATTATAACTCAAATTTGAAAGACTTTTTTCACCTATGGAAATTCGGATATCTTGACATCCCCCCAATATCGAGGGTGAAATAACTCTATATGTTACACATTGTAGCCCCGTAAATAGCCCTAGAAATCGTTTGAAGGTGTTGCAAGGTGTAAAGACGCCGAAGCATAAATTACAAGGCGTTACAGAGGCTTCTACAGGCTTGCAAATATACCCCCTTCCCAAAGCCCCTGTAATGGCAATATGTAATAGGGACAGTATATCCGCCTTAAAAATAGGGGTGTCAAAAAATGTCCTCTAAAAACCCCTTAAAAGTGGTCCATACTGAACAGGTGTTCAGTAGAGCAGGGATACAGTACAAAAGCCCCCAAAGAGGGGGCATACCAGAAAACAAAAAAGCCCCCAAAGAGGGGGCGGGGGCTAGGTTTTATTTATTAGCCTGTACAGTATAGGAAAGGATTCATCAATGAGGCGATCCATAGATAGGTTTTTTACCGTTTGGATCGCGTTCTTTGTCATCTGCTCATATTGGCCTTTAGCGGCTTGGTGTGCCCTTTGGCGCTTCCCTTTATGTGGGAAGGCATCAAGCGCCGCCGCCGCTTCTTCTTTGGCTTTGTAGGCTTCTGTTAGGTGATGTTCTACAGCTAACAAAAAAAGAATCTCGAATTGTTCTTCATACATGATCCCCTCCAAAGAGCCAGTTATCCACAGGTTCACCCGCTTTACGCTTTGTTTGTGCGTCCAATTGTAGCCGCTCGATCCTTCTATGCAAGGATAGATAATTACGGGTTTTGAGGGTCATAACCTCACACGACAAGCCTTTATCCTGTGTGTAGGCATAATCGAGGCTGTATTCTTTCCTGTCAGGGTCGAATTTAATGTCTTGTGGCTTTGGTGGGCACAAGACCCACACATCAGGCTTTTTCCTTACTTTTGGCATATTGCCTCCATAAGGTCAGTGATGTAACTTGGAAGTCTCGAAATAACGTCCTTGCCGTTTGTGATGGTCATCCCTTCAAAGGAAACGGAATTTTCATAGTCCCCTATGGGCTTTTGAAAGCGTACAAAGAAACCCTCTTTGCAGGGGCTAACGCTTAATATGTTTGCAATGTTCACAATATGCCGCGATCCGTCGATCGCGTGTACAACTAAGAATAGAGGGCTCATTAGTAGTCCCCTGCAATATAATCGGCCATATGTCCATCCTGTTCTTCATTACAACGAAGACAGATGGGCTCACCTGTGTACATTTCTCGACCGAAGCAATAGAGGATATGACCCTGATCGGGTTCTTTTGTGCCACAAATAGCACAAACGATAATTTCTTGTTTGGTTTGCTTTTCCATGTCGGTATCTCCTGTGTAGTAGTAAAAGCCAAAATATAAAAGGGGGGCAGGGTATAAAACCCCCGCCCCCTGTAAAGGTTACAATTTGTTGTCTAGAAGTATGTTTGGACAATTCTAGTTTTAAGCCTGTCTGAAAGACCAAGGCAAGAAAGATAAGTGTATACCTGTTCTTTTGTAGGCATAAGAATAATTGCAGTTGACGTTCTTTCCCACTTGCTAATTGTGGTTTGTGGGATGCCCATTTGATCGGCTATATATTGCTGTGATCTACCGTGCATAATTCTAAGCCCCTTCATTAGAAGAGGAAGAGGGATATCCTCATCTATACAAAAAAAGAAATCATCTTCTTGTGCTATTTGTGGGGCTTGTGATTTCATTTCTGCATACACTACAGATTGAATCTGTTCTAGCTGTCGCCATAGTGTAGAAAGGGATGGATCTTCGGGGTTATAGGCGTGAATATCGCCGGATTTGTATTGCACAATCATCATTTGATTAGGCATTTTTTCTCCTATTGGTTTGGGGTAGGTGCTGTAAAAGCCAAAATGTAAAGGGTGGGGGGCACATGCCCCCCTGTAAATGTTAGACAGCAAATAGCATGTATTGGGCTGTGAATTTGAAGCGCTTCATACCCTTGCACTCTTTTACAAGGTCAAAGGTAGAAACGGGGCTATGAAGGAATCTAACATAGCCTAGGGAATCAACGCCCGTAAAGCGTGAAGGGCTTGTGGCGTAGGGTAGCCATACCCACTGCCCTATCTGTAGCCTAAGAACGCCGCGCCGGATCTTGTCTAGGTCATCTTTGCAAAGATGAATAGTGATTTGATATCTCATAGTCTTATAAACTCAGACAATCGATCCGCCTTTTTCATAAGGTAATCGGCCATTTTATGATCATCGTTGTAGGTGATGATAGTAGCATCATAATTATCGTCGTAGACGATCCCTTTTTTGACGCCCTCTATCCCATCAAGGTGGATAACTTCACCTTTAGAAATAATTTCAATTCTATCCATGTGTTCTTCACACATGGATAGAAGTTCTTCTGTAGTTTGTATTACTTCTTTTTCATTGCTGTAGTACGTTATTAAGTACATTTGTTTTTTCTCCTGTTGGTTTGGGGTTGCTTCATAGTAAAAGCCAAAATGTAAAGGGTGGGGGGCACATGCCCCCCATAAAGGTTAGGTTTTGTCTACCTTCAAGACGTGGATACTTTTGCCCTTGGCGCGGGTTAATTGACGGCGGGCGCGGGCGGCTGTAATGGCCTCTACTGTAAAAGTGTGTTTTCCTGTAAAGCGTGACCAATAAATGAAAGTATATGTGTTCATGTGTTCTCCTGTGCTGTAGTAAAAGCCAAAATGTAAAGGGTGGGGGGCATGTGCCCCCCGTAAAGGTCTATGTGTGACGCCAAGAATCGTAGCCTTTCCAATGATTAGAAAAGTTAAATCCTTTGATAGTGTTTTGAATTTCTTCTTGTAGTTTCATCAAAGAAAATGAAGAGGCATTTTTTATCGATCGGCTCTGGTTATCATCAAAGATGGATGCAAAGTTTACAAGGATAGTGTCTTGTGAGACAATCCAAAAAATTTGAATCCCTTCAAGTTCTGATTTTTCTGTAGGGGCAACAAATACAAAATTTCTAGAAGCTATTACATTAGCTACCTGAAGGTTTTTTGGTATGCTTTGAGTAATGATATCCGTGTACATGTTTGTTTCTTGTTTCATGTGTTCTCCTGTAGGTTTGGGGTGCTGTAAAAGCCAAAATGTAAAAGGGTGGGGGGCTATATGCCCCCCGTAAAGGTTACAAAGTTTTTGCAAGTCTTTTTATTTGTGCACGTAGTTTTTTTTGAGACTTAATTAGACCCTCATAAATTGAAGTTTTAACGGGTGTGAACTTTTCCCCGTTTTTCTTGTCGAATTCGTATTCTTCAATCATCAGGTTAACGCTCTCGTATTTTTCAATGGTGAGTTTCAAAAGATATGTGTCCATGTTTTCTCCTATGGGTTTGGGGTGCTGTAAAAGCCAAAATGTAAAAGGGGGGGCATGTGCCCCCCCGTAAAATAAATTCAGGAGGAGAAGATTTGTTATAGGGGGTGTGAAAGAGCGGGGCGGCATGTACAAAACAACTTTATGAAGTTTGTTTCATGTTGTAATAGTATCTAACCCTGTTACGAGTTGCAACACATATCTACAATTTTAAGTAATTTTTTTTCACTTTTTTTGTAGAATCGGCGTTTAAAGGGTGCCCATAGATGAATTCACCCCGTCATCCACCCCTGATCCCTTGCTAATTTTGGAAGAAAAAAAAGCCCCTCAGAAGAGGGGCGGGGTGTCACTTTCTGTGTCTTGTCACCTTAGACCCTGTAGGGGCTTTGGATCCGTCCACAAGCCAAGGATAATGTAGTAGAGCATACTCTAGTAGATCCACTGTATATCGAGAGGTTCTAACGCGTCCCCGCGCTAAAGGAACCTTTACAGTTAGCCCATAGGGATACTTATCTTTTAGAAGAGTCATACCCTCTTCTAGCTTGGCTATGTGCTCTTCTACGACTTGCCAAAATTTGATGCTTGGAACCTTCCCTTTAGAGTAACAGAGGCTAGCTCTGTACTGGCTTAGGGTTACAGTGTCGAGTAGAACATTAAAATTCATCATTTTGACGCCGTAACGCTTATTTTTGAGGAAGTTGATAATCATTTTCTCAAGTTGTGAAGTCTCAGGGGCGCGATCTATGTCTTCGTTGCGATCCTCTGTATTGACAAACCATTCATTTTCACATGTAGCGATGATTTCATTAAGAACTATGATTTCGTTTAGTTCGTTCCACATTTCCGTATCATGTGGGATAATGTCTTCATAGTACGCTTTAAAGAAGGGTTGAATTTCTGTAGCGAGTTGCTTTGTAAGTTTTTTTGGTAATATAAACATTTTTTTTCCTGTATTTTTTGGTTTAACTTTTTTTGTTATTTGTTATGGGGTCATGTAAAAGAGCGGGGAGCAGTTCAAAACAACTTTATAAAGTTGTTTCATGTTGTAATAGTATCTGACCCTGTTACTAGTCGCAACACATATCTATAACTTTAACTATTTTTTTTTCACTTTTTTTGTAGAAACGGCGTTTAAAGGGTGCCCATAGATGAATCCACCCCGTCATCCACCCTATGATTTTTTGCTCATCCACCCTGTATTATTTACCTACCCCCTTGTGACAGCCTGTAACAGCACTTAGCGATTAGAACGCCGCTATTCGATTCTGACGCGTTTTTATTTCTTTGTGGTGTAGTCATACCCCCCAACCTCTCAGGACGATTCGGACATTATTTGACCTAGCAATACAGGCGCCTTAAGAGGCGCTTTTTTGATAAAGTGCCAAATTTCCTAGAGTCTAGGTGCCTCGCTGTGCTCTTGACGTGAGTATAGCTAATCCGGAGGACCTTTGTACGCCTGTTCAGTGGATTTTTGTTCAGTGGGTTTCAAAATTTCCGGACATATTTTGACGACAAAAAAAACCCCCTAATTTCTTAGGGGGTCATATCAAATATTTGATTTGAATTGGTTAGCTAAGAGAAGAGAAGAACATACAACGTAGATCATCGGTATCAAGGGGAGCAGCCCCAAAACTAATTCTAGTTACGCCCCCGCTTCCTCCTGTACGGCTTACAGTGTACTCATCAGAATCCGCAGGGCTAGAAGCAACCTGCTTAAGGATAAGACCGTTTTTGATTACTAGAAGAACATCAAAATTAGCCACAACAGTTTCAGACAAATCAAAATTAACATTTGAATTGTTAGGGGTGAAGGCTTGGAAACTAGGAGCGATAGCAAGTCTTACAGCATTTGAATTAATATCGATCGTTGCATCGTCTACAGCTACTTTAATACCGCTATCATTTTGAATAGCGCCGTTTGATCCGAGTTGAACCGCCGATCCTGCTACCTTGTTAGCGGTTGTAAGTTGATTTAGCTTAGAATCGGGGATACTACCTGCTAGCTTATCTTGTCCAATTGAGCCCGCTAACATTGCATTTGTAACGCCTGAGGCTTTGATTTGAAGAGCGTCAGAAGCGATTTCTATACTTGAATCGTCTACTTTTGCTTTAAGCGCTTTGGAAGAGCCATCCTGTTCTAGCGCGTCCCCTGCCATAGCAGCCACAAGATCCGCGATCGCTTCTGTTTTTGAATTGCCATCAGTGGCATCCGCAAATGCAAAGAAGTCCGCAGTCAAATCAACCGATCCATCTGCTAGATCTGTAATGTCAAGTTTGACATTAGAGACCGCCGCCGATCCGTTATAGTTAGAAAAGGTAACACCGCCATTAGTAGCTTTTTGAAGGGAATTCAAATTTGTTCCCAAAGCCACTCCGGAGATAGTTGAATTGGCCAATTTTGAATTCGAGATTGACCCCGCCAACATACCATCGGTAATCCCCAAAGCCTTGATTTGAAGGGCGTCAGAAGCGATTTCTATACTTGAATCGTCTACCTGTACATCAAGCCGATCCCCTGTTTTGGTTAGGGCGTCGCCCGCTGTAATGCTAGAAAGTCCGGTAAATTGGGTAAATGTAATAGCGTCAGAACCCAAATTTGGAGCACTATCGTTAGTGCAAATATAACCTTGATCGGCGTTTGTGGTACCTGCTTTGACGAATACCGCCGCTGATGGGAACTCTGATCCAGCGTCCAAATCTGACGATCTAGCCATAGAAGCCCCAGCGCTAGCAAAAACATAAACGCCGTTTTGGCTAGCTGTAGACTGGTTTTTAACAAGAATTCTATCATTGGCGCTTAGGGTTACACCATCAATAGAAGAGGGAGCATCAGACAAATCAATGTTTGCCGTTGTGGCCGCGTCTACCGCATCTTTCCAAAAAGCACCCTGTTGAACAGAGTCTACATAGGCTTTGGTTGCAGGGTGAGAATCGGCACTTGGAGTAGCTACAAGGAGGGTAGCAGATCTATAATCATAGGTTCCTGTGAGATCAAGTTTAGAAGCGGGGATAGATCCCGCCAATTTTGCGGTTGAGACGGCTAGATCCTTGATCTGGGCGCCTGATATTTGAATTGCCATTGGCTAATTACCTCGATAAAAAATAAAGTTAACCGCCCTGTTTTGTAATTCTATATACTACATTTCTTCAAAAAGGATATGAATATTTGAAGAAGATCCCGAAGATCCAATATAAACCGTGTTATTTCTGTTGTTTCCTCTACCCATATGTATAGAAAGAACATTGTTAGCAGGTATAAACATTTGATCATCTGTAGCGGCAATTGTACCGCCATCCGTTCCTGTGTGCGCTATTTTTGCAGCTACTGACGATCCCACTTGAATTCGTCCACATGATTTCGGTAATTTTACTTCCGTCCATCTGTTAGCCGTAGCATTAGACACAAAGGTTTTTGTACTTGGGAAGGTTGTAACACTTGAAAAGTCTTCCATTTTTGATTTCTCCTATGATGAGGGTATATATTCTACTACGATTGTTTCCCCGCTTTGGGGTGTAAAAGTCGTTGTAAAGGTTGTAACAGTGTTTTCATTAAATGAAGTGGATTCGACCTGCCTAACGCCGTTCCAATATACCCTTAGAGATCCCGCTTGTATTTCTTCGGAAATGGTAAATTGGGTTCTAAAACCGTTTATTTGATTTGTTAGGTTTTCTTTTGACAAAGCCGATCCCCCTGTATTGATAGTTATTGTATAGACAAAGGGCATTTTTCACCCCTGTTTTCTTCTATTTTTGTACCATTCGTTTCTAATCTGTTCTCTGTTGGCTTCATATAGTTCTATATCGTCGTACATTCGATTAGAAAGGCTTGTTTGTCTATCGGGAAGGCTTACAGCCCCTTGATTCGTTTTGGGCGCTTGTGGCGTGTTCTGTGGCTCTTCTATGGCTAAGTCTTGTAGCTGTGCCCGTTCGATATTTGGCTGCTCTTCTACTTCTTGATCCAATTTCATATTTGATTTTGCTTGTTCAATATGTGGGCGTAGCATGTACGGCGCTTGATCTGGGTTTTCAAATGCATTTTTGAGCCAGTCCCCCAATTCAATTTTTTTATCACTTTTAGCCATAGCCCTTTCATAAGCCCATTCTATCCCCTCTATCATTTCTGGATCTGTCAACCCGTAAGAAGATATCGAAGAATAGCGATCAAATCTTTGATTAGCTTTTTCATATTTGGATTGTAGTTCTTCAACCTGTCCCCGCAAAATGTCTACAGTTGCGTTAGCTTTTTGGGCTTTGGCAAGGTCTTTTTCTAAGCGTTCCACATGTCCTTCATATTCGGATGCCCTTTGTGCAACCTTTGACACACGTTCTTTAACAATGGATTCTACTTGTGATTTGAGGATATAGATTTTACCCTCGTGTTCTATTTCGTTCATGATTTTAACTCCTGTTTTTACATGAATTCGGCGCGTTCCTGACGGATTCTAATTAACTCTTTTCTTGCTTCTATATCGTCTAAATCGGGATTTAGCTGCATAATTGCATCAATCGGCGAAATCAAACCAGCCGATAATTTTTGAATTACGTCCTCCCTGTTTGCCTTCATTTCTTCGGGGCTTAACTTTAACTGACTGTATTGTACTCTATACCCTGTTTCCGGTAAATTAGTATTCAAAAATCGATTTGATAAGGCGGCGGTTTTTGATAACAAATCCTCATCATAATAACGAAATACGGGGGCATATTTGCGTTGTGCTTCCCTTTGCCCTTCCCTACTTATAGAGAGCGCATAGCCCGATCGGGGGTCTCCTGAGGTGCGCATAACCTCACTTGAAATCCCCGCCGTGGTAGCTACACGAAATTCATATTTGGCAATGGATTCTAACATCTTCTCAGGATCGGCGGCGGGTTGAAAACTGCCGATCAAGGGCTGTCCTGTCACATCCGGATCGGACATGAAAACAAGTATAGAAGCCGGATCTGTAGCGATAGAAGCACGGCGCGCCGCTATATCCTGATCTACTGCGGATTGACCCGCCAATTGGAGCCCTGCAACATACTTCTGTGAAAAACAACAATCCTTTACGAGGTGCAAATACATACTAAAAAGCACTGCCGAATTCAAAGAACCATAAACGAGAGTAGAATTATCAAATGCGTTCCATAGCTGTCCGGTTTTTTCTGCTCTGTATAATTGAATTGGTAAAAATGGTTTTCCTGTGCTGTCCCTGTAGGGGTAATCCGCGCCTTTGTGCGTAGGGTGCCCCATATACAATTCTGATACATCTTCTCCAAGGTGGCCATTTGAATTGATGCGGTACATACCAAAAAGCGGGTTTTGCATGTCTCGTATATCAAAAACATCCGCAATCCATTCATATTTTGATTTGAATTTGTTGTACCTTAATCGCCATTCTTGATAGTACAGGGGTTGATCTGGATTGTCCTCGCTCGCCATACAAATAACGTAATCCGGCGTTACAGGGCGATATCTAATCCCCGCGTCCCTAGCCTCTACGCCTTCCACATGTGGCACAACATCAATCCTAACAAAGCACTCTCTAAGAGCTAATGTAAGTTGTTGAACACGTTGCATAAGTGGCCATAAGCCCGATCGGGTTATGATGCCCTCACGCCCTATTAGAGAAGTTATATCGACCTCATTTGAATTCGTTACAATTGGTTGATCTTGATAAAGAACGGCTAATTGCCTTGTGACCTGCTCCAAAGGATTTGAAGACAAGTCAGCAACGCCCCACGATTCGCGCCTGTCAGCACTCAAATGATGAAGTAATTCTTCCTCTAATATGTCCATCCAAGTACCTTGAATCATTTGACGTCTAATAGACGTGTGTTTCCATCTTTCCCCCTCGTAGCTATTAGGGGCTGGGGGTTTAACGGGTATATTTGAATTCTTATCAATCATAAACAATCCTAGAAAAGTGAGATCTTGCTAACAGCAGATCTATAATTTGATTTGTCGATTAGTCTAAGACTAGCATATCTTAAGGCATCTATACTATGCCCATAGGGATCGCGTGACCTCGCAGATTGATCCCTCTTCATAGTCCAATTTTGAATTGATTTGATCAACTGTTTACAATTGGGGTGTATGAAAAAATGTTTTCTTGCCATAATTGCCGATAGCATAGAAGCCCCGAAATAAACGCTGTGGCGCCGCTTCTGTGCTCTTCTAATGACAAAGGGTAACGTCTTATGAGGTAGCCTTAGGACGGCTTCAAAACCTCGCATCAAAAGCAAATTAGACATCTTGTAACCATCACGGGATCGGCTTGCATTGTGTTCCCCGTCCCCTATCCACTCGCACATATTAGGGGATATTTGATTTCTGTCTAACATAGCTAGAATGTGACTGGCTAGCGCCTCAGGGGTACTTTCCCCCGCTGTGTACTCGTCTAGAATATACAAGCGGGGCAGGTTTGGATCTTTGATGTCAACACAAATCAAAATAGCAACCTGTGAATTGGGCGCGCTGCCGTGGTCTATGCCGATTGCAAATTTGTAATCCCCACCTGAGGGGACAGGGCGATCGGTTATCATACTGACGGGATCAAAATGGGTGAATATGATACCTAGGGGGGCGACATGGAAAGACCCGTTAATCCGTGCCTCCCTATCTATAGGCAAAAAAGAATCGGTAATTTCTTTTATTTGATTTTCTGATAACAAAGGTTTTAAGCCCTTTGGCGTCGTATCCTCTACAGTTAGGCGGGCTTTGGTACATGAGATCTTATTTGATTTCACCATTTCTTCTATATAAGAAACGTCCACACCCCCCACAGGGGTCATAGTGATAGCTAATATTCCTCTAGAACCCCCAGCCCCGCCCCGTAGGGTACGCGCTAGGCATTCATTAAAAACGTCCATAGGTACTGGCTCATCAATACAAATCAAATTTGCCGTTGCCGATGCCAGCCCCAGCCCCTGATTCGCCGTTTTTATTCGTATCAAAGATCCATTTTTGAATTTGACCAAGGGATTTACGCCTCGGAAGCCCTTTCCCCTGATAAACTCACAGGAGGGATCTAATTCGTATTTGGGGGTCATAGAATAAAGTTTTTCTTGAATGATTACGCTTTGTTGATGGCTATGCGTAATTAGAATTGCTTCTATGGGTGGGGGGTCTGTTTTCAAATTTGGATGTCTTCCTAGGCAATGATACAGCAATAGGGCACACGCGGCGGCGGTTTTTCCTACTTGATTTCCTCCTAACAACATTTTCATTTTTGAATTGTCGTTAAGAAACTGCGCTTGTGGGGCTGTAGGGCGAAAATAAGACAAGGGGTCTTCTTTTGATTTCTGCTTTAACCAGTAAATACGCGCTGCAAGTCCACAAATCGACATATTATCAATTCCTTTTCCAAAACAAATCAACACAATCTTGTTTCATGGAAGGATCTTGATATTGGTTGCACCACTTCTCTATCCGGATTTTGTTGTTTATATTTGATATGCTCTCACAGGTTGCGCCGCTTGTTTCACTGTCGATCCCGCGCGTGAATTGCATACATAGAACCTCTCTACAAAGGGTGTCCCCGTATTCTTTGATATAGGTAGGTTCACAAAGGGGCTTTGTGATATCGAGGTTTGTTAGCTGTTTTTGGACATCTATTTGACCTTTGGCGATCTCTTCTGTTTCTTCTTTGGGTTTGGCTTTGTGGGTCAATCCAAATATAGCCCCACCCCCTAGAAGCAGCCCGCCCGCAAATGCTAATAACAATTCCATCTGTACCCCTTTTAACTTCATAACTTTAACTTACGTGCAATTATTGAATTTTCTATCCTTTGTTTCAAGACAGGAGGAAGGGACATAAGAAGCCCTTCAATTTCTGATAATATTTGATTGTCATCCATATCAGAAAACATTCCGCTGTTTTCCTTTTCCTCTTCTTTCCTCAAATCCATAGCAAGATGATATTCTTGTCTTTTGAGGGCTGCAAAGGCTTGAAAAGATCCTGTCTTGAGAGCATCATCCGCCGCCTTGCTTAGCTGGGCATATTGATCGGATAATATCTGTCTAGCGCTACCCATAGCAGGGGGCGCTTTTTCTTCTGTTTTGATTTCGCCCTCTTCTACTTTGGGATCCTTTACATATCGCCATTTGCGTTCCAGTAACCACGCGGATGCCCTCCAATCATCATTAGAGTGACGTTCTATATTTGCAAGGTGCTTTAAAGCCCCATCCGATTCTGACTTCTTGACAGCCAAATAAAAATCCTTGAATTCTGATTCCCCTGCTTCACCCCTATTTATCCATCTGTAAAAAGTGGGAGCAGTGATCCCCGCCGCCTGTATTGCGATCTTATGCGTTGCGCCTTTCTCTAGCGCCGTCGATACAATTTTTATTATCTCTTTGCTTAGCTTGCCTTTACGCCCCCTTCCTTTGGGCTTCTTCTTTGGTGGCTCTTCTTCTTTTGTTGACATTTGAATTCCTGTTTTGTAAAAAAGTTAAAAAAAATTGGGCCTCACACAAAAAGGGTTCGGTGTCGTCAGTGCCCCCCCTCCAAAGCTTGACACATAGCCCTATTTTAGC
>MDTA01150148.1_pt1 | contig 13518 bp, 25 predicted proteins | sample 811151 | NCBI WGS metagenome assembly MDTA01 (sample SAMN05326648, study PRJNA326480) | marine metagenome | isolation source: seawater | place: Indian Ocean: South | collected 2010 | reverse complement strand
GTCTTGGGGTTGCCGCGCGTAGTGATTGATCCCCCCTCCCCTAAGGCGCCGAGGATGGCCTGTGCTGGCCCGGAGGCGGCTGAGAGGCGCAACTACGCCACACGGCCAGCGCCTACCCTTAGATCGGCGCACAGGGGCCGAAAAAAGCAGGCGCCCGAGGTGGGCGCCCACTTTGGATGGGTTTGGGTTTTTATTCGGTTTCCACCTCAAGGAGGGTATCGCAGACAGTGGGATGGGTTTTGATGGTTTGGCCTCGATAGGTTGCCAACCCGGTAACCACCAAGCTGTGGTAGCTCGTTCCGTAAGGGTGGATTGAAGTGACCTTAACACGGCTGCACTCGGGTAACAGGTCGAACAGTTCCGGGTCGAGCGTGTCGCCCACCTTGAGGTCCCTGATAAGTTTTTTCATCTTTATCGGTGTGTGGTGGATTACTTTGCTGCGTTCGTAAGGTTGAACCATTCCCCATTGTCATCGAGGACCGTAAAGCCTCCTCCGCTCCATAGGGTGAACCGTTGTTCCCTGTCGCTCCACCCGAACCGGGTAGGACTCTCACCGTATAGCTTCCGCAGCAACTTGGTTCCCATTTCGGCGCGCGCCTTGTTTTCTTCGTAGGACTTAGCTGGCTCGATTTCGATCCAGACTCTTGGTGGTGTTGTATCTTTGCAATTTTGCATAACAGGTAATGATACCATCCTGCCTTTCTGCAATCCCCTGTCCGTGAGTCTTTTATAGCACTTGCCGCACTCCGCAAAATTCTCGTCCTTCTATTGTAGAGGGAAAAAAAAGTCATTTTTAGCTTTTCCGGTTTTCGCCCATTGCCGGGTCACTAAGCCAATGCACCCTTTTGCTGCCCTCAAAGAGTTGAGCAGTCGGCTTACCGGCACGGTGCATTTGCTCGACCTTATGGTGGCATTTCGTGCAGAGGCTTGCGTGGTGCTTCATGCTTAGCAGCAGCTCGGGATGCTCCTGCAAAGGATATATATGGTGTCGCTCGTCGGCTCCAACCACTGAAGGCCAATGATCCCCAAACGGGTCGCAGCACAACGGCTCCAGCTGCCTTCCTAGCCGCGAGCACTTTGCCCATGCGGCCTTCGAGCGCAGTCGCTTAGCCCGGTCTTGTTTTACGCCTCGCGTCTGATGACCGACAGATGGACCAGGTCCTCGGTGTTGTGGCAGCTTTCTAGGCACGTCACCAAGTTGCGTTGCTTCCGCGCGTGTCGATATGAACGAAGGTGCTGTAGAGACCTAAGCCTCCACGAAAAACAGAAGCGTTTCTGTATTTCATCAACCGCTCAAATGCTTCTGCGGGACTCATGCCCCTCACTTGAAAGTCAATCGCTGCATTCCGTGTGTGCTGGCTCGTAGGCGCTGCTCCCGGCAGAGCACCATTATATTGGATGCTTCGATATGATGAAACGAGCACGATAGGCTTGCCGATGTCTTCTCGGAATAAATCCAGCACCCAAAGCGTCGCGCGTATGTTTGACCAAAGAGGAGGAGGCGGCAAAGCATTCTGCTTTCCGTTCCGGCTTCGGTTTGCGTAGTCGGTCAACTCAGTCGATTCAAAGTGTCGAAGCCGAAGCCCGTTAATGTAATCACCGTAGTCCATTGCTTTCTTATCTGTTGTCCATTGCTTCCCCCTTTGTTGACCCTTTATGTAACGATCCGAACGCTTAGAATGATGCAGCCCCCGCTTGGGATTGACCCGTAAATGTTAAAGTCCGACCAATCAAGTGCCTCCGGTCGGCTCATTCCCTGCGCCATCAGGCAATCAATTATTTTCTCGTTGTCGTAGATTAGTCTCCCGCACTCCGAGATCCCTATTATGGCGCTATCCATGTCTGCCAGTCTGACCGATTCCTCGTTCAGAAGGTGCGTGCTCTCCTCAAGCGTTGAAACCATCCCCCAAATTCGACACGTTATCCGCTCATGTCGCCTCGTTCGACACGTTACTTTGCTCGCCTAACATTGACAGCAATAAAATACCTTGGCAGTCGAGAATTAGCCGCTTTTGCTTTGGCGCTTGGTTTCAAGGTTTCGTCGTAGTCTTTGCACATAACCAAGTCGACCCATGTGCCTCCAATCGGCTTGGGGGGCCTGCCCTGCACTGAGTGCCACGTGCTTCCTTCCGGGTCGTATTCGTCCTTATAGGTGCCTGTGACAACGTGAGTGCTTTCGTCACAATATGTGCGTCCCGTTGCGATGTTGATGCGGTCTCGGCAGAGGGTCATTGCATATTCCTCATGTATGTGCCCGGAGAGAACAATCTGTGCGTCGGGAAGGTAAAGAGCACGCTTGTTGACGTGCCCGACGCCCCGACCCATGCCTCCTCCTCCGTGACCGTGATGGTAAAAGATAGGAACCGTTGTGTTCGCTGTCTTGGTCATTCGCACCTTGACTAGTATCCATCCTCCGATTCCCCCCACGTGCAAAGCGGACCCCGCCATCCTAAGCTGCTCCCCCACTCTCTCGGTCACGTTTGTCTCAAGCCGGGTGCGAACCGACACCTCGTGATTGCCGTCTGCAAGCAGTGCAATGTTAGGCGCAGCAAACTCGCAGAAAGCGGCATAATCATTAACCACCGCATCAATGTAGTTTCCGACCTTATGCTCATCGCGGAGGTCGGCCTTGTTTGCCCTCCCATCTGTTTTCCCCTGCATCAAACAAAGCTGGTCGCCTACCTTTAAGATAGGCCAACCACCATTTACCGCATCTTGCATGTGCCGCTTGATCCGGCTCTGGTCTGTGTGGACGTTATCAAAGTGCTCATCTGCTTGCACTAAGAGCGAAACGCATTGTCCGGTTTTGATAGGCTCTAGAAAGTCAATCACCGGAATCTTGTTCCGGCGGGACATTTTGAATTTTGGAATCATTGTGACGAGTTGGGTGACTCGCCGTAGACAGGCTCGCGTTTCTCATGAGAAGTATTGCTCTCGGATTTTATCCCAGACGGGGAAAAACAACGAATCGCAGCAGCGCACCATTGCCTCGGTCTCCATGCCCTCGCAGAAAGCAGTTCCTCCGATGCATAGAGCCGCCTCCATTATTTCATGCCGTAGCGTCTCAGCCAGGTCCTCGCCTTCTAAGCTCTCATCGATGAGAATCAGATGCTTGTCGTGTTCGTATTGACCAAAGACTCCACCGCTTAGAAGGTCAGCTTTTGCAACTTTTATTCTAATTCCTCCGACGGTGAGAGACTTAGGACAATCCATGTTTACTGATTCAACTGTCTGGTCAGCTTTTTGAGGTCAATAACCTCGATTCCTTTCCGGTCTCCGCTCACGACAACGTCAAACGTCTTGCCGCCAGTGACTACCTCTAGCCCATTTGGGAGTTGAATTTTCCCTCGACTGTTTCTTCCGACCATCATTCCCCTGCATTTTACATAGAAGTCAGCCGGCCATCGCGCCCCTTGAATGTCCATTATGTTCCCGGTGTGTCGAAACTGCACATTCTCAAATGTCACCCCCATTGCGTTGTGCAGGAGGCAGATTGGCTGCACCGTTGTTTCAGTCTCAAAGCTCCGAACCTCTATCTGGATCGGGTCGTTTGCTTCAAACCCAATATGACAGTTGTGCGTCGTTGCGTTCAGGATGTCTATTCCTTGCGCTCTCTCTGGTAACCTGATCCCACAAGATCCCGGTCTGCTTCCCTGCTTTTCACCCCCAATGACGGTGTCTAGAAAGAGGTCTTTGACCGCATAGGTGTCCCCACAAAGGGTCAGTGCAGTTGCCTGACTCCCAAATCCGCGAACGACAAGGTTGTCGATTCCTGCGCTTTGTTGCGCTCCTCGGAAATGGACTCCATCGACACCCGGAATACTCTGCACATGAATGTGCCTGATTCCGGCGTTGAAGTTTGAATACTTGGTTTTTGCATTTGGCGCTTTCCAGTGAAGCACGGCGTCTCCCTCAAAACCTTGCAGCGCCTTGAATCCACAAGACGATGTGACATGGTGCATAGCCCTAGACGCTCCCTGTAGAGTGACGTGGGAATCAAGATTGACCGTCCGCTTTAACGGATAGACGTCGCGGACATGAATGGTGCCTCCATGCTGACCGCTTCCTGACTTGTTAAGCATTCGGTGCGACCTCTCAATGACTCCTGCCCAGTCGATTTCATCGACCTTCATCCCAAGCTCAATTAAACCCATCTGTGCCAAAAATCCCTCAGAGGTCAGAAGTTGTTCTTCTGCCTCTCCCAGCGTCGGTAATAGTATTTCTCTCATATTAGTATTCCCAAGATCCCTCGATGTCCTCTGCGGCTTCTTCCACAAGGGCCTGTCTCTTTGCTTTTTCTCGTTTTTTCCTCACACGGCCTTCTCTGGCAGATGCATTCACAATATCCGCAAATGTCATTTCCTGATGCGCGCTGTCCCGAGACATGAGAAACTCTTTGCACGCTGCTCCCACGACTGTTGCTAAGCGGTCTCTGCTGTGCATACCTGAGCCTCCCGTGCTTTTGCTTTTAGTTTCTCTCTTACCTCATCAAGAAACGCAGCGCACCTCGCCCTGTTGAGAAGGCGCTGACCTCCCTTTTGCTCCGCAAAGTTGTGCAGGTTTCCAATAACAAGATTCCACAGCTTCTCCCGGGCAGAGTCGTTGTATGGATGGTGCGATTTTACCATCGCGGCCGCCTTGTAAAGTGCGGTGTCGTTTTCAGCTAAAAACCGCAGCGAATTTTGAAACCCCGGTTGTCTTTGGAGTTGCTCTACTAACCGCCCCACCTTCTCTGGACTCCGTGAACCATCCTGAGTGCAGGCAAACGCGACGGTCATCTGGCTAGTCACAAAGCTCGCCATTTCTTCATCAGTCATTTTGCTCATAGTTTCATTCGTTTTTCGGGCCGGGTGTCTACCTCGCGGGTCACCGGCTTTTTGTTTGTTCCCATCCGAGCTTGCCGCTCGGCCTCGTTTGCTCGCCAATGGCCTGCAAACCGCCTCAAATCGTTTCTCCAGTCCTCAATGTCGACTTGGAGTCCTCCCTTTACCTTCGTCCAGTTAAGCGCAGCACGGTCGGCGTGGTAAGCCTCAGCGCAATCCTTGGAGCACGGGATTGTTGAAGCGTATGCAATCACCTGCTCGACCGTCGGCGCAAAGCCAGTTGCAACCGGATCGGAGGGATAGGGTATCTCCTGTCCTTTTCTTTTTCTTTTTCTTGGACCCTTTACATACCCTTCGGAAAGGGTATCAGATACCCTTTCGGACAGTCCGTATTTATCAAGAGAGATGTAAACAGGCTTATGCGCCTTACAGCTGGGACTGAGCGTTCCGTATTGAAAATCGATGAACTTCGTTATCCACAACTTACCTTGTTCCAACTTCTCAACCCGCTCTTCTAATTCCGCAATCACCTCCGTTGAGATGGCAGTTCCAATTTGAAATTCTGCCAGCTCCCAGTCCGGCTCTATCACTCCAGCGCCGTCGCACTGATCTAGTAGCCATTGCCACATCAACTTAGCCGAGGGACTAAGTTTGCGGAACCAAGGATCACGCCATTTGTCGCAATCTGTGAATCGCTTTTTCAATAATCCTCCTCCCCAAAATACCCATAGTCTTCATCAGTCCCCCACCCGGCGCTAGCCAGAGCATCGGCGTCAGCTTCTGCATCGCTCAAGAACTGCTCAGGCTCCTCAACTTGAGGGACCTGGTCCTCCTCTTCTTCGTTAGTTTCCTCCGGGTCTATCATTGCTCTGTTTGTGTCGCCAAACGCGCATCGGTCTGTTGTGACTAGAGGCACGTCCTCCTTTTCGGTATTGGTTGGTCGCTTCGATTTGTCCGGTCTTAGCCGCCTTCACCATCACGGGACCCCACGCCCTCGGCTCGACAAAGCACTCGCCTGTCGCCATGCGAACGTCGTCGCTCGTAAACTCACCAAGAGTTGCCGCGACCTCTAAAACAGCTGCCACAGCGTGCTTAATTCCTGCTGCTCCCGCTCCTGCCTCTGCCTCGGCCATGCTCTTGAGCTTTCGGCTCTCGGCATATTCAAATAAGTCTCGCTCCATTAGTTTGCGTTCCAAGGTTTGATGTCTTTTTTAATCCAGAGCGCTTTTGCGATTTTGCTTAGGGCGTCCTCATGATCCCGGCCGTATTCAGTCAGACCCATCGCTTGAGCCTTGAAGCGTCCAATCGAGGCAAAGCTCCCTTCGGTCTCCGATATTTTGACCCCATGCTTTATCGCCCATGCTGATCGCGGGGAGAGCGACTCCGGCAGGTCGGGGAATAGTGAGTTATTCATAGCTTAATAAAATTGCTGCCTCGCCACTTCCGAAGAGCACCGCAGCTGCTTGGGGAATCAGCAGCGCGATGAGTCCGATGAGAAACAGACCGAGAACCATTGCCACTGCTTCTCGCCACGGCACCTCGTCGAAGGCGGTCTTTCTTTTGCTAAAGCTCCAGAGAATCAGACCGAGGAGCACGGCCAAAAACACCACGCTCACTAGCCACCCGATCAGCTCCACCTCAACCGCGCTCATCTCTTATACACCTCCCTCAGCATGATTGCTAAAGCCTCCGAAGCGCTTCGACAGACCGCAACTTGACCTTGCCAATTCTGATGAAACGCGACCTGTCGGTTGGTCAACCTGCTGCCCCCTTCCTTGCGTTTGATTTCTATAAGGAAGTTCAGCCCACGCCACCCGATGCAAAGATCAGGGAAGCCGTTGCCTGCCTTGCTCATGTCGTGAACGACCCCATCGTGGAGAACCGCTCGAAGCTCATCACGCACCTCTGCGTGGTTCTCATCGACCTTTTTGTCGTGCCTCATGCCTCGACCTCCTTCAACAAGTCCACAAGGGCCTCCTCCGCAAAAACGGACGGGTTATGCATCTGAATCGTTGTCACCTCCTCCTTGAATACAGAGGCGTAATGGTTGGTCGTGATGTCACGAACCATGCGCGGAACGTGATACTGGACAAACGCATCGCCAGCGTCCCGCCACAGATTGTCCAGCCGGATCACCCGGACCTCATATGGAGCGCTAGAGGACTGCCAAATGATTCTCCAACCTGTGCGCTCTTCGTCCGATAGCTTGCTCCACAGGTAAAGGTAGAGAGAAGCCTGCACATGATACCCTAAGCGACCAATCGACCGCGATAACTCATCGTCGCTGTATATGTTTGCTGCCGTTGTTTTGAGGTCCGCGATAAAAGGCGCCCCGGCTGGAAGACAATCCACAAGCCCTTTTACCGGGACGCCATGCTCTCCTCTGTAGACGAGTCCGACCTGTGCTTTAGCTCCCTCAAGTATCTTAGCAGACGCAGGCGTATCGTTGAGGACCTTGACTGCTTGCATCGCAGCGTCAAATTCCTCCGGCGTTACAATAAGCTGCCCCCCGGCAAGCACCTCATCCCTCCACTGCCTTGCCGCCTTTGTTCTGAATGCACCGGAAGCAACAAAGTCCTCGCACTCGCAGGCTAAGACAAACTCTTGCTCAAACTTGTCCGGTGTAAATGCAAGACAATCAACGAGGCTGCCCCACGTGAGTGCCGCACTCGGCTTGAGGACCTGGTCCTCAATGATTGCCTCTCTGAATCTTGCGGGACCGTCGTTGGCGTAACGCTTGAGCAGCGAATTTGAGATAGGCCCTTTGTCCAACTCAAAGTTCCATGCGTGATAGTCACGTGGGTCGATGTCGTAGTGTATTCCGTCGTCTAGCATAGTTAAAAAAGGTCAGCAGGCTTGCCCGTCTTTGGGTCAACCACGCGAGAGCGAACTCTTATGCACGGGTGTTTTGGGTCTCCGAATGCATGGCACGTTGTTGGAAAAAACGTCACCCGTTTGCCGATCCAGTTGTTCGGATCTGACCCGTGAATGCGCCGGATTGACTTGTAGTTAATAAGCGCAAGGACCAGTTCCTTCGGGCGCTCAATAAATGAAACAACAACACCGTCGCCCATCTGCTTGCCGTCTGAGCCTTTGTCGCTGGCGTCGGTATAGCGCCACCCCTTGATTGTGAGAGTTGTTTCTCTCCCCATTAAATCAGGCTCCCGCAGATATTCTGACGGGTAGGCTTTTGAAAAACGAAAGTCGCTTTCTGAATTCTTACTGTCCTGCGTCTCTTGTCCCCTGTTGCTCATCCTCGCTGCTCCCCAATACCTTCAGTCCCTCAATCGAGATGGTGGTCGGGAGGTCCTGCGCCACACCCCATCCAGAGCCTTGCCTCTCAGGTGAAGTCTCCTGCGCCTCGTCGCTCTTGGATGGCTCCTCATTCGCAGAACCCCCCGATTTTTTTCCATCTACTTTTTTCGCACAAAATTGGACCTCTCCCTTCGTGCCTGAGCTTGCTGCGCGGAACGGAAAGTCCCGCTCAGGGTCAGAAGGGAGAGGTGAGTTGAATGGGTTGCGGCCCGGTAGGATCAAGCTGACCCCACACACGCCAACCACTAAAAATGCTGCTGCGTGAGTGACTGCACTGAGCCACGAAAACGGACTCGGCATATGGATAAAGGAAGCGGCAATCAGGGTAGGCCATAGAGCGTGTGCTCCTGCCACCACAATCCATCCTGTCATCGATTCCTTTCTCACTTGGTTTCTGCCTCGTTAAGAAGGCGCAAGATTTCGTCCTTTGGAACCAAGGTTGTTCCGTATCCGCTGATCACCCGAATTTTCCCTGCCCGTGCAAGGCGCCACGCCCACGTGTATGATTTGCCAAACATGGCACCAAACTCACCGAGCGGAATTGCTTCAGGCCCTTTCATTGACCTGTTAAAATTGGCAAAGCTAATTTCCACCACCGGCTCCCTCCTTTTCTAGTTTGTCGTAGGACTCCAGAATTTTGGACTCGGTATCAAGGTCAAGCAGCTCCTCGATGTAGCAGCTCAGATTGTATCTCCGGCGTGCACCCTTTCCCTTCAGCGCTGCCGCCCGAGCCTTTGCTCTCTCAACAACCGCATCCTCAATCGTTACCGTCACCTGCCTAGTCATCTTTAACGAACGAGGGTTGTATGCGTGACGTATGCGGAACGCAATACGTTTTTGCATATGTGAAGAAGAAAGAATCCGTGTGAACTACTTACGTCACATTGTTCTTGCGCGTGCCCCGCACGCTGGTTACTGGGGACTGCCCATCACCTTTTATGCCAAAGAAGCCATTATCAATCCGAATAGCGTCTGACCTACACAAGCCTGCTCTTGTCCGGTCGCAGGCGCTTGGTTTCAAAACCTTTTCGGAATACCTCGAAACTCTTTTGCGGATCGACATAGACCAGAAGCCATCGCTCTGCGTGACGCGAGACGAAAATGGCACACGCTATTTTCTAAAGCAGGACCAGGTCTCCGAACCCGATCCCGTCATTACGGACTCAGTCGGTTTGATGAAGGAGCCTGCTAAAAAGCGCCCGAGAAAAACAGCAACCAAGAGAAGCGGTCGTCGTTAGCGTTTTACTTCAAAGCAAACGCAGCGACTGGCGCTGAAGTCTTGTCCCCTTTCATATGGGGGAAAATTAGAGGGTGCACTATCCCAAGAATCTGGTGCGTTTTATTACCTGAGGTGGTTGATCTCAGGGTTGCGGCTACTGCCCCGAAACGCTTTTTTTCGACGGTGAGTTGAATGGTTACAGGCTTGTCCTCTTCAACTAATTCGCTCACCTCCTTCTTTGCGTCTCCGGCAAGAGTTGATATGACCCTGTCCTTCAACGGCCCCCCCCGCTCAAAGCAGCTGTTATCTTCGAGGCGCGGCTCAGTCGCGACTTCCGCAACCCATCCTCTCTTGACGTCCTCATCGGCCTGCGCGCTCGCAGCCTCTCCGAGTCTTTTCATCCAACATAACAGAAACTTGGCATCACGTCCGGTCTTGGAATCTTCTAACGACGTCTCGTGAAGCGCGTTAAGGATTTGTTCGGTGTCAAATTGCATGGTGTGTAGAGTAGTTCTTCTTCAGGTAACAGGCTCACGATTAGAGGCTAGAAGAAACTAACGGGGTGCCGGGTTTGAACCCCAAGTTATTTCAATACAACTATTGGTTTTCTCAATATTGCGCCAAATAAGATGCGGAAACACTGACATTGTAGGCTGAAACAATTTGAATTAGGAGTTGATGTATTCAAAGAAAAGAGCCAATGTCATGGCGATGAAACACACCACCGAGACACTTATTAAGGCAGCAGCGCATATGAAAAAGCTCAAGCAGGACACCTTACTCCACGCCGAGCAAGACTACGTTGACCCGGACGTGAAAGAAGTGATGAAAGAAGACGCCGACGACTTTGGCGTAATAGCAGCCTTCCTTAAAGACGGGGACATAACAAACGCCGGCACAGTGGCCCGGGGCCTTAAGACCGAAGCGCGGGACCAAATCCCCGCCGACATTTACGTAATGATGGGTGGTGAAATTTACGCCCCCCCGATGCCCACCCTTGAAGAGGTAGACGCCAGCATAGCGAAATTTGAACGCCAACTTGCAAGCCTTTTGAAAAAGAAGGCTGAGATTCAGAACCAGAAAAAACACAGCTAACCACCAACACCAACCACCAACACCAACCACACCACAACATGACTATTAAAGAATCCGCAGCAGCTAGAATCGAAACGATTAAAGCTAACATTGAGATAATGAACAACGACTTGGATCGCTACAGCATAGCCAACCGAGTCACGAACCGCTCATTCGTTGTTGTAGCGAGAGAAGGGGACACCTGCTGCCTCACTGAGCAGGACGGGGGGCACAACTTTGGAGGAGGCCCTTGCGGCGCCGTAACCTTCACAAGCCGCAAGAGAGCCGAAGAGGTTGCCGCCAACGCAAAGCGCCTCTTTGAGTCCGAGTATATCAACCCCGTTGTCATGGGCCTTGGAGACGCATACCGCGCAAGAAGAAAAGTTCTCCTTAAGGCGGTAACCAAAATGGAAGCAGCGCTCACAAACTTGAAAGGCTAAGCCGAAATCAAAAGCCCCCCGCAAGGGGGGCGCACCCAACACCAAAAAATGTGCATCACAAAGACCATCACAACCCGCAGCCCGTCTCTTGAGGAAGCTCAGAAGGCGGTCGGAGGGTTTGTTGAAGTGCTACCTGTTCAAGACGGGCAATTACTCGTCAATGAAGAGGGATTAATTTTGAGCCTGCCTTCTAACCCAAGCGCTTCCCAGATAGCAGGCCAACCCATAGTCGGAAACGCGCTGCTGCTAAAAGGCGCCGCGCGGTGGCTTTAACACGATCCGCAAGAAACAATGAGCGATACTAAAAGAGGGGGCGCCCGAAAAGGCGCTGGAAGAAAGCCACTACCTGAGGGAATGAGGCGTGTTTCCCGCAGTATCAATTTGCCAGAGGCAATGTGGGAATGGATTGACGAAGAACGAAAAGGGCAATCCCGCTCAGACTGGCTCCTCAGGCGGTTGAGCACCCACAAGGGGGCGCTTTACACCCCGTCCGAGACGCCTTGAGGCGGCACACAGCGCCATATTCAAGGCCCCTGCCCCCGGGGGCCTTTTTTATTGCCCTGTCCCGCTCTTAAATAAGGGGGACCAGGTCCTCAAGCCCTGATCTTAACCCTGAAAAAACAGTGTTTTTTATGCAGAAAGGACTCGCTGCATCACGGGTTTCGACGGTAAATTTCTTTCATGAGCGCAACCACTTTTTACGGCCCGAAGCACAACCCCGCCCCTTTAACTCACTCCCGCACCGGGCAGACCGTAAACGTAATTAATACAGACGGTGGATTGATTGAGGTGGTGATAATTGGAGGCCCCAATAACGAGCGCAGCTTCTGGTGCGAGCAGACGGAGGTGGAGCCACAGCGCGGTTAAGGCTTGCCAAGCGCAACCAGCTAAGGCGCCCACCCCGGGCGCCTTTTTTATTCTTAATCGGGGCTCTCTGCTCTGTGCGAGGCTCTCTGATCGGGGATCGGGGATCGCCGGGATCTGGGAGATCAGATCGGCACCAGATCACCGTGGCCCGGGGCGCTTGGGAACCCCTTCAGAGGGGGACCCGGAGGGGGACCCTGACTTGCTCACAGGGGGTAATTTGGCGCAAAGCCGCGCAAAACCTATTCACACCAAAGGCGCTTTGTTCCCTTTTTCTGTAGGGTTTGAAGGAGTTTGCGCCAATCTGCAAAACCACCTTTTCGGATTTTCAATCCCCTGCTCTACCAACTGAGCTACCGAGCCTTTTCCCTATAAAATAGGACTGGATGTCTCTTTTGAGGCGGTCTAGCTTTCTGGAGGGGGACCCGATAGGGGGACCCTAACCTGTAACAGATTGAAACTGCCTGCAAAAATATGAAAGCGAACAAGCCAAAGGGGAGCAGCGATTCCCTCAAGAAATCGAAGCTCCCGAATCTGTATGTGAACGCAAACACGGGCCTCTACTATGCGGTCAGCAAGGTCAATGGAAGGAGAAAAAAGCGGTCACTGAAAACAAAGGACTTTGGGGAAGCCTCCCGGCGCCTTGCTCTTTGCCTCAAGACTTTAGCTGAGGTAGACACCACTGAGAAAATGACCCTCCGGGAAGCGGTAAGCGCTGCTGGAAAGACCAACGACCCGTCCATTAAGCAATCGACGAAAAATTACTACCTCGGCTGCTCGGAGGCTATTTTGGAATGCGCCCCCGAGGCTGCCCTCAATGGGCAGCTTTTCGAGGTCACGACCCGCCAGATGAGGATGTGGCAGGAAAGGGCCTCAACCCGCTACTCTGCCTCCCGGGTTAATGGACAGATGAGCCTGCTCAACCGGGTTTTTAACCGAGCTAAGGAGGACCACCTGATTGCCGAAAACCCGATGGACCCCATCAAGCGGCTTAGCATCGTGCGGGAGCACCGCTGGGTGCCCTCCCCGGACGAGTTTGAAAGCCTCGTTCAGGAAATACGGGCAAAGGGCCTCAAGCTGAGAAAAGGGCACATGGGCGGTAGCCGGTTTGCCGAGGTGACCGCCGACGCCGTGGAGTTGCTTGGATACACTGGCCTGCGGATCAAGGAGGCAGAGCGCCTGACATGGGGGGCGGTGCGGGAGAACACTATTGAGGTGCGCTGCCAGAAACACGAACGGACTAAAAACGACCGGATGCGCGCAATCCCCATCTCACCAAAGCTGCGAGACCTCTTGGAACGAATGAGAAAGTCTGCGCCCGATACAGAAGACGAGACTCCCGTAATGAGAATAAAGCGCCCCACCATCGGACTTGCAAACGCCTGCGAGCGTCTCGGCTTTCCTCACCTGCGCGTTCACGACCTACGCCACACGTTTGCCACCCGGTGCATCGAGAGCGGTGTGGACGTTCCTACGGTGGCACAGTGGCTCGGCCACATCGATGGCGGGATCACCTTAAGCCAAAGATACGCACAGGTCATGCCCCGGCACTCTGCCGCTCAGATGCAAAAGGTTGCGTTTTAATTTTCGAGGTGCAGCGGAATGGCGTCATCGTTCCATTTCTTATTTATCTGAAAGGCGCGGACTGCTTCGTAGACCCGAAAGGCTCCTTGAATGACCAAGGCAGCAAGCACCGTTGCAATGAGCATGACAAAGACAGTCTCCAGAACTGTTGTGCCCCCGCTCACTCTCGCTTCGTATTGAGGGTCTCTTTTAGCTCCTG
>MDTA01217755.1_pt1 | contig 13519 bp, 9 predicted proteins | sample 811151 | NCBI WGS metagenome assembly MDTA01 (sample SAMN05326648, study PRJNA326480) | marine metagenome | isolation source: seawater | place: Indian Ocean: South | collected 2010 | reverse complement strand
GTTAATAAAGTCTGCTAAGTTGTAAATCACGTTTAGTGAATTAGCATCTACACCACCTGTTAGGTAACCAAATACATAACCCAATGGGTAAATCGCCCAACCTACTGTTACGATCATTCTCATAGCACTGAAAGCAGTCGCTAATGCTTTGTTTCCGCTTTTAGCTGCCATTTTACCAGCTTCACCTGAGAATACTTCATATAAGATATAGATCCATCCAGCCATACCGATTACGAAACCTAGCATAGCATTGATGTAACCAGCTTCTCCTAAGTATCCACCAATTAACATTACTAGAGAACCAATTAATAGTCTCCAGAAAATTGATCCTGATACTTTTCTTACAGCTGCTAGAATTAAATAAAACTCTATCATCTGTAGTGGAACTGTAATTAACCAGTCAATATATCTGTATACAGTTGGCGAGTCCCCAGTTTGAACCCATACACCTCTCATGTACATGTAGTGTATAAATGCAATACCAGTTACTAGACCAGCAACCGTTACTGATGTTTTCCATCCTGCTGCGACTGAACTTCTTTCCATGAAGAAGAACGCAGTAGCTGCTAACATACCCATTGAAATTATCCAAAACGAAATTCCAACAAAGTCGTCAGATGCTAAAAGGACAGTTTCTGCATTTGCTGCACCCGTAAAACCTATAAAGGCCAAGGTTGCTAAAGCAAACATTTTAAGTTTTTTCATAAAAAACTCCCTCTTTAGTTAGTTTTTATAGTTTAAATTTAAACTACGGCTTAAACACATGTTTGAGCCAAAGTTAGGGTTAATTACCAAATTAAAACACTTAATTGAAGACTTTTTAGCACCTAATAAGTGTTGATTTTGCTAGCTTTTTGAAATTAAATACAACCTTAAACAAAGAATCAAAGGAAAATATCAATATTAAGCAAATCAGTATGAATAAAAGTTTAAAATCTATTTATTTAGATTCGATTAATAATCCTGAGGATTTTTGGCAAGGAGTTTCCGAGGATATCTTTTGGTTCAAAAAACCTACTAAGATTTTAAATAGATCTAAACCACCTTTTTATAGATGGTTTGAAGATGGTATTACTAATACGTGCTATAATGCTCTTGACGTTCATATCGATAATGGAAGAGGAGACAAAACAGCACTAATTTATGACAGCCCAATAACTGGTAAGAAAGCTAAATTTACATTCCAAGAGTTAAAAACTAAAGTTTCTAAATTCGCAGGAGCATTAATCAATCAAGGAGTTAAAAAAGGGGACAGGGTAATAATTTATATGCCCATGATACCAGAAGCGGTGGTTGCTATGCTTGCTTGCGGAAGAATTGGAGCCATCCACTCTGTGGTTTTTGGTGGGTTCGCATCAAACGAGCTTGCAAGCAGAATTGATGATAGTAGTGCAGAAATTTTAATTACAGCCTCTTGTGGATTTGAACCAGGAAGAACAGTTGAATATAGACCATTAATTGACGGAGCTCTTAATCTAGCAAAACATAAAGTAAGTAAAGTAATTTTATTTCAAAGAAAAGGTCATGAAGTAAAACTTAATTCACCTTTAGAGATCAGTTGGGAAGAAAGTCTATCAAATGCAAAAAACGTTGATTGTGTAGAGATGAATTCAAACGATTATGCATATATTTTATATACCTCTGGTACAACTGGTATACCTAAAGGCATAGTTAGAGATATCGGTGGTCACATAGTTGCTTTAAAATGGACTATGAAAAATATTTATAATGTGGATACTGATGATATTTGGTGGTCAGCTAGTGATATTGGATGGATAGTTGGTCATTCCTATATTGTTTATGCTCCTTTATTTAAAGGTTGCGCAACAATTTTATTTGAGGGAAAACCAGTAGGCACACCTGATGCAGGTGCTTTCTGGAAAATTATTTCAGAATATAAAGTAAAATCTTTATTCACTGCGCCTACAGCATTTAGAGCAATAAAAAAAGAGGATCCTGAAGGTAAATTTTTCTCAAAATATGATTTGAGTTCCTTTAAGTCTCTTTTTTTAGCAGGAGAAAGAGCAGACCCTGATACAATTAAATGGGCTGAAAAATTATTAAACGTTCCTGTTATAGATCATTGGTGGCAAACCGAAACAAGTTGGGCAATAAGTTCGAATTGTACAGGAATTGAAATGCAAAAAACAAAATATGGTTCAGCTTGTAAAGCAGTGCCTGGGTATGATGTAAAAGTAATTAAACCTGATCAGACGCTTGCAAAAAAAAATGAAATGGGAGATATTGTAGTTAAGCTTCCTCTACCACCAGGTACGTTTCCTACACTTTGGAATGCAGATAAAAGATATGAAGAAAATTACATGTCTAATTACAAAGGATACTATCAAACTTATGATGCAGGTCACATAGATGAAGATGGTTATATTTGGATAATGTCTAGAACTGATGACATAATAAATGTTGCTGGTCACAGATTATCTACAGGAGCTATTGAAGAAGTTCTTTCAGAAAATCAATCTGTCGCCGAATGTGCAGTAATAGGGATTAAAGATCAATTAAAAGGACAATTGCCAATTGGGTTAGTTGCACTTAAAGCAGGAGTCACAAAAAAAAATGAAGATATAGAGAAAGAATGTATACAAATGGTAAGAGATAAAGTTGGGCCCGTTGCTGCATTTAAAAAAGTAATAGTTGTAAAAAGATTACCAAAAACCAGATCTGGTAAAGTTTTAAGGGGCACTGTCAGAAAAATTGCAGATCAAGAAAATTACAAAATGCCCGCAACAATTGACGATCCAGTAATTTTAGACGAAATAAAGGAAGATTTAAAAAAAGGTGGTATTTTAAAATAACATTGGTTTACCAGTTGGATCCCCAATTATTTTACCATTTCTCATTTTAACTTGACCTGCAATTATTGAGGCAATTGGGGTTCCTTTAAATTCAAATCCATTAAAAGGTGACCACCCACACTTGCTTTCAATTTTTTCATTTTTAATTAAAATTTTTTTATTCATATCTACAATTGTAAAATCAGCATCAAAACCTTCTTTGATAAAACCTTTATTTTTAATACCAAATATTTTAACTGGATTTTCACATACAAAATTAATAAATTGTTCAAGCGTAAGCCTTCCCTCGTTAATATGATTTAACATAACTGGTACGAGAGTTTGCACTCCAGGCATTCCAGAAGGTGAATTTGGATAAGTTTTTTCCTTATTTTTTTTTAAATGTGGGGCATGATCAGAACCAATTGTGTCATTAAAGTTATTTTTAATTGCATACCACAGTCTATCATAATGAGATTTATCTCTAATTGGAGGATTCATTTGGGCATATGTGCCAAGTTTATCGTAACAATCAGGTGCATAAATAGTAAGATGTTGAGGAGTAATTTCAAATGTAATATTACCTTTGTGCTGTGATAAAAAATCCACCTCTTGTTTGGTTGTAATATGAAGAATATGTGCTTTTTTTTTATATCGATTAGCAATTTTAACAATTCTTCTCGTTGAAGAAATTGCACATTCTTCACTTCTCCAGACTGGATGTGAATGAACGTCTCCATCTTTAATCAATTTTTTATTCTTATCTAAAATTTCCTCGTCTTCTGAGTGAACAGAAACAACTTTGGATGTATATTTAAATACTTTCTCAATGTCATCTTCTTTTGCTACTAAAAGATTACCTGTTGAAGATCCAGCAAATAGTTTAACACCACAACATCCTTCTAAATATTTCAGATCAGCCAAGTCGTTGGCATTATCAGCTGTTGCACCAAAATAAAATGCATAGTTGCAATACATTCTATTTTTAGCAAGGTCTAGTTTTCTCTGAAATTCTAATTTATTAGAGGTTGGTGGATTTGTATTTGGCATTTCAAAAACACCTGTTATTCCTCCCACAATCGCAGCTCTACTGCCTGACTTTAGATCTTCAGTATCTGTGGAGCCGGGTTCTCTAAAATGAGTTTGAGTATCTATACACCCTGGAAGGACTGTTAAATTTTTAGCATCGAAAGTTTCTTTCGACTCTCTAGATATTTTTCCAATTTCAACAATTCTGCCGTCTTTGACTGCTATATCTTGCCTCTTTAGATCTTTATTTATGTAACATGAACCATTTTTAATTATAAGATCTAACATTTAAAAAAAAAAATTAATATAATACTATTGTAAATTAATCAATTATGAAATTTAACGAAATTTATATTTTAGAGGACAGAGGAATACTTTATATACACGGTCATGACTCTGTGGAATTTCTTCAAAACATAATAACTAATGATGTTAAAAAAGTTACAGAAAAAAATAGCTGTTTTGCATCATTACTTACACCTCAGGGTAAATATCTCTACGACTTCATAATTTCAAAGTATAAAAAAGGTTTTTTTATTGATTGTGATAAGTGCCAAATAGAAAGTTTATTTAAACAACTTAAACTTTATAAGCTCAGATCTAAGGTTGAGATATTAAATTTAAGTAATGAATTTGTCGTAGCTGCTTTAACCGATGAAAAGTTTTATTCGATTCAAAATACAAATAATAATCCTGGTTTTACAATCAAATATAGGGAAGATCCAATCATTTTAGATCCAAGAAATACGAAACTCGGTGGAAGATTAATAATTAATTTAGAAAAGCTTTATTTATCTATTAAAAAACTAAAATTAAAGTCCGGCAATGTTGATGAATACTACAAGTTAAGCCATTCGCTTGGAATACCGCAAATAAATACCATAAAATTACAAAATAAGATATTTGGGATTGAATGTAATTTTGAAGAACTTAATGGAATTGATTTTAAAAAAGGTTGTTATGTAGGTCAAGAAAATACAGCAAGAATAAAATTAAAAAATAAGTTATCAAAAAAACTTTTTCCAATAAAAACGGAGGGACATGAAGTTAATAGCGATGATATAATTACCATGAATAACAAAGAAATAGGTAAAGTTTTAATCGATGGTAAATATCCTTTCGGAGTTTTTAGAATAAATAGTAAAGATTTTAGTATAGATCAAAATTTTAAATGTAATAAATTAAAAATTAAAATTGTTAAAAAATAATAATTTACTCATTTAATTACTTTTATATTATCAACTATACTTACAAAATTTTTATTTTTTAAGTTTTCTAGATAACTGTCAATATTTCCTATATATGCATTGCCGCCATGATGGGCTAATTTAGTTTTTGTATCTGCATAAATTTTTCCACCTATTTTTTTCCACTCATTACAAAAATTTACGTCTTCACCTATAAAACCATCTTCAGATGTATTTGTATCAAAATAATTAAAATTATCAATTATCTCCTCTTTGTTGTCTCTAAGATGTTTGAGAGTAAATTTTTTTTCTGGGAAAGACTTTTGCATTTTAAAAAAAACAGATTTATCTATCATCATAAAACCAGTTGGCCCTGAGGCAATTTCACAAAATCCCTCTTTATCAACTTTTATATTTTTTTCATCAAGAAAATTTAATGTAAAATTTAAACCGGAAGAATTATTTAAGTATCCTTTTATTGGATATGGTGTCAAAACAATATCAGTGTCAAATTTTAATAATCGAGTTACTGCATGAGGTGGAAAACTTATGTCGGAATCTACAAAAAGCATTTTATCACATCCTGACTTTAAAAAAGCATTAACACAATTATTCCTAGCAAGATTTACATAGCAGATACCAGGTTCGAAATGTAGATGGATTGAAAATCTTAAATCTTCTGATTGTCTATAGCTTATTAAATTTAATATACTTGTAACATAATCAGTATTTACTTGTTTAGAATATGCTGGTGTTGCAATAAATATTTTTTTCATGAATTTTATTATAGTTTCATTTTTTTAATAAAACGACTTAATAACAACAATGGGAACAAAAAAATTTATTATATTTAATTGAAACCTTGCATAAAATTAAAAATGGTGCGGCCAGAGAGACTCGAACTCTCATGGACTAGGTCCACACGGCCCTCAACCGTGCCTGTCTACCAATTTCAGCATGGCCGCTTTATGCGTCAGAATAAGGGAATGACAAAGATCTTTCAAGTTGATAGGTTACGTTATGGAATTTACTAGAGAAATAAAAAAAGCCACTGAACCTATTTATAAAAAAATTTCTAAGGCAATCCCAGAAATTGAATGGGCAGTTCATGCACCATATATTTATAAAATAAATAAACTTAAAAAAGAGAAGAATGCAGTAATTCTTGCTCACAATTATCAAACTCCTGAAATTTATCATGGAATTTCAGATTTCTCGGCTGACTCGCTTGCGTTAGCAATTGAGGCCTCAAAAACTAAGGCAAATATAATCATTATGTGTGGTGTGCATTTTATGGCAGAAACTGCAAAATTAATGAGCCCAGAAAAAAAAGTATTTTTACCAGATATGCTTGCAGGTTGCTCTCTATCTTCATCAATCACGGGTGAAGACGTAAGAAATTTAAAGAAAAAACATCCAGGGGTTCCGGTTGTATCTTATGTAAATACATCTGCAGATGTAAAAGCCGAAACAGATGTTTGCTGCACATCAGCTAACGCAGTAAAAATTGTAAATTCTTTAGGTGTAAAAAAAGTTATATTTTTACCAGACGATTATCTAGCAAAATATGTTGCTTCACAAACAAATATTGAAATAATATCTTGGAAAGGTACTTGTGAAGTTCATGAACAATTTAATGATCATGAAATAAATGAAATTAGAAAAAATAACCCTGGCATTAAAATTATAGCACATCCAGAATGTCCTCCTGATGTAATTAAAGCAAGCGACTTTGCTGGATCAACAAGTGGAATGATTAAATATGTAAAAGATAATCAACCTGAGAAAGTAATGTTGGTCACAGAATGCTCAATGAGTGACAATGTTAAAATTGACAATCCCAAGGTTCAATTCATAAGACCATGTAATCTATGTCCACACATGAAAAGAATTACTTTACCTAAGGTTTTAGATTGCCTAGAAAATGAAACTAATGAGATTGTTATGAGTAAAGAAACAATTCAAAAGGCCAGAAAATCAGTAGAGAGAATGGCAGAAATTGGCAGATAAGCCCAGTGTCAAAAGTAAAACTATCAAAAAGATTTATTAATAAAATTTGTAAAGAAGCTTTAAAAGAAGATCTCAATCCTTCAGGAGACATAACATCAAAACTTTTAGACAATACAAAAAAAATAAAAGCAAAAATTATATCAAATTCTAATGGTATCATTGGAGGCTTAGATTTAGCTAAACAAACTTTTAAAATACTTGATAAAAAAATATTTTTTAAAATTAAAAAAAAAGAAGGTTCTAAAATTAAAAAAAAACAGGTAATTGCGGAGGTTGAAGGTAATATTAAAAATATATTAACTGGAGAAAGAGTAGCCTTAAATTTTTTATCACATATATCTGGTATAGCTACTAAAACAAATAAATTTGTTAGAAAAGTTGGAAAAAATACTAAAATTTGCTGCACAAGAAAAACTATACCTGGGCTCAGAGTTATTCAAAAATATGCTGTTAAACTTGGTGGTGGCTATAACCATCGTTTTAATTTAAGCGATGAATTTCTCATTAAAGACAATCATATTGCAAATTCAAACATAAGAAATTTAGTTATAAAAGCAAAAAAAAATAGTAAAAGAATTACTGTTGAGGTAGATAATTTAAATCAATTAAAAAAAATTATAGATCTTAAATTTGATGCAGTATTATTTGATAATATGAATATCAGAAGATTAAAAAAAGGTATCAAACTAGTTGACAAAAAATATCAGACAGAAGCATCTGGTAATATTAATTTTAAAAATATAAAAAAAATAGCAACTTCAGGCGTAGATAGAATTTCAATTGGAGATCTAACACACAGTATTTCAGCAATTGATTTAAAATTAGAAATTTAAATTTTATTTTTTAATTTGTGCTTGAGCTGCTGCAAGCCTTGCTATAGGCACTCTATATGGTGAACATGATACATAATTAAGTCCAGCGCTTGAACAAAAATTGATACTTTTTGGATCTCCTCCATGCTCACCACAAATGCCTAATTTAAGTTTTTTATTTTGCTTTCTTCCTCTTATGGTTGCAATTTCAATTAGATCGCCAACACCTTCATCTATGGATACAAAGGGATCAATATTAAAAATTTTATTCTCAATATAATCATTTAAAAATTTTCCACTATCATCCCTACTGATGCCAAAAGTTGTTTGTGTTAAATCATTTGTGCCAAAACTGAAGAAATCAGCATGTTTTGCTATATCTTTTGCTTTGATTGCAGCTCTTGGTAATTCAATCATTGTACCAACAAGGTAATCTATTTTAGTTTTATTTTCCTTATTTACCTGTTGTGCTACTCTATCTACAAGATTTTTCATAATTTCTATTTCTGCCTCTGTTGAAACTAAAGGGATCATAATTTCTGGAATAATTGATTTAATTTTTTTATTTTTACATTCAATTAAAGCCTCGAAAATTGCTCTACATTGCATTTCATAAATCTCAGGAAAAGAGATTGCTAATCTACATCCTCTATGTCCCAACATTGGATTATGCTCATGTAATTCACCTATTCTTGACTCAATCTCAGAAATCCTTAATCCAAGAGCGTCAGATACATCTTTAATTTCTTTTTCATTTTTTGGTAAGAACTCGTGTAGCGGAGGATCCAAAAGTCTAACGGTAACTGGAAGCCCATTCATAATTTTAAAAAGTTCAATAAAATCTTTTTTTTGATGAGGTAAAAGTTTTGCTAAAGCTTTACTTCTGTCATTTGTGGTTTTAGATAATATCATTTCCCTGACAGACATAATTCTATCTTCATCAAAAAACATATGCTCTGTCCTACAAAGTCCAATGCCTTCAGCACCAAAATCTCTTGCTGTTTTTGTATCTATTGGAGTTTCAGAATTAGTTCTAATTTTAAGCTTTCTAAAATTATCAGCCCATTTCATTAATTTTGAAAAGTCACCAGATATTTCGGGTTTTACTGTTTTAACTTCACCTAATATTATTCTTCCAGTAGATCCATCAATTGTTATTATTTCACCTTCTGCAATTTGGATCTGATTGGTTTTAAATAATTTTTTTTCATAATCTATATTGATCTCACTTGATCCAGATACACATGGTCTTCCCATCCCTCTTGCAACAACTGCCGCATGACTTGTCATTCCACCTCTTGAGGTTAAAATTCCTTTAGCTGCATGCATACCATGTATATCCTCTGGTGATGTTTCAACTCTGACTAAAATAGTATTTTGCATCATACCATTTAGTCTTTCAGCCTCCTCCGATGAGAAAACTACTTTTCCACTAACTGCACCTGGAGATGCGGGCAATCCTTTAGCTATTACCTTTATGTCACTTTTTTCATCTAAAGTTGGATGCAGAAGAGTATCCAATGAATTTGGATCAATCCTTAAAATTGCATCTTTTTTTGAAATTATTTTTTCTTTAACCATGTCTACTGCAATTTTTACTGCTGATTTAGCTGTTCTTTTTCCAGATCTAGTTTGAAGCATCCAAAGTTTTTTGTTTTCCACAGTAAACTCAACATCTTGCATATCTTTGTAACATTTTTCTAAGGTAAATAATATTTTCTTAAGTTGTTTGAATACTTTTGGCATAGTTTCTTCCATTGAAAGTTCTTTTGTACCAGAATCAACTCTTGATTTTTTTGTAATATGCTGGGGTGTTCTTGTGCCCGCAACAACATCTTCGCCTTGCGCATTAATTAAATATTCACCATAAATCTCATTTTTTCCACTTGAAGGATCTCTGGTAAAAACAACACCAGTTGCACAATCATTACCCATATTTCCAAAAACCATAGATTGAACATTTACTGCAGTACCCCAATCATCTGGGATTTGATTTATTTTTCGGTACACTTTTGCACGATGGCTTTGCCAAGATAAAAAAACCGCAGATATTGCCCCTTCAAGTTGTTTGTAAACATCTTGTGGAAATTCATTATTGGTCTTTTCTTTTACAACATTTTTAAAATCACCAATTAAAGCATCCCAGTCTTTTTCATCCAGTTCTGTATCTAATAATACTCCTTTTGTTAGTTTGTAATTTTCTATTAATTCCTCAAAATTATAACTTTCAACTCCCAGAACAACGTTGGAATACATTTGAATAAATCTCCGATAACTATCTTTTGCAAATCTTTCATTAGAGGTTTTTTTTGCCAGAGCTAAGACGGTTTTGTCATTTAAACCTAAGTTTAATATAGTATCCATCATTCCTGGCATTGATACTCTTGCTCCTGATCTAACAGATACCAATAAAGGATTTTTTAGATCTCCAAATTTTTTGTTTGTTTCTTTCTCTATTTTCGATAATTCTTTATATATTCCACTTAAAATTAATTTATTCAGTTTTTTTTTATTTTTATAAAATAAATCACAGACTTTTGTTGAAATTGTAAAACCTGGAGGAACAGGCAATCCCATTCTTCCCATTTGTGATAAATTCGCTCCTTTACCCCCAAGTAGGTATTTTGGTTTTTGTGTTTTCGTTGAAAACTTCGAGTTAAAGTTAAAAATTAAACTTCTCATCAAGCACTTTCGATTTTAGAAAAATTAATGTAATTTTCTAAAGTTTTACAAAACATTTGAAGAAGTTCCAATCGATTTTTTCTTATTATTTCATCATTATCATTTACTATAATATTATCAAAAAAAGCAAAAATTATAGGTTTTGCAGTCTTGAGTATGTCTAGAGTTGTTTCATAGTTTTCATCTTTGTCTAGGCTTGAGAAATATTTTTTTAGCTCTTTTATTTTTTTGAATAAGTTTATTTCAAAATCATTCTTAAATATTCCAGGATCAGCTGTATCTGCAAGTTCCAATTTTTGTTCTTTTAATTCATTTTCAATAATATTAGCTGCTCGTTTATAACTAGATATAATGTCTAACCCACTTTCTTTGTTAATAATTTTATTCAAAGCAAAAGATTTTTTATAAATTTCATTTATATTATTAATATTATTATTAGTTAAACTTGCATTTATAATATCGGGTCTAATTCCCTTCTCTTTCATATAATATTTTAATCTTTCTAACAAAAATTCAGTTAGATCAAACTGCACAGAACGATTGTCAAATTTAAAATTTTGTTCTTGATACATAAGAAGAGAACAATTTATTAAATCTTTGATCCTAATATTTTTTTTATTTTGCAATATTAATCTGACAATTCCTAACGCAGCTCTTCTTAATGCAAATGGATCTTTTGAACTTGAGGGTTTTTGATTAATTCCAAAAAAACCTACTAATGTATCTAGCTTGTCAGTCAAAGAAAGACCTAGGCTTAATGTTTTAGTTGGGACTTTGCTATAAAGAGAGTTAGGTAAGTAATGTTCTTTTACTGCAAGAGAAATATCTTTATCAAAACCTTGTGCCTCAGCAAAATAACCTCCCATAACACCTTGTAATTCAGGAAATTCTCCAACTAAATCTGAGAGCAAATCAACTTTACAGATAGAACATGATATTTCTATCTTTTCTTTACTAATCAAAAGTTCATCTGAGATAATACTCCCTAACTTTCTCATTCTTTGAATTTTATCAAAATATGAACCTAGTCCTTTAAAATAATTCATATTTTTAAGTTTAGTCACCTGTTTTAATAAATTTTGATTTTTGTTTTTATTCCAGAAAAATTCAGCATCATTTAATCTCGCTTCTACAACTCTTTCGTTACCTGTTTTGATATAACCTTTTGGATCTTTATTATTTGCAACAACAAAAAACTGATTAGTAATATTTCCACTTCTGTCTAATGTATGAAAATATTTTTGGTGATGTTGCATTGTAATTATCAAAATTTCTTTTGGCATAGATAGAAATCGCTTATCAAACTTACACAATAAAACATTAGGTTGTTCGACTAAATTGGTTACCTCTGATAAAAGTTTTTCATTTATTTCAATAAAAATGTTACTTTTTTTTGATTTCTTTAATAATTCTTTTTCAATAATTAGTTTCCTTTGATTTTGATCGATTGTAATGTTTATTTTTTTTAAACAATCGAGATAAGATTTATAATTTCTTATTATCTTTTTTTTATCCTCAAATTCTTTATCTAATATTGTAAAATTACAACTTTTTAAATGATGGTAACTAAACTCTAGAAAACTGTTATTAAATATAGCCATTAATGATTTGAGTGGTCTACCCCATTGCAAAGTATGATCTGACCATCTCATAGATTTTTTCCAATTAATTTTGTCTAAAATTAGGGGTATTTCTTTTTCAAGTATATCTTTAGTATTTATTTTTTCAGAAGGTTTTAAAAAGAAGTAAAATTCCCCTTTTTCTGTCTCTTTTTTATAAATTTCTTTTTTAGTAACTTTATTTGATCTTAAAAAGCCCTCTAATGCTTCCTCTGGTGACTTTGTGCTTGGACCTCTCTTTTCTTCTTTCCCATAAATCACTTGATTACTTAAACCCTCAAATAATATTACCAATCTATTTGGAACAGAAAAAACCTTACTACTTTTATACTTTATTTTTTTTTCTTCGAATAATTTTTTAAAATTATCTAATATAGAAACTCTTGCATCTTTTTGTAATTTTGCAGGTATCTCTTCTGTAAAAACTTCTAAAAAAAATTCAGACATTATTAAGTTTGACTTTTTAACCAAATTTCAGCTGTTCCTTTTGTAATATCTCTTATTCTTGAAATATACTCAGCTCTTTGAGCAACACTTATTACACCTCTTGCATCTAAAATATTAAAAATATGACTCGCCTTTAAACACTGATCGTAAGCTGGTAATGATACTTTATTTTCTATGAGCATCTGAGCTTCTTTTTCAGTCATATCAAAAATTTTAAAAAGATTTTCAGTATTAGCGAGTTCAAAATTATAGATTGAAAATTCTTTCTCAGCTTGATGGAATACATCTCTATATTTTACATTTTCACTATTCCAGCATAAGTCATAAACATTTTTTTTCTGCTGAGTAAACATGCATAATCTCTCTAAACCATATGTAAGTTCTACTGAAACAGGTTTACATTCAAAGCCTGCCATTTGTTGAAAATATGTAAATTGAGTAATTTCCATACCATCACACCAAACCTCCCATCCTAATCCTGCTGCACCCAGTGTTGGACTTTCCCAATCATCCTCGACAAAACGAATATCATGTTCTTTGTGGTTAATGCCTATAGTATTTAAACTATTTAAATAAAGTTTTTTAATATTTTTAGGCGAAGGTTTAATAATTACTTGAAATTGATAGTAATGTTGTAATCTATTTGGATTGTCGCCATATCTACCATCAGTTGGCCTTCTTGAAGGCTGAACATATGCTGCTTTCCAAGGTTTAAGGCCCAGTGACCTAAGTGTTGTTGCTGGATGAAATGTACCAGCACCAACTTCCATGTCATAAGGTTGTAAAATTACACATCCTTTTTTGCTCCAATATTTTTGAAGGTTTAAAATCGTATCTTGAAAAGTTTGAAATTTGGGTTGTGTCTTTTTTTTTTTAGAAACCATATCTTTGCCAGATAGATCTTTCTTCTAAAATGCTTATAACTTGTTCTGTTTGACTTC